>ENA-ORDA01003775-ORDA01003775.1-marine-metagenome-genome-assembly--contig:-NODE-3775-length-10375-cov-3.430666_pt1 | contig 10375 bp, 10 predicted proteins | sample MGYA00237778_ERZ508506 | MGnify/ENA primary metagenome ERZ508506 (study PRJEB26177, sample SAMN06267891) | marine metagenome | isolation source: Monterey Bay, California, USA | place: Pacific...
AGTTTTATCTGTTATTTCTTTTTCGATTTCATTGATATTGGTAATGTCAATAAATGAAGTGTTTATTTGTAATTTAGGTAAGAAGTTTTTCATGAAAGCATAAGTGCCTCCGTAAATAGTACGGCTTGAAACAACGTGATCATTAGCAGTGCATAATTGCATTAGAACTGAAGTAATTGATCCCATTCCAGAAGCAGAAACATGAGCAGCTTCAGTATTTTCCATCTGAGCTATAGCTTCTGCTAAATACCCCGTACTAGGATTCATATGTCTTGAGTAGAGATAGCATCCTTCACGTTCTCCGCCGAATACCATTTCCATAGTTTTACCGGCCATGTATGTGAAGGTTGAAGAGTCAGCAATGGATGGATTTACTCCGCCATATTCTCCAAAATATTGTATGTCTTGTATGCTATCGGCTGGTTTGTGTTTCTTCATGTCGCTAAGTTAACTTTTTTTCCACCATTTTTTTGTTGGTGAATTATTCTTTGAATCGTCATAATAACCGTAACCATATGTGTCACCATAACCATAACCATATCCATATGATGATTTGTCGGTAGAAATACCGTTGATGATGAGGTTTATTTTTGGTATATTATTGTTAGTTACCATTTCATCAAAATTCTTCACCATTTCTTTGGTAGTATAGTTCTGTCTTACCACATAAATATTAATGTCAGAATGTTCCATTAAGATAAGACCATCTGTAACTAAGCCAATAGGAGGGGTGTCAATAATTATATATTTATACTCTTTTTTAAGTTCGTTTATAAAACTTCCCATCTTTTCGGTATTCAAAAGTTCTGAAGGATTAGGTGGTATTGGTCCTGACAGAATAATGTCTAAATTCTCAAATTGAGTTTTATTAATAATTTCCTCTTTAGTTTTTTGATTACTTAAATATGAGCTTAATCCAACGGTGTTTTCTAAATTGAAATCGTCAAAAATCTTAGGTTTTCTCATATCAGCTCCAATGAGGATGGTTTTTTCTCCTGTTAAACTGATGATTGATGAAAGATTCATTGAGATAAATGTTTTTCCTTCACCACTTACACTTGATGTTAGACAAATTACTTTTTCAGTTTTTTCTGAAGCTAAATACTGAATATTTGTTCTTATAGCTCTAAATGATTCTGCTATAGCCGACTTAGGACTATTGATATTAACTAGATTATTGCCGCTTTCATTAGTCATTACTTTACCTATAACAGGAACATCAGTAATCTGGTCTACATCTTTTTTATCAATTATTTTATCATTTAAAAAGTAGTAAAGGGTAATACTAATTATTGGAATAAATACTCCTAAGAATAATGTGAAAAGGTAAACAACTAATACGTTGGGTTTTACGGGTTCATTTGATATGAGTCTTGGACTATCTATAATTTTATGGTCAGAAACATTACTGGCTTTAGTAATAGATGCTTCTGCTCTTTTTTCTAGTAGATAATTATAGATGATTTCATTCAAATTAAATTTTCGTTGAATATTTAATAAAACTCTTTCCTTACTTGGGAGCTTATTTATTTCAATTTCTATTTGAGCAATTCTCTTTTCAATATCAGTTAATGAGATTTCTGAATTAGAGATAATGTTTTCAATATTTTCATTTAGAATATTTTTTGTGCTTTGTATTTGATTTTGAATAGATTGCACAATTGGGTGTTCACTTCTTGAGTTAATGCTTGCTACTTCAAGTTGTGAATATAAGCTAGTAAGTTCACTAATTAATTGATTTAAAAGCGGGTCATTGATTCCCATAGCTGATGGGGCAACTATATTATCAATATTATTATTTTCGGTCAGATAATCTTGAACAGATAGGTAATATTTATTATTTAATTCAAGGATGGCTTTTTCTTCTTCTAATTTTTCTATTTGATAAAAAGTACCATATTCTTCTTGAGATAACTGAATCTTTGGATTTGACTGCTTGAAGTTTTCTAAGTCGTTTTCAACTTTGTTCAATGAATCAGATGTTGAAGTGAGTTGGTCATTAATGAAGAAAATAGTATTTGATGCAATTAAGTTTTTTTCATTTAGACCAATTTGAAGGTAATTATAATTAAATCTATCTAAAAAGTCATTGATTTTTTTTGGATTTGAACCTTCGTGTGTAATTCTTAATATTGAGGACTCTTTGTCAGTTTCAATGACATTTATCTTTTTCATAAATGCTTGTGTGAGGTCATTGTAGTTATTGACTACAAAATAATAGGTGTCCCACTCGTCATCTAAAAATAAACTTAAGTCATTTTTTTCTATTCTAAATTCAAAGAAATCAGCTGATACAAGCTCTCCAAATTTATGAGTTTCTTTGTATTCAAAATCATACTCGTCATTTGACAAATAACTTTCTGAGTTCAAGTCAAATAGTTTTGCGTCTTCACAATCTACTTCTATTTGAAATTCATTTTCAGAAATAATTTTAACATAAAACTTTTGGTCAATTAATAATGGAGTGTTATTTACAAGATTAACAGTAAAAGGAGAATTATCATAAATATCTTTTGAAACTAAATTTCCAGAGTGAAAATAACTGATTCTAAAACTTAAATCTTGTAGTGTCTTGTTGGTTAGTGAAAATGAATTAAGGATACCTATTTCATTTTTAATGTTTTTTTGTCCTCCAAATAAATCAATTCCCCCAAATAAATCTTCTGAGCCTAGACTAGAATTGCTGTCTTCTTTTATTAAAATAGTTGTTGATGACTTATAGATTTTAGTAGAGTATCTATTGTATAAAAAACCAATCATCAGGAAAATGACAATAGATAAAGCTGTTTGTCTCCAGAATACCAATAACCTATCAAATAGAACCTTAAGTTCAATTTTTTCGCTTTGAGAGGATGAGTCTAAATTATTCATAATAAATTTAGTTAGAATTTATGATTCCGAATACAATGTTAGCAATAAGTGCAATACTAGAAATCGCCGAAATATAAATTTGAGCATTTGAGCTTCTAAGTTTAACGTTTTTTAAAGGCTCGACATACAAAACGTCATTTGCCTTTAAAATAAAGTTTTCGGAGTATAAGGTTTCAGTCTTGGTGAGGTCAATATATATAATTTGATTATCCCTTATAAGTTTAATTTTTTTACGATTAGCATAATCCGTTAAATCACCAGATAAACCTAGAGCTTCCAGTATTGTAATGTTGTCTTTGTATACGGTGTAGGTGCCTGCAGTGTTAACTTCTCCCAACACAGTGATTTCAAAATTAATGTGTTTAACAATTACAGTTGAATTAACTAGGTAATTATCTGCTTTTAGTTGAATTTTATCTTTTGCTTCTTCAATGGTAAGTCCATTGATTAAAATTTTACCAAGTGTTGGGATTTCAATAAAGCCTTGACTGTCAATGGTAAAACCGTTAAGAAATAGATTTGCAGAAGTTGTTTGAGAATTATTTGCGTTAGTTTCTAGGTTGAATATGTCAAAGGATTCTTTTTGAACACCAATAATTTTTACATGAAGAATATCTCCTGATTGTAGCTTGTGTTTTTGATATTCAGAAACTGTAATTTGATCGTTCTCAACTTGTTTTTCAAATAAAACAATATTACTCATGGATGAGCATGACGCTAAAAAAATAGTTGCTAATGCAAAATAAAGAGATTTCATAAGTTGCTCTTGTTTTTGGTGTATTGCAAAGTTACTAAAGTTTTATCAGAAAACTATAAAGTCTAGCAAGAGGAAAGCCGACAACATTATAATAGTCGCCCTTTATTTCTTTAATGCCAATTTTTCCAATCCATTCTTGTATTCCATATCCTCCTGCTTTATCAAAAGGTTGGTAGTTATCGATATAAAAATCTATTTCCTTTGTTGTTAATGACTTAAAATAAACTTCAGTTTGCTCTGAAAATGATATTTTATTTTCAGATGAGTTGATGCAAACACCAGTTACCACTTCATGTTTATTGTCAGATAAGAGCGTTAGCATTTTTTGCGCCTCTCTTTTGTCTTTGGGTTTATTAAGTATTATACCATTACAAATTACTACTGTGTCAGCAGTGATAAAGATTTCATTGTGTTTGGGTTCAAAAGCATTCGCTTTTTTTGTTGCCAGGAATTCTGCAACCTCGTAAATATCTATTGATGATGGGAAATCCTCATTTGTATCTTTTAGTTTGATTTCAAATGAAATACCAAGAGATTCGAGTAACTCCTTTCGTCTTGGTGATTTTGAGGCTAAAAAGACAGATTTAGAATGAAGATTTTTTAACATGTTCTAGAATAGAAGTGTGAACACTAGAATTGACAATGTACCAGTCAGCATTATTAATTTTATAAGTTGACTTAGCTGATGATATGTTTTCTTATCGTTTGCAGTTCTAAGTTTTATAAAGAAATATACTAGAGGTAATTCAATACTTAACAATACATAAATTGCGGCATACGGTTCGTCGTATGTTATTTGTAAATAACTTATCCATCCAATACTAGCAATTAGTAATGCACTAATAGTCTTCACAGTGATTTTTGCAGATTTAGCAGAAACTATTGCAAAAGTGTTGTAACCCATTTTACTGTCTCCAAATTGGTCTTCGAAATCCTTTATAATTTCTCTTATGAAGGTAGTTATAAATGCAAATATTGAATAAAAGCAAATGAGATAAAAAGCTTTTTCTCCATTGACTTCTGGGTTAGGTATAATGTCATACATAGGCACTATAAATAGCGTTAAAGCTGCAAGTAAACTAATTATGATATTACCGCTTAGATAGGCTTTTTTCATATTAGTGGAGTAAAACCACAAAGCTGTTGAGCTAAATAAATTGATAAAACCTAAATTAATTATACCAACTCTCCATCCTAAATAGAAGCCTAGAAAAACACCAATTCCACTTAAGACAAAATGCATCAAAATTGCTTCTCGTCTTTTGATGGTGTTATCAATTATCACTTTTCTTTGATTAAGTCTATCTACTTGAGTATCGAAATAGTCATTTATAATATAGCCTGCTGCTGCAATAAATAATGTAGAAAGTACCAAATAAAAAAACTGTAAATCGCTCAAGCTTCTTGAGTCCGTCATTGGAATTATTAGGGCATACCTAACTAGATACTGGCTAAGTGCAATGATTAATAAATTCTTAAATCTAATAAGTCTAAAAAAGTCTACTAGTTTTACCATTTTCCTTGTACTTTTAATGTTTGTTCAATAACATCCCTTACGCAACCAGACCCACCGTTTTTGTGAGATATGTAATCGGCAATAGATTTAATTTCAGCAACTGCATCTTGTGGGCATGAACCTAAACCAACTTCTTTCATTACTTCCAAGTCATTGATATCGTCACCCATGTACAGTATATTTTTTGACTCAATATTGTGAATGTGCTTAAAATCTTCCAAAGCATCTTTTTTATCATCACACCCCAAATATACGTCATCAATCTTTAGGTGTTTAAAACGTTCAATTAAGCCTTTACTTTTTCCTCCAGAAATAATAGCAATTTTATAACCTTTTGATAGTGCGGTTCTTATAGCCATGCCATCTTTAACATTCATGGTTCTTAATTGTTCTCCACTGGGGTGAAGAATTATTTTGCCATCAGTTAGTACGCCATCTACATCAAATATAAATGTGGTGATATGGTGTAGTTTTTCTTTATAATTCATGAGTGTTTTTTAATACTATTGCTTAGCGTTTTATAAATAGCTTGTAAATCACTATTACTTTCAAGAGCTGCAATGTGTTTTTCAATAGTCAATTCATCACCCCTTTGGGCAGGTCCTGTTTGTGCTTTTGATGGTGGTAAGGATTGGATTTTATTGGCTGTTTCTAAAATTAGTGGTTGTAATATTTCAAAAGGAATGGAATGTTCCTTGCATATATCTTCAGAAAAACGATACATGAGATTACTAAAATTACAAGCAATTACTGCGGCTATGTGCAACTGTCTTCTTTGTTTACTATCTAGCCTATAAACTTTATTAGTAATGGAATTAGCCAGTTCATTTAAAAGTTCATAAAAAGAAGAGTCATTCGACTCAATGCATATCGGAACGCTTTCAAAATTTATATTGCTAGTCTTTGAAAAGGTTTGAAGTGGATAAAAAACACCGACCTTGTTTATAGTTAAACAGTCTAAATCTTTAGTGCCAGAAGTGTGAACTTTTGGGAAATTAATGTGTTTTTCAACTTCTTTAATAGTATCATCCTTAACAGCAATTATGGCTAGTTCTGATTTGATGATATTATTTAAATCAGTAGTAAATGGGCAATCTAATTGATTTGCTAGATGAGTAGCAGATTTTTCAGTACGACTAAATACTTGAATGATTTCATGACCAGCATGTTGTAAAGCACGGCTGAGATGTGTGGCTAAATTCCCTGCACCAATCATTGTTATTTTAGTCATGCCGAAATATACTTTTTTTAGATTCAAAAAGCACAAAATTAAGTAATTTTGTACTTCCTAAATAAAACCTAATGTTCGACAAATTACTTTCTGGACTTTTATCGATGCGATTAATGGCATTTTTAATACTATTATTCTTTGTTGCTATCGGATACGCTACATTCATTGAGAATGATTTTGGCACTCAAACCGCCAAGGCGTTGGTTTATAATGCAACTTGGTTTGAAATAATAATTGTTGTTGGTATTGCAATTATTGTTCTTGGACCAAAAGATTTTCCAGTGATGTTAAAAAAAGCTGGTTCATGGATTGGCACAGCCAAAAGATATGTCAATAATATTCAAAATGAAGTTTCTAATATCGATGTAGATATTGATGATGAAAAAAATAATGAGATAAAAAAAGAAAATAAAGAAAATGAGTAACAACGAAAATGAAGGTGGTTTTGTAAGCCACTTAACAGAATTAAGAAAAAGACTTATTCATAGTTTTGTATTTCTTTTTATTTTTTTTATTGGTTGTTATTTCTTTGCGGAACATATTTATGGTTTTTTAGTAGATCCATTTGCAAAGGCTGTTAAAGATGATGGCTCAAGTAGAAGACTAATCTTTACTGCCTTACAAGAAACATTTTTAACATATTTAAAAGTTTCTTTTTTTACTGCTTTTTTTGTTACCTGCCCATTTATATTAATGCAAATATGGAAATTTATTGCTCCTGGATTATATAAGCATGAAAAAATTGCTATAATTCCTTATTTAATTCTTACCCCAATTCTTTTTTTTCTAGGCGGTATGCTTGTTTATTATTTAATAATGCCCCTAGCTATTAAATTCTTTTTATCATTTGAAAGTACTGGTCTTTCAACAAGCCTTCCTATTCAGCTTGAAGCTAAAGTAAATGAATACCTGTCTTTAGTGATGAAGTTAATTTTTGCATTTGGTATCAGTTTTCAATTACCTGTTGTTCTAAGTTTATTAGCAAGGGTAGGGATTGTTGATAGTAAATTCTTAAGAGAGAGAAGAAAATATGTTGTTGTAATTATTTTTGCTGCAGCAGCTTTATTAACACCACCAGATCCAATAACTCAAATCGGTTTAGCTATTCCATTATTAATTTTATATGAATTATCAATATTTTCGGTAAAATTTATAGAAAATAAAAATTTAAAAAATAAAGATGCATAATTTAAAGGAAATAAGAAAAAATTTTTCTGAATTTGCTAAATCATTAGAAAAAAGATCAGTTAACGTCGATTTTGCTAATTTAGAAAAGTTAGATGAATTAAATAGAGAGTTAATACAAAAAAAAGAGTCTTTAGAAAATGAAAAAAAAGAAATTTCAAAATCTAAAGATGAGAGTTTATTTAAAAAATCAAAAGAAATTTCTATTGAATTAGAAAAGATTTCTGAAAATCAAAAAGATACAAAAATAAAACTTGATGCAATATTATCAAATATCCCAAATATACCAAATTTAGATGTTCCAGATGGAAAAGATGAAAATGATAATGTTGAAGTTTTAAAATCTGGAAAAATAACTGAATTTGATTTTAAACCTAAGTCTCATTATGAATTAGGTGAAAATTTACGAATGCTTGATTTTGATCTTGCAACAAAAACTACAGGTTCAAGGTTTGTTTTTGTTAAGGATAAATTGGCGTTACTGGAGAGAGCTTTATCAAATTTTATGCTTGATACACATGTTGATCAAAATAAATATCAAGAAATTTCACCACCATTAATTGCCTCTGATAATACAATGTTTGGTACTGGTCAATTACCAAAGTTTGAAAATGATCAATTTGAGATTAAATTTGATGAAGGTTCTGATAGAAAATTTTTAATCCCTACAGCAGAAGTTATTTTAACAAATATAGTTAAAGATCAAATATTAGATCGTAAAAACCTTCCATTAAGATTTGTTGCTTCAACTCCATGTTTTAGAAAAGAAGCTGGTAGTTATGGAAAAGATACAAAAGGTATGATTAGACAACATCAATTTTATAAAGTTGAGATGGTTAGTATTGTTGAAAAAGAAAATTGTTTAGATGAACTTGAAAGAATGACTAACTGTGCAACTGATATCTTGGATAAATTAGAGTTACCTTACAGAAAAATTATTTTATGCTCAGGTGACATGGGTTTCAGCGCTGAAAAAACTTATGATATCGAAGTATGGTTACCATCCGAAAACAAATACCGTGAAATTTCTTCATGTTCATCATGTGCAACTTTTCAAGGTCAAAGAATGAAAACAAGATATAAAAATGAAAATAAAGAAACACATTTTGTCGGTACTCTCAATGGAAGTGGACTTGCTGTTGGTAGAACTCTGATAGCTGTTTTGGAAAATTATCAGCAAAAAGATGGATCAATTATTGTTCCAAAAGTATTAAGACCTTATATGAACAATTTAGAAAGTATTTCAATCAATTAAAGTTGTTTTCATTATTAAGATAGTATAATAATTCAGCTAATTTATAAGGAGATTTATGGAAGGTTCAGGAATAGGACAATTTATACCGCTGATTTTAATTTTTGTTATTTTTTATTTTTTCTTAATAAGACCTCAACAAAAAAAAGTTAAAGAGCATAAAGCAATGGTTGAAAGTTTAAAAAGAGGTGACAAAGTTATCACTTCTGGTGGTATTACAGGAACTGTTGAAAGATTAATTGATAATGACAAAGTTGAAGTTGAAATAGCTGACAATGTTAAAGTTGAAATAGTAAAAGCAACAGGCATTCAAGGTCTTTTAAACAATCAAGAAGTCAAAAAATAATCAATTAAAGTAAAGTGCTTTATTTTTCAAAGTTAAGAATTTTATTTATAACTCTATTTTCACTTTTATTTATTTTAATTGCTTCATCAAATTTATTTAAAATTGATGATGATTTTTTTGATAAGAAAATAAATCTTGGATTAGACCTACAAGGAGGCTCTTATCTTTTGCTTGAAGTTGATAATGCTCCTGTCATTGAACAAAAACTTCAAAACTTAACAACAACTATCCGAAATTATTTTAAAGAACAAAACATTAAAATAAACAACATCAAAATTGAAGGTGATAATATTTTTTTTAATACTGATGATCAAAGTAAACAAATAATTATTGATACATTCACTGATGAAAACAGTGATATAAATCCTTATTACCCAAGATTTAAATCACATCAATTAAATATAGAAGACACTGGAGTTAGTTTAAAAGTCAATTTTTCAAAACAAGGTTTAATTAATCTAAAGACCTCATCTCAAGATCAAGCAATTGAAATAGTTAGAAGAAGAATTGATGAAGTTGGTACTAATGAACCTAACATATTAAAAAGAGGAAATAATCGTATTTTAGTTGAACTTCCTGGTCTTGATGACCCTATGAGAGTTAAATCACTTTTAGGTAAAACTGCAAATTTAACCTTCAGATTTGTCACTAATAATGAAAATGACAGTTTTGGAGTTGAAAAGTTAAAATATGAAGATGGTATAGAAGAAGCAACAGTTAGTAAGAGAATAATTATTAGTGGAGATAATCTTTTAGATGCTCAGCCTTCAATGGACACACAAAACAATCAAACTGTAGTCTCTTTTTCATTAGATAGAGTGGGTGCAAAAAGGTTTGGTAAAGCAACATCAACTGGTATTGGCAAACAACTGGCAATAGTTCTAGATGGTAAAATTATAAGTGCACCAGTTATAAGAGACACCATTGCAAGTGGTAATGGGCAAATTAGTGGAGGATTTACATTTCAATCAGCAACAGATTTAGCGTTGTTACTTAGATCTGGTGCGTTACCAGCACCTTTAAATATAATTGAAGAGAGAACAGTTGGTCCTGACTTAGGTCAAGACTCGATTAATGCAGGAATGATTGCTTTAGCGATAGGGTTTCTTTTGGTGATTATTTTTATGTTTATTAAATACAAAGTTTTTGGATTAATTACTAATGTTACACTGGTTATAAATTTATTTATTTTACTAGGAATTTTAACTTTATTTGAA
>ENA-ORDA01003776-ORDA01003776.1-marine-metagenome-genome-assembly--contig:-NODE-3776-length-10374-cov-2.885598_pt1 | contig 10374 bp, 19 predicted proteins | sample MGYA00237778_ERZ508506 | MGnify/ENA primary metagenome ERZ508506 (study PRJEB26177, sample SAMN06267891) | marine metagenome | isolation source: Monterey Bay, California, USA | place: Pacific...
CAATAATTGTACCACATCGTTCGCTTACAGCATATCTTGGGTATGACATATTAGAAAATAAGCTAAAGGTGCCAATATTTGGGAACAGGAAACTATTCCAAGCTGAAGAAAGAGAAAATAAAAGAAATCAATATTATTTGTTAAAAAAAGCAGGAATCAAATATCCAAAGATCTTTGAGAATCCAAAATCCATCAACAAACCAGCAATTGTCAAAGTGATGGAAAAAGACAGGAAGTTAGAGCGTGCGTTTTTTACAGTCACATCATATGCAGATTATAAAGAAAAATCTGAAGAAAAAATAAAGAAAGGACTTATCGCCAGAAATGATTTGGAAAAAGCCAGTATTGAAGAATTAGCTATAGGGACATATCTCAATTTTAATTTTTTTCACACACCAATTTCAAATCAAGTAGATTTTATTGGAATTGAAAGACGGCTTCAAACTAACATACATGATTATAATGCACTACCTGCCAAACAACAATTGGAGATGGATATTCCATTGCAAAACATCGAAGTAGGACATACACCTGCAAGTATCAGAGAATCATTATTAGAAAAAGTCTTCAAGATGGGCGATAAATTTGTCCGGGCAGTAAAAAAAGAATATGCCCCAGGAATTATTGGTCCATTTTCACTTCAAAGCGTCATTACAAAGGATTTGGAAATGATAGTTTATGACGTATCACTAAGAGTTCCTGGAAATCCAATTGTTGCGACAACCAGTCCATATACAAAATATCAATATGGAACAACATTTGGAATTGGACGACGTATAGCAATGGAAATAAAGCGAGCCATCGAAGAAGACAAGATTAGAGAAATTGTTACGTAGCCTCTTCTATAGGACTTTTTAGCATATTACTTCGAACAAGAATTGGAATTTTATAATAAACTGCTAGTGCAACTGCGTCCGACGCCCTATAATTACGCAAAACAAGGTCTTTTTTTCCAGTAAGGTAGAGATTTGCACGAAGTGCATCACCACTTTCATAAATTTTTACCTTAACTAACAATAATTCATTTGCCTCACAGATATCTTCCAACATTTTGTAAATTGTTGGAACAGAATCATGTTCATCATCTAGAAAACTGGCTATGTGACGTGATACTTCTCCAGAGAATGCACGCATATGAAATTCTTTTCCATTATCAGCCTTCATAACCACCATTCCTTCAACAGCATAAGGATCAACAAATCCAACATAATCAATTTTTACAGAATCATAATCAGGTTCTGGAGCTTGATCAATATTCATCGTTTTACGCATAAACTTTAGATATATTGTTTATAAAGATAGCAAAATTTGTAGATCAGAAATGAAAAATAATTATTTAAAATTCCGATCCTTATTGATATTCAACCCCAAATTATTTAAAATCCCGATATAAGGTAGCTTCATGTCAACTAATCCAGAAAAAGCAGTTTCGTATGTTCTAAGTAAATACGTTACAGAATACATGGACAAGGATGTTCTGATATTAGACATGGATACCCAAACAAGAGAAGCTGCAACAATGTTGAGACATTATGAAAGAGATGACATTATTGTGATTGATAAACAAAAACTTCCAATAGGAATTGTAACAGATGAAGATATTCTTAGCAAAGTGAGTGATGAAACAGTTTACGCAGAGGCAACTACGTTAAAAGAAATAATGAGTCAGCCATTAATTACAATAAATGATAAATCAACATTACAAGAGGCCTTGCACAAAATGCGAGATAATAACATTAGAAAACTTCCAATCATATCAAAGAAAAATCAAGTTGTAGGAATGTTATTTCAATCAACAATTGCAAATGCAATTAGAGATGCAACTGCCACTGCTCCCCGACTTTTAAGCCCACCAATAAAAGCAGTATTGGGAAACTTAGGATTTGTATTACAATTTGCAGGAGTGTTATTACTTGTTCCAGCTGTAGTTGCAACAATATTAGAGGACACAGTTACGGCGTCAGGAATTTATTTAACAACAGTTCTTTTGCTCGTTACAGGATTTTTCCTAAATTCGTATGGAGAAAAAGCAAGTCTGAATCTACAACAGGCGTCAATCCTAGTATTTGCTAGTCTGTTTTTGCTATCATTATTTGGCACCATACCATATCTTTACGTATTTCCAAGTGATGAAACCCCAGGAGAAGTATTTGCAAATGCATTCTTTTCAAGTGCTGCAGGATTTACAACTGGAGGAATATCATTATTTGATGAACCAGAAAAACTATCACAGAGTTTCACATTTTTCCGTAGTTACACACAGTTAGTAGGAGGAATGAGTTTCATCTATCTTGTAATTACAGCTTTCTATCCAGAATCAAAATTACAAGCAATGCGTGGATTTATTTCAGGAAAAACACTACACATGAAAGAACTATTTCTTACAATTACAGTCATTTTTGCAATTTATATCGTAATTGTAGCTTCCTTGTTGTACATATTTGGAGAACGAAATATTATTGATAATTTCTCGTTGGCGATGAGTACACTTTCGACGGGGGGATTTACACCCACATCGACAATTTTGGGAGGTCTGATATGGCAAGAACATATTGTATTAATGGGCGCAATGATACTAGGGGCTTTACCATTTACATTCCACTATGCATTTGTTAGAAAAAAATTCTTGTCGCCAAAACTAGGAAAAGAAGTATTAACATATTTTGCAATTTTAGGAGGTGCAACTGTTTTATTTGCAGGAGTTAGTGGTTTGGACCCAATGCAAAGTGCATTTTATTCAGTGTCAGCTAGTACCACGGCAGGGTTACAAATGGAAAGTTTAGCAGGTCTTAGTGGAGGAGCTCATACAATTCTAATTATTTTGATGTTTATTGGAGGATGTGGGTTTTCAACTGCAGGTGGTTTGAAAATTTTCAGATTATTCCATCTTACAGATGTTAGAGCATGTTTATCAAAAATAAGAAGAAGTGAGTTATCAAGTCAAAGTAAAAAAGAACTCATATCAACTTTAATTATTCTTGCATTATTCCCAACTATATCTGCAATTACAGGTGCACATCTTGCAGTAATAGAGGATGTACCATATCAAGATGCATTCTTTGAAGCAGCAGGAATAATTACCACAGGAGGATTATCAGCAGGAATAATTGATTCAGAGACAGATCCTGCAACAATGATAGTGTTAGGATTTTTAATGATTTTTGGACGACTAGAGATTATTGCCATTATCTACATTTTTGTGCCCAAACTCAGTTAAGATAGAATTTAATTCAATTAAAAAAGATAGATTTGACAAGAGACAAACATGGCAACTGTCAATAAAGGTAAAAAATTAATTGTGATAGGATTCATATCGATTACAATATTATTTGTACTGTACAGTAGATATCAAAATCCAGAAGCATTCACTCCCAGTGCCATGGAGGCAATACAAAGAATTGCACTAGGATTTTACATAACAATGATCATTTCAATTGGAGGAATTGCATTTGGAATGTACAAATATCAAAAAAATAAAATCGAAGTCAAAGGAAAAGATATTCTAACCACAATTGCAATTGTAACTTCAAAGTCAAAATCACGTAAAATTTTTATTTTGACATTCATAGGATACGGAATATTTTTTTCATTAGTATCTGGAACACTGGTATATCAACCTGAAATTAATTTTGTAACACATTATGGAGCAACAATTCCTTCAGGATTCATTGCACCATGTTGTGACGGTCCAGGATATATGCCAAAAATTATCATATACCTCACAGAACATGTAGGATTACAAATTATTCCAATAAATTTAATATTACAAATTATAGTATCATATTTAGTTGCATTAAATGCATCAATTGCAATTAATGCATATGCAATTTCTAAAAAGGGTAGAGGTATGAGTAGTGTAGGTGCAGCAACCGGTTTATTTATTGCATGTCCAACATGTGCAGGCACTTTTCTTTCAATATTTATTGGAACTGCAAGTGGAATTGGATTATCAGTAGTTTTAACACAATTACAGACATTATTCATTGCATTGTCAATACCAATTTTAATAATTACACCATACATTATGGCAAAAAAATTACAAAACTCAGATGGAAGTTGTAAAATAAATTTTAAGGGTTAAAGGATTCAAACAAATACTAGATAAAATAAAAATAGAAAATGGGAATAAAAACAACTGAAGAATATGTAGATTTTTTTATAAATCTCAACATGGGAAAAGAAGTTAGTTTGATAAGTTTTGTTAATAATGAAAGAATGGTATTAAAAGGAAAATTAGAGAATAAAATAAATGAAAAAGAACCATTAAAAAAAGGAATTATGATTTTAGAAGGGTTGATAAAAGAAATTGGGGAGAATGGTGAATCAGTAGTTTTACAAAAATATCAAACGAAGGGATGAAGATAAATGGATAAAAACTCAGAAATAATTAAAACAGAAATAATTAGAATTCTTAACGAAAATGGCAAAATACGAGGAACAGAATTAGCTAAAAGAGTGATAGAAAAGGTAGGTAATGAAAAAATAGTATACAGAGAAATCAGTGCATTAGTGGAATCAGGGGAAGTAGAAAAAAAAGTTCACAATAGATCACACATAGAATATGAACTAATTAATTTGTATGAGTCAGTAAACAATCAACTTAAAAATTTACACAAAGAAATTAACATAATATTTGAAGAAATAATGAATTTTGAAAATATAAGTCAACAAGAAAAATTTTCCTATCATGAGAGATTAAGATCGATAATACACCTAATACACATTGTACAGTCAACAGATGGAGTAATGAAATTGTTATCATATTATCCTACATTTAAAAAAGATAAAATGTTTCCACAAATAAAAAGAAAGATAGATGATTGCTGGGAATTAATAATGAATAACATATCACATCAGACGGAAGAAGATTTTTTAAATAAAATTCTTGAAAACCTGCGAATAAGTCAAATAGATTCAAAGAATGTTAATTAAGAATTTTTTAATTTTTCTAAAACAATTTTAAAAATAGCATCATTATCAAGCAATACATAGGGTAAATTATTTTCCTCACATGCCTGACCACTTTCAGTATCACGAGTAACAAGGATCATATTATTTTCTTTAGCATAATTAATTACAGAATAATCAGTTCTTAGTTTATGACCATCAGTACGTAATTTTTTAACACTGTATGCATCAAATCCTAATTCCTGAAGTTTTTCATCCCATCCATCATCCATTTCATCGATAAGTATTTTCATATAATTTTGTAATTCATTTACAATATTAGTGTAGTATTCATAATTCTGAAAAAATGTGAGCCTAAATTAAAAATAAATTATTTTTCCAACTAAAAACTATGAAAAAATTTACACCTCATCAATAATATTAAATTTTTAATTTCAATTAATGACAAAGATAGAAGCATATGATATAAAAGCACGAAAAAAAGTAACCATGAAAAATCCACAACCGTATTTAATGAAAAATGGATCATGGGCACTAAAAGGAACTAGTTCAGAAACCGGAATTTCACTATTTAGAATAGTGGGCAGAAATAAACCAAAAATTTCTCAATCCCGATTTGAATCATTCAAAAATTTGTTTTAAAATAGACAATGTGAATGTACAAAAATCTGCCAGTTTTATTTTTTAAAATGAACTATAAAATTTTAATGTACTAAAAATAATTTAAAATATTGAAAATAAATGAAGAAAAAGATAATGAAATAAAAAAAATAATTTTAATAGAATATTATGCAAGACTAAAAGGGTCTTCAAAAAATCCTGAAATGCACATGTATAATTTTCCAGGATTAAAAGAAATGGACAATAAAATTATTTTTAAAAATGCAAAATATTTAATTGATGAAAATCTAGTTCGGGGAGGAATTGATGAAGAAAAAGGAAATTCATTTCCATGGATTACACGATTGACTCCTACAGGAATTAAATTAATAGAAGAAAGTTAGTACTAAATATAAATAATTTTTAAAATAAAAATTTCAAAAGATCAAGTACTTATTTCCAATAAACGTATAACAAAATATGGATGAAAAAATTGAAGATAAATCAGAGGAATCAAAGAAAAACCATTTGATATACTATAGATCACTAACTAAAATAATTACAGACATAGAAACAGAAATGAGTCAAAAGGGAGAACCTGCAATTCAAGAACATCTAACTTCCAGAATCGAGGCAATAGAAAAAGATAGAAAACGAATTAGAGAGTTATTTCCAGATATAAAAAAAGAGGAATGGGATGACAACTCCAGCTGAAAAAAATCACAATAAGCACCTAGACTTATTGCACGATTACAAAATACATTTAGTAAAATATGTTACAGAATTAGAAAAAATGGACCAGCAATCAGAATTTTTAAAAAAATGGAATGAGACCACAATAAAAGACAGAAAACAAGAAATTCAAGTAATTGATAAAATTTTAAAAAATGTAATTAGATTCTAATTGTGAAATTTTTGGCTTAAATCATATAGACTGCCACATATGAAATCCACATGATCAGATGAAACACCATCAATCCATATCAGGTCCTCATCAATACTATAATCATTAAAGGAATTTTTACAATTTGAATTTACAAATTCTATTTCATCTTGAATTAATTTTTTAATTTCATTTTGTTCAAATTTTGAAAATACATAGTTACATGTCATCAGATCCACAGTGATAGAGGAATTACCATGTGCAGGATTTATTTTTGATTTAATAAATGGTTTATTTTGTTGTTGACATTCTCTATAATGTCGATCATATTCAAACATTTTAGAATCTGCAAGATATTTGTGAAAAGGCATTAGAATTTAAAAATACTCAATACTTACGATGAAACTAAAGATCAGCAGTAAGTTTCTTTATTTTTGTAATTAATCGAATTTTAGTACTCATTGGAGTTTCAGGTTCCATTGTAAAAAATACAATATTTCTTTTTGTATAGATAACTAATTGAGATACCTTTTCTCTTTCAACATGGATATATCGTACCTTTCCTAAAGAACGATCAAATTCTTTTCTCATAGTTCTTCTTTGAGCTACCTGTGCACAGAAATGTTCTTCTTCTTTTTGAGAATTAAGACTAGTCTGACCTTTTTTCATAATACCTTCACGAATATTTCCTTTAGCATCAATAATTGCGGCAAATCTCATCTTAGAATTTAATCCAACAATTTCTTGAATAATTTTTAAAAGATCAATCTTTTTTTTGGCAACCATTATGAATCAAAAAAAACTAGTGTCAAATATAAGCTATTAAAAAATGAAAATAATTACGGATCTATAGTAGATTTATGCCATTTATTAATCAGAAATAGAATTCTAAAATGAATGAAAACAGGAGTGCCATTGATGATCATAGGCGGGAGTATGTTCATTCTAGGAATAATGTTATTTTATTTAATAGATGGATCGGGAATATTGAAATTTATTAAAAATATGGGGACATTTGTGGGTCTAAGTGGGATAGGTGTTACGGTAGCTGGAATTTTATTATATTTAATTAATAAAAATGAACAGCCAATAAAAGAAAATTATGATATTTGAATTTAATTAAATAAAATAACAATTTTAAATTTATGTAATAACCAATCCAATAAATAAATTATAATAATACATTAAAAAATATTTCATAAATGTCTAAAAAATCATGGATTGGAGGAATTTATCTTAAAGAAGAAGGAGGTTATCAAATTATTTCAAAATCTTTAGTTCATTATAAAAAAAGATTACAAACAATTCATGCAAGTCCAGAATTAAAAGAAGCTGCTGCAATGTTTGCACCAGTATTACAATCACAAGCAAAAAAAAGAATTCCAATGATTGAAGAAGTGAAAGAAAAAATGGAACAAAGTTTACTTAACATAATATCAGTACAATCACTAGAACAGGATTTAGAAATTTTAGTAAAGGCACTAGAATGTCGTCAGGCAGATATTAAAAAAGCTGAAGATACAGGTGCAGAGTATTTTATTGAACTAATAGGGAATATGCAAGAAGCAAGTAAAGATTTAGAATCAATTAAAATTGGACTTGTAAAAATTAAACAATATTCAGAATAAATCTATAATCCTTGTAAATACCAATCCAGATAAGGCAAAAGTAATTTACATTGTTTTTTTCTCTCAATCTCATCTGTAAGATCTGTTATCTTTTGAATTTTACCTGTAAGGTATTCAATTGTCAAATTACTTTTAAATTCACGCATAATTTCACCTAAAATTCTTAAAAAATCATTAGAGTGTATACTCTCAAAATCATTTAAAATAGTTTTAATTTGGATTTCTAAAGACATACTAACAATTGTATTTATTTTATTTGGCAAATTTAAACAATGTCATCATCATTCCAAGTTAACCTGAATTTTCCAGTTACTCGAAACATATGAAATTTAGCACCATTTTTAAAAATTAATTTATATGATTTATGAGAAGTATCTTCAATTTCTAAAGAAACATCATCTTTTTGAGTTTGAAAAATTATTGGATTAGTTGAAATTTGTTTCCATTCATTTTCGTCAAAATCCATATAGAATTTGGTATAAAGTAAGCCCATTAAATTATGATAAAACAACCCTGAATAAATAACTAGATGAAATTTTACTCATCAGGAGTATATTTTGGAAGATTTACCTGATGGTAACTTACAATTGTGGGGAAAATTAACTCATAATCCACATCATTTTTAATAATTTTAAAAACATGAAAAATTAATTGTTGAATCATTAAATGTTCATCACGATACAATGTTTTTTTATGATTTTTTATAGAATCTAAAATAGTAAATCCATTATCAGTTTCAAGAAGACTTTTGAAAAGGGTTGTTGCAATGGATATTTTTTCATCAACATCTTTGTGTGGATAATCAGAATCCAATCTATTAATTTTTAATTTTAGATCATGAAATGTTTTATTGGTGTTTTGTTCAAGACGTTGCTGTGATTTTTTAGCATAATCAGGAGTAGGAATATAAAATTTCATGTTGCCTTTAGTCTCTACAAAAATTATACCCTTATTCAATAGAGAATCCCTAGATTTTTCAAAAGTTGTTTTAGCCATAAACTTTGGAACAATTATTTTCACTAGAGCATTATGATGTGATTCAGGGTTATTTTGAATGCACTGTAAAACAATTCTTTCACGCTCATAGACGTTAAAGTTGGGCTCAGAACGATTTATCATATCTAGGTCGACCTATATTAAACAGGTTGACTATTAAATTTTATTGTTTCAGGAATAGCACTATCGAAATAATTCTAATTCTTGCAAGATTTTACTCATTGAATGTTTCCAACGCCTCATTGCATCAATATCATGAGGCCGGTTATCCTCCAGATCTTTCTTTTCTTGTAGTAACTCACGAAATCGTTTATTATCAATTCGGACCATTTCAATTAAATTGTAAATTAAATGATAATTTAAGTTCTAAAAAATAAGGTTTGACCTAAATCCACCAACATCTCAGAGTATCTAGATATATTAGAAAATAAAAATAGACATCTTTTATCAGATTGACGACAAAATATGATGATGAAATACTAGAATTATCTACTCAGTGGATTAGTATGGACGACATAGTTAAAGATCATAATGAAGATAAACAAAATGTAATTCAAGCAGTCAATAGACTTGAAAATATGGGGTATTTAGAATCTAGAAATATTAAAAGTATAATTTTGTATAAGAATCAAAATAAAGTTCAAGACCATATACAATTTTCAGCAATGATGGAAACTTTTCTAATAAATCAAAAAAAAGAAATTGAAGATATTAAAAAAATTCCCACAATCATGTTGAGTGATGGAAATCAATTTGGATTTAGTAAAAAAGGTCTAGAGTTATTGGAACATGTTCAAGAAGAAATAGATAGAGCTCATATGATAATCACTAGGACAGATTATCAAGATAAGATAAGAACATTACAACATCCAATTGCACAACAAAGAATAAAGAAATTGGAAAAACATATCAATAAAATTATGAATATAATGCTAGAGACATACAAAGATGTACGCTCTAATGAGATAATACAAGAATACTTTCAAAATCATACAGATGAATTGAAATTTAGAAAATAATTTTACTAAAAATTAGATAACTATTCTTTATCAATAAACTCGTTAACACCAGGAGGTTCTGGAGCTAATCCTTTTCTTTTTCTAATATCAGCAACGGCACCTGCTAACATAGACTTTGGAACTTCAGTCCATTCCTTAAATGATGTATTCCATGTTGCACGTCCTGCAGTTTGACCTCTCATAGCTTCAGATAGAGTGAAAGTTTCAGAAGCAGGTATTTCACCAATTACAATACTTGATGCACCTTTTTGTTGCATGTCTAAAACTTTACCACGTTTACCAGAAAGTATAGTTGCAACGTTTCCAACTAAATCAGTTGGTACACGAACTTCAATTGCAA
>ENA-ORDA01003777-ORDA01003777.1-marine-metagenome-genome-assembly--contig:-NODE-3777-length-10372-cov-4.737348_pt1 | contig 10372 bp, 7 predicted proteins | sample MGYA00237778_ERZ508506 | MGnify/ENA primary metagenome ERZ508506 (study PRJEB26177, sample SAMN06267891) | marine metagenome | isolation source: Monterey Bay, California, USA | place: Pacific...
AACCAGGTAATACCCGACAATACCTGGAGCTGCCCAGGTATACCCGAACGATACCCGGGTTTTTCTCGCGGCTAGCTAGCTGCCGATGCGCAGACCGTACACGCTTGGGAGGTGCGCCTGCTGTGGCGGCAACCGCCTGCTCAAGTACGCAAAGCGCACGCATTGCTGCCGCTATCGTTGTCAGAAGGCCGCTGCTGCGCTGCTCGCAGCTGCAAATGAAGATGCGGAAGATGATCTGGCGCCGACCTTCGCCAAGTCGATCGAGTTCATCCTCGGGCAGCGCTTCTGCGATCCTGAAGAGCTGAACGACGAGAAGCGGCGCAACATTCTTTCCAGCTCGGACTTCAAGCGCTGCTACCTGATCGACGGCATCTTTGCAACAAGCGCGTCGGATGATGGCTTTCGAGACAAGCGCTGGGTCGAGATCGATGAACTTGTGGAGAAGATCTCGGAGCCCGACCTTGACACCGCTCTAGATAGGTGGATGACGACGGTCGCGGCGGACACCAAGGAGGAAATGGCGCGCTTGCGCAACACGGCGTCGTGAGCGAAAGCTGCAACGGAGATCCATCGTTGCAGACCAGAGATCGTGGAGAAGGTGGTACGGAACAATCTCGCACTTTCCTCCTCGCCAACATAAGAGTTTCCTTCGTAGCCGCGGCAAGTTCTCGCGACCTGCGACCGGTGCACAGGGCTTTAGCGAGTTGTTGCCCGTGCCCCCCTGAATTTGACAAGCGATTAGTGAACTTTTCCCAGTCACACCTCTAATTTCATGGTTTTGGACTGTCCCCGTGTCCACCCATGCAGGCCCTTCTTGAAGGACTGTCGCTTGTCAAATCTAACCCTAGGTGCCCCAGACCATGCTGGATACGTGAGCACCGTTCTCAGGGGCCGAGGAGCCAACTTGAGAATCGGCACTTTTAGGTGATCCCGACGTGGTGATATGAGCGCCAGGTGATCTGGCGCAGGTGATCTGCTCGCGCGGCCGATTGAGGGCGAACGGCGCACTTTGAGGCCTCGCGCCCCGTGGGTGTTCGACTGAGCGTGCGTGTCCGCGTGCCGTGCCCGAAGCCCGCGCCGATCGGAACCAAAATTGTCAAACGCCGCACGCCGGAGCGCGTGCGGATGCAGACGCGATGCCGGATGGCCGGGTGAGCGCGGCGCCCATCGCTCGCTCGCCGCGCGGTTCCGGCGTTCGCACCACGCTCCGCCATCGTGGCCATTTGCACGCGGTGGCAGCGCGCGCGTGAGTCGACCACCGGGCAGGCGATCGTCGTCGTCGTCCCAATGCGGCAGCACAGCTGCCACAGCGCCGCGGCGTGCTCGGCCGCTGGCGCGCCGACCGACGGCGCTGGATGGCGCGCCGAGCGCCCTCGAGCGTGCCGCGTGGCCTCCCGGGCGACCCGCCGGCTGCCGCGGTGCGCACCCCTATTGGCACACATGCCTCCTGGCCTGGTGCCTGGCTGCCGCTCACCGGCACGGCGCCCGTCGCCGCGCAGGTGGCTTGGTGTGCGCGCGGCTGGCGGCGGCGGAGCGCTCGCGCGCGCGGTCTCAGCCGAACACCCGCACTCACTCCCTCGCACCGCCAGCTCCACCCCGACCTCGATCACCGCCCCCTGACCCTAACCGTAGGTGCCTCGTCTGACGGGAGAGGGCGAGCTCAGCCCAACTCTCCTTTGTGGGCGGGTGCGTGTCGCTACCGTGGTCACAGTGTTTGCACAGCTCCCGCGCTCGGGCGCGCGCCGCGCGGCCCGCGCCGCGTGCCGCTGCCCTGCACGGAACGGCCAACGCCCCGCCCCCGCGCGCCCCGCCGCCACCCGCCCCGCCGCCACCCGCCCCGATTCGGTATTTCGCTCGCTGGGTGAGAGAGAGAGAGAGTGTGTGTATGTGCGAATGTCAGTGTCTCGGTAAATCTACCCGGCTGCGCCCGGACCCCGAATATATGCCCGACGCCGAGAGACGAGCGAACCGCGGAACGCGCGCGCGCGCGCGCGCGCGGCGCGCGCGCCACACGCCAACATGCGCTCTCACAGGAATGCCCTCAGTCTCACATGGTGGCCTTTGTCGCAACGAGCTACACACACGCGCAGACAGAAAGCAGGTCTATAAGCAGGTCGAGGCTCTATCTAGCTAGCGTCTACGCACACACTACGGTCTACACACAAAACATGTGTTCAGTGTTCTATCGTCACATCTTCTTCAGAGTCACGTTCTCACGCGAGGCTACACACGGCCCACGCACGCACAGGCTTCTCACATCGGTGAGCACGAGAAGACCAGGCTGCACAGCGCCGATGGTGCATCGTCCGCTCAGTCGGCGAGCACCTTCCCAACTGAGACTTTGGCCAAAGTCTCAGTTGGGAAGGTGCTCGGCCAGCTCGTCCTCCGACGCGCGCGTCTGCTCTGCGATGCTCGCGCGCACGTAGCCGAGGCTGATCAGCTGCGACTCGAGCAGCGTGAGCGGCGCCACGCCGGTGAGGCAGCCTGTCAAGGTTGGGATTGCGGGGTTGGAGAAACTGTTTGTTAGGTTAGTTGAGCTAACAGTTTTGGGCGCAAGGGGTTTGGCGGCGTCATGCTCTACCATGCGCCAGCCGTGGCGGTCGAGCGACTCGGGGAAGGCGCGGCGCGACAGCCGCGCGCACACCAAGCCACCTGCGCAGCGACGGGCGCCGACGGTGAGCGGCAGCCAGGCGTGGGGCAGGCGTGTGTGCCAGCAGAGGTGCGCTCCCGGCGTCGCGCACCGCGGCAGCCGGCGGGTCGCCCGGGAGGCCACGCGGCACGCTCGAGGGCGCTCGGCGCGCCATCCAGCGCGGTCGGCCGGCGCGCCTGCGGCCGAGCACGCCGCGGCGCTGTGGCAGCTGTGCTGCCGCATTGGGACGACGACGACGATCGCCTGCCAGGTGGTCGACTCACGCGCGCGCTGCCACCGCGTGCAAATGGCCACGGTCGTGGAGCGTGGTGCGAACGCCTGAACCGCACAGCGAGCGCGCGATGGGCGCCGCGCTTACCCGGCCAACCGGCATCGGGTCTGCATCCGCACGCGCTCGTGCGTGCGGCGGTTGACCATTTCGATCGCGGTCGGCGCGGCCTTTGGGTACGACACGCGCGCACACACGCTCAGTCGAACACTCACGCGGCGCGAGGCCTCACAGTGCGCTGTTCGCCCTCAATCGGGGCAAACACCAGCTGGTGTCACTCACGCTCGACTCGGTGTTTCCGAGGCTCGGAGCTGGTGTTACCGGTGTAACTCCTCCTGGCAGGGCCTCGGACCCCACATCCAGTCCGGGGGGGCGACTCGGGCTGAGAGGTGACGTGAGTCACCCCCTCGCCGGTCACCCCAGCTACGCTCGTCGTCATCGGGGGGCAGACGTGGAATGATCCCACCTCGGATCACCCACTCCTCAGGAGGAAGGTCAGCGGCAGAAGAAGATGGCGGGGAGGTACCCCCATGCACCCCAGTGTGTTTCACCTGGTACCAGTGCGGGTCTTGGGCGTGCGGGTCATGTGCCGCCCGAGGGCGACGCTTCAGAAGGTTGGCCACGTTCATGGCCAGGTAGGAGAAGGCCACGGACGCAGAGGAACGACCGGAACGCGTCGTCGAAAAATCCGTTCCGTCGTTCAAACGACCTGGCCATTCAAACGACCTGGCCGTTTGAATGGCCGATCCGTCAAGGTTCTCAGATGCGGCCGAGACCCGGTGCATCGAGAGCCCAGATGACCCTGAGTCCCCCGACCCAAAAGGTCGGGCCAGGACCAAGGTAAGAGAACACCAAACACAAAACATCAAGGGCTCCGCCGTGTGTCGGCGCTGCTGGAACAGCGCAACTGACGCTACGGCAGTAACGCCCGGGGGGGTGATAACCAGCGGGGGGATTTTCCGAAGGTGGAAAACTCCCCCCGAATGGGCATCCCCCGACACTACATAGGCCCCCCGGCCTATGTAGCAGCATGCACACCGAAAGGAAGCTAGAGGATGGGCTCCACGATGCCGAAGTCACCGGTCTCTAACGCTTGGGGCGCCAGAGGAGCACTAACGTCGGCCGTGTCGCCCCTAAGTCGAGAAGGGTCGAGGGGCGGACTCGAGAAGTTGCCAACCGACCATGAATGAACGAAACACACGCAGGGCCGACTCACGCTAACCCAAATGCGGGCAGCACAAGCCGACCCAAGCGCGCAAATCGAAGCCGCGAGAGACGCAAGCACCCCTGCTCACTCGCGCGAAGAGGACGGCGACCGCCGCCGAGTAGGAGACTGCGCCCTGCGCCGCGGTGGCGGGCGGGAAACCGCCTCGCCCCAGTATCCGGCCGGCGGCGCCGCCGACCCACCCGGTGTCAGGCTGAGCAGAGGCCCCGGGCCCGAGCGCCCGGGGCTCCCCCCGCGCCCAGCCTCCCGCGGCGGCACCGGCGCCTCGCCAGCGCCCGCGCCCGCCCGCGGCTCCTCCGACTCGTCATCCGCATCGCTGCCGCCCGCACCCTCACCCTCCTCCCCCTGGAGGGAGGCGCGGCGCGGCGCCACGTCGGCTCGGCGCAGCCGACGCTGCGGCGGGCCGGCCGGCCGCTCACCTGCCTCGTTCAGCGGGGCAGGGTCATCACCCTCATCGACACCGGCTATGACCGCCGGGATCCGCACGACGCGATCCATCGCGAAGCGATCGTAGCGCTCGTGGGCCGAGGACTTCCAGCCGCCCTGCGCCACCGCGAGAGGCGCGCCGAGGCCGTTCTTGGTCGCGTTATAGCCCTCGACGCGAAGACCGTGTGGGCCCGCGAGCTCCGCCTCCGGGACGCCTACGTCGAGCTGCGCCCGCCGGAACTGCTCGCGCAGCTTGCTGTAGAGCAGCGGCCGCCGACGGTCCGGGTCGAGGAACATCGGCCCCCGCGGGTCAGTGCGCCGCCCATGGAACCGCTGCAGGCGGGTGTACCAGAGCAGCGGGCTCCACTTAGAATCCGGCACGTCCCCGACGACCGCCCAGTCGCCGTCGCCGCGCGCCTCCGGCCGCTCGACGCGCTGGTCTTGCTTGATGCGCCGGAAGCGAATTTTCAGCACCCGCACGAGCGCCGTGACCGCCACATCGAAATCGCACACATTCCAGTGCACCTCCGGGTCGTAGACCTCGCGCCCAGAGAAAGCCTTGGGGCAAGGGCACTCGGTGCGGCTAAAGGTGTACAGGAGGCACAGGATGATAAACGCCAACTGGACCTCGAGGAAGGAGTCCAAGCTGACCGCATCCAGGATGCGGTCAACAACGTCGACCGGGCATCGCCGCCGCGGCTCCGCCGGGACCCACGCGAGGACCTTGACGCCATCCATGAAGATATCCCAGGAGCGGACCCCCATGACCGGGTCCGCCTGGTGCTGCGACTGCACCCAAGTGCGCACGCCCCAAACATAGGTCTGGATAGAGCCCCACACCAAGTCGGTGTCCGTAAGCATGTGCAACACGAAGGTGACCAGCTTCCCTCCGCGGTCCGGGTCATCGGTGGCGATAATGTGCGGCCAGCCTCGCACGTCCGCGACCGCGCGCCAAATCTTGACCGCCGCCTGGACCTTGCGCCACGATGAGGACGCAAGCCGGTTGTCCAGGACCGTCTCCACTTGGGGGACGAGATCGAGCGGAAGACCCGCATAGAGCGAGGCCGGAGAGTAGGACATGCTGGCCTGGATGCGCGTCACCGGCATGCAGTCGCCCCCAGGCACACAGAAGCAGCCGAAGAGCGCCAGAACGAGCGCGAGCGAGCCACCCCGACGGATGCCGATGCCCGCGCCCCGACGAGGGGCGACCGGAGCGGCGGGGGCGGTAGGGCAGCCACCCGCCGCCTGCGCCCGACGAATGTAGTCAGTGCCGTCATCGCCGGCCTCAACTGGACGAGAGTTCTCGATGAGGGTCGCCGACGAGACGTCCAAAGAGGCCGGGGGCACAGCCACCGGCCCGCCACCCTCCCCCGAGGCAGACCTGGACTCGGGGGCCGGTAGGCCGGCATGCTCGCCGCTGTCGATCACCCCCCGCTTCTCGGGCAAAGTGCGCTTCCGACCCGCACCATCCAAGCGGATAGGCACCGTGTCGGGCGACCAGCAGGCGTGCTCGGGCTTGTAGACCTCCCGGAGAAACTTCTCCTCGCCGTCCACGCGGGAGAGGGCATCAGCGTTGACGTTGTCGTGGGTGCTGATCCAGATGACGTGTAAGATGAAGTCATACTTGATCATAAGGAGGAAGAGCTCCTGCACCAAGCTGTTGAGCCGCTCCGCCTTGGAGCGCCCCTTCGCCGCCGACGCCTGGAAGCTCTTGTTGTCGCAGTAGAGGCTCACGACACAGCCCCGCCACAGGTGCGCCAAGCGCTGGCACGCCACGGTGACCGTGTCCCCCTCCAGGTAGTCGATAAACTTCCGCTGCGCCTTCGCGCCGTACTGCCAGAAGTCGTACCGGCCGCAAGCGCTGACAAAGCCGCCACCGGTGTAGGCCCTGGACTTCGACGCGTCGGTCCACACCGGGGGCGCGCTCCGGAAGTTGGCGAAGGAGTAGTAGCCGCGCCCCATCGCCGCCTTGAGCAGCTGGCCGCAGTAAAGGAAGTTGTCGCGCACCTGCCGCGTCGTGCGGCGCCGATGCCATGGCAACTTAAGCCCACACATCATTGCGAAGAGCGGCACGAGCATCCACCCGGCACCGGGGGGCAGCGTCATGATCGCGCGCTGCATGCGGCCAGCACAGGACTGCATCTCGCGGAGGGTCAGCTTATCGCGCACGGCGAACTCCGCAAGCATGTCGAGGTATTGCAGGAGCTTTTTCTCCTCGAGCTCACGGGTAAGCGTCGTGCTATCCCACCAGAAGCCCAGCGCGAGCTGCCGCGTCGCCGCAAGGCGGTCCTTGATCACCTTGAAGGCCACGCCGCACACGTCCCACGCCCACCCGTGGAACGCCTCCATCTCAGCGTCCACCGCAGCGGGGCAAGCCCCGATGAGCGCGCAGTCGTCGACGTAGACGGGCATGGGGAGGGTGAGCACCCGCACGCTCCTCGCCATGTTCACGACGACGTCCACAAAGAATCGTTTAAAGGTCCCCGGCATCCCTGCCGCGCCGAAATCACCGAAGATGTTGGCGAACAGCGACATCTCGGTATCCTCCGGGCCAGCGTAGAAGCGGAAGAGAAAGAAAGGCCAGACGTCGGGATGAAGAGGCAGCATAGGGAAGGCTGCCTCCACATCCGACATCCGCATGCAGTAGTCGAGCTCGAGGAACCAGGCGATCTCCTCGTAAGCGTTGAGGGTGTGCCGTAATCCGTCGAGGTCCGTCGCAGAATTGAGTCCGGTCGCCGAGTGATCGCTTGTCGGGCGAACCTCGCCGGGCTCAAGAGCTTTCGGTACGGCGCCGACCGGGAAGATGGCCGACGCCTTGTAGAGAGATTTGAGGCCGGACGCGAGCGTGTTCGTCCACGTGCCCAGCGGGATGGTCTTCCCTGCCTGGACTCGCTTCATAGTCGCCCGCGTCACCGCCTCCCGCCCCTCCAAGGCGGACTTGTAGTTCTTGTACCACTTATGACCAAGCATGCGCGTCACATCGATGCCAGCCTTAAAGCCGTAGCGGAGCCCTTGCTGCGCGAAGACCGCATCCTCGTGCCGCACAAAGCCCCGGCCCACAGCTTGCCACATGCACTCCATGAACGACGCATACTTGATCCCACACCCCGGTAGAGCCGTCGCGCCCCTCTCCTCGACTACCGCCCGTAGCTCGGCGAGGCGCGCGACGCCCCCCGAGAGCTCACTTGTCGACCCTGGCGTCGCAACGGTGAGGGTTATCGCACTGAGCACGAGAATGGCCCTTAGTGCCCTCGGTGCCCTTGCAGACGCCGCCGGGCCCCTTGTTCGAGACCCACTTGTCGCAGACGTGATTGCGCTTGCACGCACCGTCGGGGTGGAGGTGGTCCGCGCGGTGGGGCTGGCCGGAGTTGAAGAACCAGCAGACCTCCTTGCTGTTCGCAGTGAACTTGCCATTGTACTTAGGGCCAGTCTCATCCGAGCCAGCCCCTCCGCCAAAGCGGGCATCCTCTCCCTTCCCGGGGAAGGAACGAAAGGTGTGCCGCTTGGCGGAGACCTCGGCCTCCTCGACCACGGTGTTGAGGTGGGTGTCGTTGATACAATTGACCATGTTCAGCTTGCCGCCAGAATCCTCGATGCGGCGGAGCATCACGAGGAAGAGCTCGTGCGCGACCTGCCACGTCTTGCCGCGCATGCGGATGGTGTCGAACACGGTATACTCGAGGAACTCGGTGACCGCAACCGCGGTCGCGAGGCCGAGCGCGGTGCAGAACATGATGAAGAGGTTGAGGGCTTCGAAGAAGTCAGCCTGGTCCGAGAAGCGCTTCACCGAAGTGGAGAGCACGTTCGCGGCCGCAGTCGAGGAGGCGGACTCGAGCTGCATCACCACGGTCTGCATGCCACGCTCGGCGACGAAGTTGGTGATCTTGCCCCAGAGCCACGAGAAGACGCCCATGTCGGTCGCCGTCGCACTCGCGGTGGAGAAGGTCTTTATGTCCTTGGTGGCGGTCAGGAGCTTGTACCGCTCGACAAGCCCGGCGCGCTTTTGGCCGTCGGACTCGTCATCGATGAAGCCGGCATAGGTGACGGTGGCCTGGTCCAACGTGACAAGGCCGTTGGACACCGCCGCCAAGATGGCCGCAAGCTTGGTGTCGGGTTTTATCTCAAAGATGGACCCCGGCGCGGGGCGGCGTACGAGCTGCATGACCGCCTGGAGGTGCGCGCGCGAGAAGATCCGAAGGAAGCGGGCCGAGATCACGTTGGTCAGTGTGAGTCCCACGGCCACCGCGGTGGCCAACCCCGCCACGGCGGCAGCGTTAGCCACGGGGATGTCGATGGTCGGGCACTTGCCGTTGGTGTCGTAGGTGCAGCTGGGTGCGTTGCCAAAGCACCCCGGGCATGTGCACAGCACCACCGGGAGGAAGGTGGATGCGATGACGAGCATGCGCTTGCGACCGCCGGGTGCACAGAGGGCAAGTGCGAGCCCGGCGATGGAGAGCACGTCGACTACGATGTCGAGAACACCGTAGAGACGGTCGAGGTTGAGAATGCCGATGTTGTAGCCCGCGCCACCCTGGCTCAAAGACTTGATCACACCGATGATGTAGCCCGCGCCAGCCTGGCTCAAAGACGGTCGACCGGATGCTGACGTCTGTTGGGAAGCGGTATGCTGGCCGCCCCCAATAGCACCGCTAGCCCCGAAGGACACACCAACCAGAACGCATCCGGAGGGCTGCGCGGGTACTCCTAAGGGGTAGTAGAGAGGGGTGGGCGAATGGTTTTCACGCCGTTCGAGAAAGGAATCCGAGAAGTTCAGTGAGGCATGCACCGCGGAATTATCTATGGCCTAATTACTACAGCACAGAGTGAACTCCTTGATTAGTTTCACATACACAAGCACCTGATGCGGCCCTATACGCAATTCACATGTTCACGCCCCATCAGACGGCCAAATGACGTGTGCACCACATCCAGCAGCCCCACACAGCGCCCAGCTGCTGCAATTCAGCATGTGCTGCGTCCAATGGAGGCAGCAGCAGCCCGACGCAAACGCCTTGCACCGACAGCTTGACCAAGCATGGCAGGGCGCGTCGCCACTGCAACGGCGATTGGCAGTCGCGACTGCCACCACACTGAGACGACCGCCGCACCCGCTCAGACGCACAGGAGCTGCTCATCACCACCTCTCTCCAATGCGGGCGTTGAGCGCCAAGCGTCTAGTGAGTTTGGCATGATCGCGCGCGAGCGCGGCGAAAAGCAGCATGGTGTCGGTGCCGGAAGGCCACTGAAGTGGCGCCTCCGGCGTGCCTGCTCGCCAAATGAAGCGTGGCGAGCGTGGCAGCGTTCCCGCTTCGCGCACCTTCGCCGAGATATTTGAATGTGAGGCCAGCGGACGCGACGCGCGCTGATGGTGCGCTTCGCGGTTGCTTCCTTTGGAAGCTGCGCACGGCGCTAACGGCTGGACCAAAAAATCTGATGTTCAGCTCGTAGAAGCTCTTGACTAAACAGATAATGACGAGTGATGAGATGCAGAAATCCGCAAGCACGTCTACACGCCCCTTAAACGCGGTTCGCCCACCCCTCTCTACTACCCCTTACTCTGCTGCCACCGTTGCAGCTAACACAAGCGGCATCTTTGCTGCCGCCGTTGCTGTTTGCATGTGTGGCATCATCTTCGCCGCCGCCATCGCTGCTTGCGCTCGCGGCGCCTCCTCTGCCGCCGTCGCTGCTTGCGCGTGCGGCATCTTCGTCGCCGCCATCGCTACTCGCGCTAGCGGCGCCTCCTCCGCCGCTGTCGCTACTTGTGCGTGCGGCATATTCGTCGCCGCCGTGGCTGCTTACGCTC
>ENA-ORDA01003778-ORDA01003778.1-marine-metagenome-genome-assembly--contig:-NODE-3778-length-10369-cov-5.007773_pt1 | contig 10369 bp, 10 predicted proteins | sample MGYA00237778_ERZ508506 | MGnify/ENA primary metagenome ERZ508506 (study PRJEB26177, sample SAMN06267891) | marine metagenome | isolation source: Monterey Bay, California, USA | place: Pacific...
TTTTCATAGCTTATAAAACGCGTGTAATTTCTATTAGAAAATTGAAATTCTACTCGAATACGCATATCATTGGTTATTGGAAATGTGGTGTTAAATCGTACTTCACCAATATTGTAATCTATCAGATAGTCTTCATTTATTCCTTTGGTAATCTTAGAGCCGTTTACAAATACTTTTTCGCTGCCAGCAATAATTACAAAATTGGGCTCGTTGTTGGGGCCAAAAATTTTATAAGGGCCTTGGTTTGCCTCAATTCCAACAAAATCATAAGAACTAAACTGTCCTCTAACAATAGCTCCAGAAGCAGCAATCTTTGTATTGGTATTTATATTTGCAGCTACTTCAAGACCAGACACCTGTTTTTCAAAAGCTAAAAAATAGCTACTCTCATTTTTTAAACTTATATCTCCTGCTTTTACGCGCCAATCTTTGCTATAGAGTTCAATAAATATTCGATCAAAATCTGTAATACTTTGTGAATATCCGTTTTCTTGCAGCGGAATATTTGTGTCAAATATATTGGCTCTAATAGCTACTTTGTCTGAGAGTTTTCCTTCTATATTTATATCCATAGAAGAGTTTGCTACCGTGCTTTGATTGTTTCCTGAGGTAATTCCTCTGTTAATGTATCCACTTGTTTTTAAACCATCAAATAATTTTAATTCAGTAGTTTTCTTGTTGGTTGTAAGACTGTATAATTGCCTTGTATTGCTATTGTTTGGAACAATAAACTTTTTATCAAATGGGCTATAGGTTTTGGTAATAAATGCTGGAAATCGAAAGTATTCTATAGTAATTTCCTGATATTTTTCTGCACTAATTATTAATAGTGCTTCATTATAAAAAATTTCATATTCTGTTGGATATAGTATTTTTTGACCTGCAAGCACTTTAAAATTTTGCGGATTTATGGGAACAGAATCAAATTTTATGGTGTCTTTAGAAACTATAAATTTCTTAGTTCTAAAGTTTGATGACGTATTTTGGCTATTGGCATAAAAGCCAATAAAGAATAGGATTAAAAACCAGCCTTTTTTTGTCATATTATTATAAACGTAGCAATCCTAGAATTAGTCTAAAAAAGTGATTGTTGTTTTACAGGGCTCTCATGATCTAACAACCATTTCTTTCGCCAGAGACCTCCTGCATATCCTGTTAGTGAACCATCTGAACCAATGACCCTATGGCAAGGAACAACTATCCAAATAGGATTTTTTCCATTAGCAGAGGCTACAGCTCTTACTGCCTTTGGCTCACCAATTAGTTTGCTTTGTGCTAGATAAGATGTTGTTTTTCCGAAAGGAATATTACAAAGTTCTTTCCAAACCAATTTCTGGAATGAGGTGCCTTGTGGATTTAAAAGCAAGTCAAATTTAGTTCTCTCTCCTTTAAAATACTCTTTTAATTGTAGCACACATTCTTGTAAACATTCAGGAATATCCTGAGGCAAATTAAATTTTTCTAAACCTTGCTCATTTGTATTATTATCTATAAGAGCAATGGATTGAATACCATTATTGTCTCCAATAATTTCAGCAAACCCAATAGGGGTTTTATAATATGTACTATTAGATTCCAAATACTTCCTTTGAATTTTTAGTAGTGATAGTTACAATTTCTTCAAAAGAAACATCATAAATAGTAGCCAATTTATCAACGACATAGGTAATATAACTACTTTCATTTCTCTTGCCTCTGAAAGGTACAGGAGATAGATACGGAGCATCTGTTTCTAATACAATATGTTTTAATGATATCTGATTGAGGAAGGTGTTTATTTTTCCATTTTTAAAAGTAGCAACCCCTCCAATTCCTAGTTTCATATTGTATGAAATGGCTTTTTTAGCCTGTTCTAAAGATCCTGTGAAGCAATGAAAAATTCCATATAAATCAGCTCCTTTTTCTAACTCTAATATGTCAAAAATTTCATCAAAAGCATCTCTGCAATGAATAACGATTGGGAGTTTTTTCTCTTTAGCCCATTGTATTTGTGTCTGAAAAGCTTCTTGTTGTTCCGCTAAAAAAGTAGTGTCCCAATACAGATCAATACCAATTTCACCTATTGCATAAAAAGGCCTTTTATCTATCCATTTTTTTACATGAAGTAACTCTTCTTTATAATTTTCTTTTACAGAAGTAGGATGCAATCCCATCATTAAAAACACATCGTTAGGGTATTGCGTTTCTAATGAAAGCATTCTTTCTGTATAACTGCGATCTATAGCAGGGATAAAAAACCGATGAACTCCAGCATCTTTTGCCCTTTGTATCATTAGAGCTCTGTCTTGGTCAAATTGTTCAGAATATAAATGCGTATGTGTGTCTGTAATCATAAAATTATCACTAAAATTAAGCCAAAGCTAGTACAAATAAGGTACTATAAAAAGATGCTATTATTTCTTTATGAATGCCGTATTTTTGAAGATCAAAAATACAGTTAAATGAGTGGTCTAAAAAAACTATTAGAAAAAAAGAACTATACAAGAATTCCTTTAAGAAAATTGGTCACAAATCATTTAGAGCTAGATGCAGCAATTAATGGTGTTCAAGGAACTTTTATTTTAGACACTGGCGCCTCAAATTCTTGTGTTGGAATAGATATGATTGAGTTTTTTAACTTAGATGCCAAAGAGAGTGATACCAAAGCAGCAGGAGCAGGAGCCATTGATATGGAAACACAACAATCTGAGCATAATACCTTAAAAATAGGGAAATGGAAAACAAAAAATTTTCACTTGGTATTATTTGATCTTACACATGTTAATACTGCATTAATACAACACAAAGCAGCAGAAGTTCACGGTATTATTGGTGCAGATATTTTAGAAAAAGGGAAAGCAATTATAGATTATAACAAGCATATTTTATATTTGAGAACCTTCAAAAAATAGCAATAGAATTGTATCTTTGACCTGCTAAAACAATAAAATATGAGCTTGCAAAAACAAATAATGGAAGAAATGAAAGCAGCAATGAAGTTGAAAGACACCATTGCTTTACAGGCTTTACGAGCTGTAAAATCTGCTTTTTTATTAGCAAAAACACAAACAGGTGCAGGAGATGATTTAACAGAAGAACAAGAAATGAAGATCATTCAAAAGCAAGTGAAACAACGCAAGGATAGTGCTGCTATTTTTATAGAGCAAGGAAGACAAGATCTAGCAGATCCAGAGTTGGCAGAAATTGCAGTGCTTGAAAAGTTTTTACCTGAAGCATTGTCTGAAGAGGCAATTGCAAAAGTTGTTGTTAATACCATAACCAAGGTTGGGGCAGCAGGAATGAAAGATATGGGGAAGGTAATGGGAATAGTTTCTAAACAACTAGCTGGGCAAGCAGATGGTAAAATAATTTCTATGTTGGTGAAGAAGCATTTAACAGCATAACACCATATTATTTTCTAACCAGAACATAAAAGGCCTCGTGGCGCAACTGAATAGCGCACTGGATTTCGGCTCCAGCGGTTGTAGGTTTGAATCCTACCGGGGTCACGAATAAATAGCACAAACAAAAAAACACCAAGCTTGCTTGAGTGTTTTTTTGTTTGTGCTATTTTCAAAGCGGAGCTTTGTAGGATCAGCGGAGCTAATCCTATGAGTGTATAAATCTTATTTTTTAATGAATAGCTTGCTTGAGTGTTTTTTTGTTTGTGCTATTTTCAAAGCGGAGCTTTGTAGGATCAGCGGAGCTAATCCTATCGGGGTAAAAAATTTATAATCAGACATTTATATGTAAATATAGCTATTTTCTTATATTTAAAAATACAATAATAGGCACACTATTAGGCACACCATATTAATATTAATTGGACTTGTTTTAAATTATCTAGCTAGTAAAAATCACCATACCTGATGTAGTAGTGTTATGTTAAATAACAGAATTGAATGAAGAATATATGCCTATGGTTTGGGATAAATTATAAATACCCATTCCAATAACAATTTTAATTATTAATTAGTTTTAAAAGTAAAGTAATTCTATATTTGATATAAATATTATTATGAAAAAGATTACCATATTATTATTAGCAATTACATTTTATACTGCATCTTATTCTCAAACGCCACTTCCAAATCAGTTACAAGAATTTCTTGCAGCTATAGATAATTGTTTGTTAACTAATCCAGTAGACGGGTTATGTACAAATAGTCAATATGGTGAAATGCCAGATTGGGATGTGAGCAGTGTAACAGATATGCAACAAGCTTTTGCCAATAAAGAAAACTTTAATGCAGATATTAGTCAATGGAATGTTAGTAATGTTTCAATTATGAGAAATATGTTTTTTGGAGCACACTCATTTAATCAAGACATAACCGGATGGAACACAGCTAATGTTAGTGTTATGGATCAAATGTTTTATGAAGCTTATGTATTTAATCAGTCAATTGGAACTTGGGATACAAGTAATGTAATAGATATGTATTATATGTTTTATGAAGCATCAGCTTTCGATGGAGATATAAGTTCTTGGAACGTGAGTAATGTTACTAATATGGCCAGTATGTTCAATGGTGCATCTTCTTTCAATCAACCTATTGGAAGTTGGCAAACTAATAGTGTAGCCAATATGGAAAAAATGTTTAATTCTGCAACTTCTTTCAATCAATCACTGAATGATTGGGATACAAGCAGTGTCACCAATATGCAGGCAATGTTTAATAATGCGTCTGTTTTCAATCAATCATTGAATGGTTGGGATACAAGTAATGTTGTTAATATGATAAAGGTGTTTTATGAAGCATCAGCTTTCGATGGAGATATAAGTAATTGGGATACAAGTAATGTTTCCGATATGAGAAGTTTATTTAGAGGAGCATCAGTTTTCAATGGAGATATAGGTTCTTGGGATGTAAGTAATGTTACTGATATGACTGAATTCTTTTATGCGGCTGCTGCTTATAATCAACAATTGAATGATTGGGATACAAGTAATGTAACTATTATGCTAGATATGTTCGCAGGAGCATCGGCTTTCAATCAATCATTAAATAATTGGGATACAAGTAATGTTACTAGTATGTATGGTATGTTTGCAGAAGCATCAATTTTCAATGGAGATATCACTGATTGGGATGTAAGTAGTGTTACTGATATGACTTATATGTTTTTTAGAGCCAACAATTTTAATCAACCTTTGAATGATTGGGATATAGGGAATGTCATTTATACGACTAATATGTTTGCAGAAGCATCAGCTTTCAATGGAGATATAAGCTCTTGGGATATAAGTAGTGTTACTAATATGGGCAGCATGTTTTCTCTCTCAGGTTTTTCAACTAATAATTATGATGCAATTTTAAATAGTTGGTCACAGCAAGATGTTCAGTCTGGTGTTGTGTTAGGTGCATTTGGGGTTAATTACTGTAATGGTGCAGATGCAAGACAAAGTTTAGAAGATAACAACGGATGGATAATAACTGATGCTGGTCTAGATTGTTCAACTGCTAGTATAGATGACCAAAACCAATTAGACATTTCAATCTATCCAAATCCTACATCAGATATAGTATACATAGATGGTAATTACACTCAATTAAAAGTGATTATTTATAATGTTTTAGGGAAAGAAATACTAAATAAATCTATTACAAATAGTATTGATATTAGTCATTTAGACAATGGAGTTTACATCCTGCAACTTTCAGATGGTGTTAAACTATCTACTAGAAAAATTATAAAGAATTAAACAAGACATTATTTAAATACAACCCTTGCAGAAATGTAGGGTTTTTTTATTGGATATTTTTTTATATTTTCTAGCTCGATAAATAGATTTAAAGTAAAAAGCTATTTTGAGTATTTGAGTTTTATTTATATTTGAGAATAACTTAAATTAAAATTAAAATGAAAATGAAAAAAGAAAAGAACCATTCCTTGTGTGGGCAAGTCTAGCAATTTTTGCGATTGGTATTATGGGGTTTCTATTATATTTTGAGGTAGACTATTTAGATATTGGGATGTATGCAATAGGTTTATGGGGATTTATTGGTTTATGGAATATTGAAAGATTAAAGAAAAAAAGTGGACAGACTAGTAAGAGTATATTTAATTAATATTATAGTTTAATGTATAAATTTCTTGAAAAATATTGGTTATTAATTGCAATATTAGCTATCGTCTCATATCAATTTAGCATCAATGGTGTGATGAAGGGATATGAGGAATTAGGCTCGGTAATAAGTATAATTTTTGGTGTTTTGTTTATGATTTATTATTTTAAACATAAAAAAGGATTGTAAATAATTATCGGATATATTTTTAAATTTTTAGCTCAAATAATGGATTTTAAGTGAAAAGATATTTGACTATTTAGGGTATTGGCATATCGTTGAAATTATTGAAGATAGATACTAAAGAATCCATAAGCTTGTTTTACCGCAATTCGGCTATTTCGTATAATTTCTGAGAGAGCATATTGAGTTTAAGGCAAAAGAGTTTAAGCTATTTGGGAAATCTTATTCTTAATTCTTATAACTTGTGTAGTAGAGAATTCCTTTCCTTTAGATGAAGCAAAACCATTTGAGTTTAATACTTCCGCAATTTATCTTAATTTAAGTTTCTTATTGTTTTAAATCTTTCACGAATGCTAATGCTCGTTTATTCTGTGGAGTGTTTTTAGCTTTATAGGATCAGCGAAGCTACTCTTGAGCAACTCTGTAGCTTGTTTTACTAACTAGACTACTCAACTTGTAATATTCTCAATAAATTTTAATTTCTAGAATTCAACTGCTGGAATTAAGACATTAATTTGCTTAATAGACAACCATTTTATCCCGGAAGTAATATTATTTTCATCAATAATTGTAATAAATATTCTCTTTTTTCCGGAAGAATTTAAAATTATTGTATTCTTATTTAAGAATATTTTCTTGTCTTTAATTTTATATTGGATAACTTCTAAAAGATTTTTTTTAAAATTTTTTAATTTTTTTTTGTTACCAATTTTTAGAAATCTAGTATACTCCATCATTTTCATTTTGGCGTCTAAATATCTTATATAATATTTTGAATCTGTACCCATATCTAGGGCCGCAGTTAGTTTTCCTAGGGGAGATATGTTTGAAATTTCTCTAGCCTGTGAACTTGCTATAAAAGGAATAAATAATAGTATAAATTTTAAGTTTTTCATATTCAAATTTACAAATATTTGAGGTTTAATAATTGAATTATCTTCATAATATATTTTAGTGTGATGAAATACATCACTTCTATATTAGTATTTAGAAACTTTATATAAGTTGAGAGCTTCTATGATTTCACCCACAAATAAAACCTCCACAAGGGAGGTTTTATTCTAAGTGTTTTCTAAGTTTATTCCATATTAGCTGGAGAACTTAACTCAGGAATTAGCACTTGATGTCTAATCATTCTTCCATTAGGCATTAGGCTTTCATCAACTTTTTGAGAATCTTGTTCGTAGGCATCTTTTCCATAAAGTTCGTCATATTTTGCAATCATATCTGTAAGTGGCTTTCCGTAATCATTGTTTTGACCCGTAAAGTTTTTATGGTGAAATCTAACTTGAACCATATTTCCATCACAACCAGAATTGCAATACATTACATTCATGTTCTGCCCAAAATTAGCTGCTACCATTGCTTTTTTTACACGCTCTCTAAATCTCCAAAAATCTTTTTCTCCAGAATCTTTATAATTGTAATAAATAACTCTTCTATGGTTTTGTCTTTCAGTATTCTTGCTATTATAAGACATGTTTTTATTCATAGACCACATATAATTTCCAGTAGATTTATGCAAAGAACCAACTTTCTTTTGCCACCATTTATTTCCCTTAGTATCTACTTTGTCTAATTCTTGAATAGAATCTGAAACTTGCATTCTTATAAAGTTTTGGGCATTTTTTCCTGTCAAGATTTGAAAAGTTAAATAGTTGGCTTGGCCTTTTTTGCTATTATACATTTTTGTTTTTTCAGCAACCCCTTCCATGAATTCTTCCATGTTTTCTTGATCTACTGTTAATAATCTCGATTGAATGATTTGAGCATTCATAGCTGTAATTGCAAAAGCAAAAGACAGTGTTAAAATAATTTTTTTCAGTTGATACATTTTTAAAATAATTAATTAATAATTAAAATCAAATATACCAATTATTAATTGCAAAATAAAACTAATTAATATTTTGATGTAAGACGAACAAAATAAAGTATATTTAAATCCCTATAAAATCTTATGATAGAAAACGGTATTTCTGAGGTGTATTTTTATTTTTTAGTTAGTGGAATTTTGGTATTTCTTTTAACTAAATTAATCAAAGAAACTGAAAAATACTGCTACTATCATTTTAACAAAATATACTGCCTTCATTGTTGTATTATAAGAAAAAAACTACCTAAAAAAGAGCAAGAATTCTTAGCTCTTAAAGTACCTTTTTACAACAAGTTATCCAATACTCAAAAAAAAGTTTTTGAACACCGAGTTGCTATTTTTGTTGTAAACTATCGTTTTAAGAGTAGGGGAGGTCTTGAAATTTCTAAAGACATGAAACTCTTACTTGCTGCTTCAGCTGTTACACTAACTTTTGGTTTTAGAAATACTAGATTTCCTATGTTAGATATTATTCTATTATATCCAAAAAAGTATACTTCAGTAATCACAAAAAAAATTCACAAAGGAGCGTATAATCCAAGATTAAAAACATTGGTATTTTCTTGGGAAGATTTTCTACTTGGTAATAAAATTATCAATGACAATATTAATCTAGGTATTCATGAATTTACGCATGTAATTCATCTGAATTCTCATAAAAAGAAAGATCTTAATTCAGTAATTTTTAAGAGAGAATTTAGGGCACTAAAAAAAATGATTTATAATGATGCTACACTTAAAAAAAAGCTTCAAACATCTGGTTACATCAGAAAATATGGATTTAAAAATCAGTATGAATTTATAGCAGTATTACTAGAGTGTTTTATAGAAACACCCAAAGAATTTAAAGCATTGTTCCCACAGATTTACAAGAGAATAAAAAAAATGCTAAATTTTAACTTTTTAGAGTATTAGCGTTATTTGCTAAATAGGATTTAAGAATTCTTTGTACATCTCTAGTATCTTTTTGAGGCTTTACATACGGCAAATAATCATTTGGTTCTTTCATGTCTTGGTTCTTATCCACGTAGCCAAAACCCTGATAAATACCGTTTAGAATTAGGGCAAACCCAATTTCTTTATTGTTTCTACCACTTTCTTTTATCACCAAGTTTTCTGTTTGTAAGCCTAAAGATTTAATGGCTTCATAAACTCTTTTATTATAGCTTTCTACAGCTTCCTTTCCAGTACAAATTCCTTTACATTGTTGTAATTGATAATGAAAGCAAGCATTTACATTGGTTTGTAGATGACAGTATTTTGGACACAGTTCAAACACTTCACATACTTTTTCTAACATGCTCCTACAGGCAGCCATAGAATAGAATTTCATGAGTGGATTTGGTGTTAGTTTTAATCTATTAAATGCTAAATGTACAATCCCTTTTTGATCTTCGTAGGAAAACAATCCAACGGCTTCACCAGCTTTTCGTTGTGCTCTATTAAATTTAGGATATAGATGCTTTATTTCGGATGATTCATGCAAAAGAGCTATTAGTTCACTTCCAGTTTCTGTGTAAGAAATATCTGCAGTTTCTAAACACATGGTTCTTTCTTTTTTCTTTTTATCGTAAAAATGACTAATGACTCGTTGTTTTATATTATTGGATTTTCCAACATAAATAACCTCTTTTTCTAAATTTTTAAAATAATAAACTCCATGTCTCTCAGGTAGCTTATCTACCACTTGTTTGTCTAATAAAGGAGGTAGCGTTGCTTCTCTTGATTTGGCATTTAAAAAACTATTAATCGTAAAATTATCATCTCTTTTTAGCAATCTGCTAAATAGTTCTACGGTAGCCTCAGCATCACCTTTTGCTCTGTGTCTAGCAGCTATTTCAATACCCTCAGCTGTACAGATGTTTCCTAAACTATAGGATGATAAACCTGGGATTATTTTTCGTGAGAGTCTAACAGTACAGAGTTTTTTTCGTTTAAAATCGAAGCCAAGGCTTTTAAATTCATCTCTAATGATGTTATAATCGAAGTTTACATTATGTGCTACAAAAATGGCATCTTTAGTTATTTCTGCTACTTTTTTTGCGATCTCATAAAATTTTGGAGCTGTTCTTACCATGGCCTCTGTAATGCCTGTAAGATTTGTTATAAAATAAGGAATTGCTTGCTCTGGATTTACTAAGGAAGTAAACTCATCTATTATTTTTTCACCATCAAAAAGAAAAACAGATATTTCTGTAATTTTCTGACCTTTGTACCCATTTCCAGTGGTTTCTATATCAACAACTGAGTACAACCTTATGAA
>ENA-ORDA01003780-ORDA01003780.1-marine-metagenome-genome-assembly--contig:-NODE-3780-length-10364-cov-3.760863_pt1 | contig 10364 bp, 11 predicted proteins | sample MGYA00237778_ERZ508506 | MGnify/ENA primary metagenome ERZ508506 (study PRJEB26177, sample SAMN06267891) | marine metagenome | isolation source: Monterey Bay, California, USA | place: Pacific...
TGATTTTCTCCGTTTGAGTCGAATGAATTTTGAAAGAGCTCAGGTTAACTGTGAACCGGCCCCGCCCGCACTCTGGCAAATGGAATTCGACCGGGACGTCTCGATCTTACCGCTAAAAGACGCAGAGTTGCGTTGCGGGAAAACGATTGAGTCGAGAGAAGGCTCTTGCGTCCCATATGGTCACACTAACTCAGTTCATGCCGCAAACAAGTGAATATAATACGGCCAAATCATTCTGATTGTCGCTTACAAGCCAGTCCAAGGTTAATTATCCGTTTGGGCTTTGGAGCCAGTGAAAAACAATTTTGCGAAGGCCTCACATGCGCTGCTAACAAACCGTCAGCGCGCTTGGCCACGAGGGTTCGGTGTATATGGTATGTCCAGGACGAGCCAGACCCCCAAAATTATTGGTTTTGTTGTCACATACACATGAGGATCACCAGCAGTGCTGAAACCCGCTGGAAATATTGACCTGCGCCGAAAAAGCCAAGACCTTATGGTGTCGCTAAGTCAGTCAAAATTCTGCCCATTTGGAAAAAATATCAGACCTCAGCAATCGTCTTGCCGCTTTGGTTCAGGCCGGCCGGCTTATTGGCGTACCAGCCTCTCATAGCTTTCCGAGATGTCGCGTGTCAGCGCGCCGACCTCAAAGTTATACTCCCCGATTTGTCCTACCGGCGTAACTTCTGCGGCGGTTCCGGTCAACCAACACTGCTCGAAACCCTCTAATTCTTCGGGCATGATATGACGCTCGTTCACCGTGATACCGCGCTGTTTGAGCATTTCGATCACCGTTTGACGGGTCAATCCATTGAGAAACGAATCCGGCATTGGGGTGTGCACTTCGCCATCCCTGACAAAAAAGATATTGGCCCCTGTGGCCTCGGCTATATAGCCGCGATAATCGTACATCATTGCATCCGAACAGCCTTTGGCCTCGGCGGCGTGTTTCGACATGGTGGCGATCATATAAAGTCCTGCGGCCTTGGCTTGTGAAGGGGCGGTTGCCGGATCGGGGCGGCGCCATTTCGCGATATCGAGCTTGGCGCCCTTCATTTTTGCATCGCCATAATAATTGCCCCATGACCAGACAGCGACCGCCATATGCACCGGGTTACGGGCGCTGGCGACCCCCATATCTTCACCGGCACCACGCCATGCGACCGCTCTGACATAGGCGTCGGTCAACCCGTTGGCATCCAGCGCGCTCTGCTTGGCGGCTTCTATTTCATCGACGCTATAGGGGATGTCGAAATCGATCAGCTTGCCGGATTGGATCAACCGCTCAGAATGCGCGCGGCTTTTGAAAATCTTGCCGTTATAGGCGCGCTCCCCTTCAAATACCGAGCTGGCATAATGCATCGCATGGGTCAGAATATGGACATTGGCCTCGCGCCAATCGACCAGCGACCCGTCCATCCAGATTTTGCCATCGCGATTGTCATAGCCAGCCATTCCGTAATTCCTTTTTCGCATTCTTTGCATTAGTTGCGTTAGACATGCCATAACCTGACATTTTCTGTCTATTTAGCGTAGATTCGCTAGCAGTTCGGTCTTGGAAAGTCAACAAGACTGACATAACCTTGGTTTCAAAGTTAAAGCAGTTGGAGAAGAGAGATGGCGGAAAGTCTGTCGATGTCACGGCAATCCAGCGAGGCCCTGTTATATCTGACCGACGAACAATTGCGGCAGGGCATTGAAGCGATGTTTTTTGCTTATCGCGGCTTTACCGATGACCCTGATCGCATTCTGAGCGGGTTGAGCTATGGTCGTGCGCATCACCGTGCGATCCATTTTATCAATTGCGCACCGGGCACGACGGTCAATAATTTGCTGAGTATTCTGGGGGTCACCAAACAATCGTTGAACCGGGTCTTGCGGACCTTGGTCCACGACGGGTTGGTTGAGGCCCGCATAGGCCAGAAAGACCGGCGGGAACGGCATTTGTTTTTAACAGACGAAGGTGCGCAGCTAGAACACAGATTATCCGGGGCTCAGCGCGCGCGCATGCGCGCGGCGTTTCGGCAAGCTGGCCCCGAAGCGGTGGCCGGTTTCAGGACGGTGCTTGAGGCGATGATGGATGATACGCTGCTTCGACATTATAAAGGCTTGCGGGATTATCCAACATGACCAAATTTGCAGCTCATCTTTTGATTGTTGATGATGACGAACGTATCCGAACCTTGTTGCAGACTTTTTTGATCCGGCAGGATTTTATGGTGTCCACAGCGCGAGATGCCAGCCACGCCCGCCGTCTTCTTGAGGGACTGGCATTTGACATGCTCGTGCTTGATGTGATGATGCCCGGTGAAGACGGGGTGTCACTGACGCGGTCTTTGCGGGAAACGTCGCAGGTTCCGATTTTGTTACTCACGGCCAAGGGCGAGGCAGACGAGAGAATTACTGGTCTCGAGGCGGGCGCAGATGATTATCTGAGCAAACCGTTCGAGCCCAAAGAGCTGTTGCTGCGCATCAATGCGATCCTGCGCCGCATGCCTGAACCAACTTTATCTGAAGTGGCTCCCAAAATTCTATACTTGGGTGCGGTGCGCTATGATGTTGATCGCGGCGAGTTGTGGCGTGGCGATACGCTTGTACGTCTGACCGCGACCGAGGCACAGCTGATGCAGCTGTTTGCCAGCACGCCGGGAGAGGCGGTAAGCCGTCTGCAGCTGGTCGAAGATCTTGGCCGCGATGATGAACGCGCCCAAGAACGTGCGGTTGATGTTCAGGTGACCCGTCTGCGCCGCAAGATCGAAAGTGATCCGAAAGAGCCGCGTTATCTGCAGACCGTGCGCGGTGCCGGCTATATGCTAACCACAGATTAGGGATGTGATCCGCAGCCTTTTTGAAGATTTGGGACATGATATGACAACTGCCTTGCTCACCCACCCCGCGTGTTTGAAACACGTCACACCGCCGGGCCACCCCGAACAGGTGGCGCGGTTAGAGCGCGTTCTCGCCGCGCTGGAGCCGATGGATTTGGTGCGGACCGCCGCGCCATTGGCGGCCGAGGATGATCTGTTGCGTATCCATCCTCAAAGCCATCTGGACAGCTTGCGTGCAACGTTGCCTGCGGCGGGGTACGCAGGGTTGGATGGGGACACTTTTTTGTCACCGGGATCTTTGGATGCTGCGTACCGTGGAGCAGGGGCGGCGGTCAAAGCGGTTGATATGGTTGTCTCGGGTGTGGTGCGGAATGCGTTTTGTGCCATCCGGCCGCCGGGCCATCATGCAGAATCCGAGACACCGATGGGGTTTTGCTTGCTGGGCAATGCCGCATTGGCGGCCAAACATGCGTTGGATCATCACGGCCTAGACCGTGTGGCAGTTGTTGATTTCGATGTGCATCATGGCAACGGCACTCAGGAATTGCTCTATGATGAAGGCAGGGCGCTGTTGATAGCCTCGCAGCAGATGCCGCTCTGGCCGGGCAGTGGTGGTATCGATGAAACCGGTGTGTTTGACACGGTTGTAAACATGCCTCTTGCGCCGGGCAGTGGTGGCGTGGCGATGCGGCGGGCCTATGAGGCGCAGGCGTTTCCCCGGTTGGAAGCGTTTCGGCCTGAGTTGATTATTATCTCAGCTGGATTCGACGCCCACCGTGCTGATCCGTTGGCGGGTCTTAATTGGTCAACAGATGATTTTCGATGGTTGACGATGCGGTTGTGCGCGCTGGCGGATGGGCTGTGCAATGGTCGGGTGGTGTCTACATTAGAGGGTGGATATGATCTGGATGCTTTGGCCGAGGCCTGTGCCGCGCATGTGCAAGTGTTGATTGATAGCGCCATGTCCTGAGTGGGCCAACAGACAGTTTAGAAACTGATTGCTGTGTCCAATTTTCATGTCACAGGCGCGGATTGCTAAATTGTACATTGTGCTAGCACGCGCTAGGATTACCACAAAGATGATATCAAAGGACAGGCCTATGACCGCACCCCCCGTAGCTGAGATGACATTTGAACAGGCAATGGCCGATCTGGAACAGGTCGTCACCCAGTTGGAGCGTGGCGATGTCGCACTAGAGGATTCGATTGCGCTTTATGAACGGGGCGCCGAGTTGAAAAAACATTGCGAGACTAAATTGAAACAGGCCGAAGAAAAGGTCGCGGCGATCACTCTTGATGGCAGCGGTCAGCCCAGCGGAACCACGCCGGTTGAGGGTTTGTAAATGATCCAAGCGCGGTTGACCGCGGTCGGGCACGGGGTGCAACAATTGCTAGATCAGGTTCTGCAAGGCCAACCGCACCAGCTGGCCCAAGCCATGATGTATGCGGTGCAGGGTGGCAAACGCCTGCGGGCTTTTCTGGTGTTGGAAACCGCGCGCTTGCACGGCATAAAAGAGCCTCGAGCGCTCTGGCCGGCGACGGCCATTGAGGCGATGCATGCCTATTCGCTCGTCCATGATGATCTGCCGTGCATGGACGATGATGACCTGCGTCGGGGGCAGCCGACGGTGCATATGAGATGGGATCAAGCCACCGCGGTTCTGGTGGGCGACGCGCTGCAGGCGCTGGCCTTTGAACTGGCGGCACATCCGTCGTGTTCAGACGATCCCGCGATCAGGGCTGAGCTGGCCTATCATCTGGCTGTCGCAGCGGGTGGGCGCGGTATGGTGTTGGGACAAGCCGAGGATATTGCCGCCGAGACTGCTGACGTCCCGCTTGATCTGGCGGCGATTACCGGTCTGCAGGGGCGCAAAACCGGGGCGTTGTTCCATTGGTCGGCGACCGTGGGGCCTCGGATGGCAAAAGCTGATATTGCACCTCTTGGGCGCTATGCCGACGCGTTGGGTCTCGCGTTTCAAATCGCGGATGATATATTGGATGTCGAGGGTGACTCCGGTAAAGCCGGCAAGCGGCTGCAAAAAGACGGCGCTGCCGGTAAGGCGACTTTTGTATCGCTGCTCGGTTTAGACGCTGCCAAGCGTCGTGCGGGTGATTTGGTGGCAGAAGCGCAGGCTGCGCTTGAGGTTTATGGCGATGAGGGCGATACCTTGCGACAAGCCGCACAGTTCGTTATTGCCCGCGACACTTAACACTTTTTAAAGGAGGGCTTGGCATCTCCGACCAACCTGACACACCCCTGCTTGATAGGGTCCAATCGCCTGCTGATCTCAAGCGATTTTCCGACGGGGAATTGACTTCTCTGGCGGGGGAATTGCGTGCCGAGACGATCCGGGTGGTGTCGGAAACCGGTGGTCATCTTGGGGCAGGTCTTGGTGTTGTGGAATTGACTGTTGCGCTGCATGCGGTGTTTGACGCGCCGCGCGACCGGTTGATTTGGGACGTGGGTCATCAAACTTATCCCCATAAAATACTCACCGGGCGGCGGGATAAAATGCACAGCCTGCGGCAGAAAGATGGTCTGAGCGGCTTTACCAAACGCAGCGAGTCACCCTTTGATCCGTTTGGTACGGCCCATAGTTCAACCTCAATCAGCGCAGCGCTGGGCTTTGCTGTGGCCCGCGACCTTGACGGTGCCAGCGAGATCGGCCATGGGGATGCGATTGCAGTGATTGGTGACGGCGCAATGAGCGCCGGCATGGCTTTTGAAGCGCTTAATAATGCGGGTGTGCTGAACAAACGGCTCATCGTGATCCTCAATGACAATGAGATGTCCATCGCGCCGCCAGTGGGGGCGATGTCGCAATATTTGTCGAAGATTTATGCCAAGCCGAGGTTCCAGGATTTAAAGACCATCTCTGAGATCGCGCTGCGCTTTCTGCCGGAACGCGTGCGCAATGTTACCAAAAAGGCCAAGGGGTTGCTCAAGGGGCTTGCCGTTGGGGGTACGCTGTTTGAACAGCTTGGGTTTACCTATATCGGGCCAATTGATGGCCATGATATGGACCAGCTTTTGCCAGTTTTGCGCATGGTTCAAGAGCGCGCTGCCGGGCCGACCCTCATTCATGTAATAACCCAAAAGGGCAAGGGCTATGGTCCGGCTGAGGCTGCGCCAGACAAAGGCCATGCAACGGCTAAATTTGACGTCTCTACCGGCAAACAGCAAAAGACTGCCTCTAACGCGCCGGCCTATACCAAGGTCTTTGCCAAGACTCTGACCGATCTTGCTGCTCGGGACGATAAAATATGTGCAGTCACTGCGGCGATGCCGGATGGGACGGGACTGGATCTGTTTGCCGAGCTTTTTGCCGAGCGCTGTTTCGATGTCGGTATCGCTGAACAGCATGCCGTGACTTTTTCGGCGGCCTTGGCGGCGGGCGGCATGAAGCCGTTTTGCGCGATATATTCGACCTTTTTGCAACGCGGGTATGATCAGCTGGTGCATGATGTGGCCTTACAGGGCCTGCCGGTGCGCTTTGCGATTGATCGCGCTGGTCTGGTTGGTGCAGATGGTGCCACCCATGCGGGCAGCTTTGATATTGCCTATCTTTCTAATCTGCCAGGCATGGTGGTGATGGCGGCCTCCGATGAAGCGGAACTGGTGCATATGGTGGCCACTGCGGCCAGCTATGACGCCGGGCCAATTGCGTTTCGGTATCCACGCGGGGAAGGGCAGGGCGTTGATATGCCCGAACGGGCAGAACCGTTAGAGATTGGCAAGGGACGCATTGTGCAGGCAGGGCAGCGGGTGGCGATTTTATCGTTTGGTACCCGACTGGGCGAGGTTTTGACCGCATCCGAGAGTCTGCGAGCCGATGGGATTACCCCGACCATCGCCGATGCGCGCTTTGCCAAACCACTTGATCAGGCGATGATTTTGGATCTGGTCAAAACCCATGAGGCGCTGATCACAATCGAGGAAGGTGCCGTGGGTGGATTTGGCAGTCATGTGGCGCAGCTTTTGTCTGATCAAGGGGTGTTTGATCGCGGCTATTGCTATCGCTCGATGGTGTTGCCTGACGTGTTTCTGGATCAGGCCAGCCCCGAAGAAATGTATGCCAACGCAGGATTGCGAGCGGCAGATATTGCAAAAAAAGTACGCGAAGTTCTGGCATAGGCGGGGTCGGTACAAATTGGACTAGAGCCTGCTGGACCGAAGCAATTTTGACCTAAGTACACTGGTCTCGCGCAGGTTTGATCGACGCAGGCCCTTTAATCCGTGCGGTCAGCTCGCTCGCTTTCCAACATAGCTGTAAGCACCGATTTGTAATCTTTATACAGCAGTTCGACACCCAGCTCAGACTTGATCCGGTCGTTTCTTATCCGTTTGCTTTCAGCATAGAAACTGCGCGCCATTGGTGACATCTCGGCCTGCTCGAACGGAACTTCCGGCGGTGGTGGCATACCAAGCAGGGACGCGGCATAACTGATAACGTCCTGTGGTGGGGCTGGCATGTCGTCGCAAACGTTATAAATCGCTGCGGGGTTGGGCCGATCCATCGAGGCGGCAAGAACCTGCGCAATATCGTCGACATGGATGCGGCTGAACATCTGACCCGGTTTTATAATCCGTCTGGCGGTGCCTGCGCGCAGTTTGGCAAATGGTCCGCGTCCGGGTCCGTAAATCCCTGCCAGCCGGAAAATATGCAGCGGTAGGTTGGGAATGGCGCGCCATGCCTGTTCTGCAGCTTTTCGCCGTTGACCGCGTTGGGTAGAGGGATTGATGGGGGTGTCTTCGCTGACCCAGTCCCCGCCTGTGTCTCCATAGACCCCGGTGGTGGACAGATACCCCGCCCATGTCAGGTTGGGTGCGATTTGCGTGATCTCGTCTCCCAAGGCCTGCAGTACCGGATCGCCCTGCGCATCTGGCGAGGCAGATATCAACAGGTGGCTGGCGGTATGCAGGGCTGTTGTGATGTCTCCTGAGGGCCACAACAGCGCCGTCGCACCTGTGGCGCCAAGCTGGTCAAGGTTTTCAGGGCGCCGTGTGGTGCCGAACACCTGCCAGCCCTGTGGCAGTAAGCGCCGTGAAAGCGCCTGTGCGGTGTATCCGTAACCGAAACAAAAGAGAGTGCGTGTCATGGCGCCGTGATCGCCTGTCCTGCGGTTTATTGCAAGGGCGGGCTTGCCTTTCATGGCTGATTTGTCTTGAGTGTTGCCATGGCAGAGAAAACTCCGAACCTTGATGATGCCTATGGGATCAAAACATCTGACGATAACGCCCGTCTCTATGCGGACTGGGCCAAAACCTATGACGCCAGTTTTGCCGCTCAGATGCACTATACCCTGCCCGAGGCGATGGCTGAGGCGTTTCTTGCTGCGGGTGGCAGCGCGCCGGTGCTCGACCTTGGTGCCGGGACCGGATTGTTGGGGCAGGCGCTTGCTGACCGTGGGGTCCTTCCGTTGGATGGGACCGATATTTCACCGCAGATGCTGGCAGTGGCTGAAGACAAGCAGCTGTACCGTCGGGTTTTTACCGGTGATCTAACGGCGCGTCTGCCGGTGGCTGACGGCAGCTATCATGGGGTTATCAGCGCCGGCACGTTTACCACCGGTCATGTCGGTCCGGAGGCGCTGGACGAAGTGTTGCGCGTGGCCCGCCCCGGCGCGGTGATCGGGATTACGGTCAATGCGCGCCATTGGAAAACTGCGGATTTTGCCGCAAAATTTGCTGCGCTTTCGTCGCAGATCACCCGGTTTGAGCTGCAGGATGTGGCAATTTATGGTGCGGACGCAGAGGGAGTGCATAAAGACGACATGGCAAAAATAGCGCTGTTTCACAAACTGTGAGCTTTTAACCCGTGTGACGCAGGTGAGCGGTTTGGTTGCGTCGTTGAAAACGACAGTGGTTATTGGCTATAATTCGATCCTTCATCATCCAGAATCGCTTTTAGCTCATTTAGATGTCTTGTGCTCTGACCGGGGTATTCTTCTAATTCACGAGCTGCTTTTTCCGCAACTTCATCAGATAATACCCGCAGTGGCTGGCCGGTTTGCAACGCTCGAATATAAGTCTCGGCGGCGCGTTCGAAATAAAACAGCCGGTTAAAGGTTTCTGCGACCGTATTGCCAATGATCATCACACCGTGGTTGCCCATGATCAGCACTTTTTTTTCTGGATCAGCAAGTAATGTGGCACAGCGTTCACCTTCCTTCTCAAACGCCATTCCACCATAGCCTTCGTCAATCACATAGCGTTGAAAAAACAGAGCCGTGTTTTGATCGATTGGCTGCAAATTACTGTCAGCCAGTGAGGCCAGTATAGTGGAGAAAGTTGGATGTACATGGATTAAACAACGAGCATGTGGACAGTTACGATGAATTGAACCGTGCAGTCCCCAGGCAGTCAGGTCAGGAGCATCCTGATTTTTGAGGTCTGGTGGAGTATTTATGTCCAGCAACAACAAATCACTGGCCTTGATACGGCTGAAATGCTTTTTTGGATTGATGAGAAAACGGCTTCCGTCAGAATTGACCGTGATGGAAAAATGGTTCGCAATTGCTTCATGCATTCCCATCCGAACCGTCCAACGAAAAGCACAGGCCAAATCAATGCGTTCATTTTCATAGTTCAACTTAGCCATAGATTCTTTGGAAAGTTGTTCTGACATCATAAATTTTGTTTGTGAGTTGATGTTGGTTCACTGTTTTTTCAAGTCTGGTTTTTGTCGTGATTCTTTTGGACTAATGTTCTGGATTCCATTTCCGGAATAATCTGGAACAGTTAGATTTTGGTGCCCTCGCCAAATTTTTTCAAGCTTTTCGTATAGTTTTTTCCCTAGAGGAGCAGCGCACTGTGCTTCTGTGTCCACATGCAACAGCATGTGTTCCCCCGTCGCCAGTACATCTCCGGAATAGGCATGAAGAATTTTATGAACAATCCGGAGTCGTTTTTCGTCGAAACCGAGTAGTTGTGTCTCAACAGTAAGCGGTTCACCGCCTGCGACTTCTAGTAAATGCCGGATGTGGGTTTCAACCGTGTAAACCGATAATCCCTGCGAACGATATGATTCGTCCATACCAACAAAATTCAGCAGCGCGTCAGTGGCATCTCCGAATACCTGGAGATAACGGCTTTCAGTCATATGCCCGTTATAATCCAGCCACTCTGGAAGCACTTCAGCATCAAACAAAGATAAAATGCTATCTATATCCTTATCATTTTCATCTATATTTGTGAAAGTATTAGTTTTAAATGTATTTGATGAAAATGGGGTTGATGTATGTTATGAAATTCATCCTGGTGAAGACCTTCATGATGGAATAACCTTTGAAAGATTTCTGAAAGCTACAAATAATCATAAAAGAGTAAATATACTTTATGATCCTAGTCATTTTATTCTTCAACAGCTTGACTATATAACATATATTGATCATTATCACGAGTTTATAAAATCTTTTCATGTAAAAGATGCTGAATTTAATCCTACAGGTAAAAAAGGAGCCTTCGGAGGATATCTAGATTGGGCTGATAGAGCTGGAAGATATAGATCACTTGGGGATGGTCAGATTGATTTT
>ENA-ORDA01003782-ORDA01003782.1-marine-metagenome-genome-assembly--contig:-NODE-3782-length-10363-cov-4.751799_pt1 | contig 10363 bp, 8 predicted proteins | sample MGYA00237778_ERZ508506 | MGnify/ENA primary metagenome ERZ508506 (study PRJEB26177, sample SAMN06267891) | marine metagenome | isolation source: Monterey Bay, California, USA | place: Pacific...
ATGGCCTCGTAGTTCAACTGAATAGAATACCTGACTACGGATCAGGCGGTTGCAGGTTTGAATCCTGCCGAGGTCACCTTAGCGGAGAATTGGTTTAAATCAACTTTTTCTCCGCTTTTTATTTTCTTCAAATCATCTGATATTGAGGGGATTAAATTGAAAATTGAATTTACTCTTCTGGTTTGAACTCTATTGATTGACTTATCGTAACCTATTCCGGATGGAAACACTAAATCTTGTATTTTCCTTTTTTGAGGTAAACCTCCATTTGACCATAACACACAGAGTTCACTAGAGATTTTTAAAGCTTTATTTATTAATTTTTCAAGGTTTGAACTAGACAGTTGTGCCTCAGTTTTAAAACAATTCAAAGGGGTGAAAATTTATTATATAAATTAATAAATGTAAAACTTACTTTTTTACCATTTGTTAACTCTAATTTGATGAGTTGAATTTATCTTTATTTTGAAATTACAAAAGCATATAGATTATTAAAAAAAAAATTATGAGAAAATCATCAATTTTATTCACTTTGTTATTATCATGTTCTTTACCTATCTTATCTCAAGTTATTTTACAACAATTAGGAACTGATATTAATGGAGAAGCACCTGTTGACCTCAGTTCAATAGTTTCTATGAATGCTGCTGGTGATAGGCTAGCTATTGGAGCATATTTTAACGATGGAAACGGAAATAATTCTGGTCATGTAAGAATATACGACTGGAACGGAACTGCTTGGATACAATTAGGAGCTGATATTGATGGAGAAGGAGCTGGTGATGAAAGTGGAACTTCTCTTTACATGAGTGCTAATGGTGATAGATTAGCTATTGGAGCACCTGAAAATGATGGAAATGGAAGTAATTCTGGACACGTAAGAATATATGACTGGAATGGAACTGCTTGGCTACAATTGGGAGCTGATATTGATGGAGAAGAATCTTTTGACTTTAGCGGAAAATCTGTTTCCATGAATGCTGCTGGTGATAGATTAGCTATTGGAGCACCTGAAAATGATGGGAATGGAAATGGTTCTGGTCAGGTAAGAATATACGACTGGAATGGAACTGCTTGGATACAATTAGGAGCTGATATTGATGGAGATGGAGCTGGTGATCAAAGTGGAACTTCTGTTTTCATGAATGCTGCTGGTGATAGGCTAGCTATTGGAGCACCTAAAAACGATGATAATGGAGCAGATGCTGGTCACGTAAGAATATACGATTGGAATGGAACTGCTTGGACACAAGTAGGTAATCAAATTGACGGAGAAGCAGCTTATGATTGGAGTGGATTTTCTGTTTCTATGAATGCTGTTGGTGATAGATTAGCTATTGGAGCACGTAGAAATGATGGGAATGGAACTTTGGCTGGACATGTAAGAATATACGATTGGAATGGAACTGCTTGGTTACAATTAGGAGCTGATATAGATGGAGAAGCAGCTAGTGACAACAGTGGATTTTCTGTTTCCATGAATGCTGGTGGAGATAAATTAGCTATTGGAGCATATTTAAATGATGGAAACGGAAGTAATTCTGGACATGTAAGAATATACGATTGGAATGGAATTGCTTGGATACAATTAGGAGATGACATTAATGGAGAAGCAGCTAATGACTGGAGTGGATATTCTGTTTCCATGAATGCTGCTGGAGATAGACTAGCAATTGGGGCAATAACAAATGATGGAAATGGAGCAGATGCTGGTCATGTAAGAATTTTCGAAGAGTGTTCAAATACAGCAATAGATGTTCAAATTGCATGTGATACGTACGCTTGGATTGACGGTAATACTTATACTATTTCTAATAATACAGCACAATGGACACTTACCAATGCTGCGGGATGTGATTCATTAATCACTTTGGATTTAATAGTCAATTACTCAAATACATCAACAGATGTTCAAACTGAATGTGATTCTTATACATGGATAGATGGTAATACTTATACATCAAATATAATTACACCAACTTACACATTAACAAATACAGTTGGTTGTGATAGTATAATCACTCTTAATTTAACGATTACCCAAGGATCCACATGTGACAGTCTTGGAGTTAATAATTGTAACACAGTTTATGTTTCGGATACTTTAAATACAAATGTTTCTGACATTCAATATCAAAATATTAGCCCACAAACATACTTAGCTATCTTAGATACATTTCCTCAATTTTCTAATTCAAATTGTGACAGTATAGTATCTACTTACAGGCAGTTTATTTATAATCCTAACTACTGTACGGATACAATCCTAACATATGATACAATTTTTAACCAAATCTACGATACAACAACAGCATATGACACCTTAATTACATATGATACGCTAACTATATATGACACAATTTTTAACCAAATCTACGATACAACTATAGTGTTTGACACCCTTAACATTAGTATTATAGATACTTCATATATTTCTATTTCAGTAACAGATACACTTTACATAGATATTATAGTTACTGGAATGGCTTCAATGGACAACACAATAACAGTTTATCCTAATCCAGCTAATGATGTAGTAATTATTGACAATGGTAATTATAGTATTATGAATAACTACAATCTTATGATATTTAATAGCTTATCTCAGCAAGTATTTTTTAGTCAAATAAACACGCAGCAATTTCAAATTCCTGTATCTACTTTAGGAGCTGAGGGGACTTACATCATAAGGATATTTGACAGTGCTAATAACATAGTTAACACAAAGTATTTAATTCTTAATTAGGATTTGCTTTTTTCTTAACTTAATATTATAAAACTTACAAAATGAAGAAGGTATTATTCTTAACCTATCTAGACCTATTTTTCTTTTTAAATGTCATTATTTTTAACAGTAACAACATTAACATTTATTTGTTAATAAAGTTTGGCTATTGTACAGCAAATATCTAAATATTAATTTTTAAATTTAAGTAATTAAACTTAAAATTTTAAAAAATTAAACTAAAAATTATGAAGAAAATTATTACTTCTTTAATGGCGTTATCTTTAATATTTGGCGCTTCTGCACAAGATGGAGACATCCTTAAGAATAAAAAAGGCACCCCTATATTGCCAAAGGCCGGTGATTTTGCTCTACAAATGAATGCAAACCCCTTACTTGATTTTGGTTTAAATGCCGTAAATATTATGAACAATACGGGGCAAACATCAGCTCACCCTGGATTTACAGCCGGTCAAAATCCAGCATTTACAAATTATATAGTTGGTAAATACTTTTTAAGTAGTTCTACAGCACTACGATTAAAATTAGGTTATACTTCATCAACAGATAAAGAGGAGACGTATGGTGATAACCCAATTAATCCTTCGAATGCATCCCCATCAAATATTTTACTTTCTACTGAAAAAGATAAGTCTAATGCGTTTATTTTAGGCGGAGGTATGGAATTTAGAAGAGGTTATGGTAGATTACAGGGCTATTATGGTGGAGAGCTAAATTTAACATTTGCTTCAGTTAAAAAAGAATTGGATTGGGAAATAGCATATAATCAACAAGCTCAAGATAGTGGATATATTGCTTTAGGTAGCTCAAGGCTCTTAGAATCTAAATCAGGATTAGAATTTGGACTAAATTTAAGAGGATTTGTTGGAGTTGAATACTTTATACTAGCTAAAATTTCAATTGGAGCTGAGTTTGGTTTAGGTTGGGGTGTTCTATCAAATCCAAGAGGAGAATCTTCTACAGAAGCTTGGAGAGGAACTGGAACTTTTGACTCAAATGGCAACGAGGTTAACGGCACATTTACTGATAAATCTGAAGGTTCTGATAAAGAAAGTAATAGAGGCTTTGATACAGATCAAGGTATAGCTGGTGCTGCATTGAATATTACTTTTCATTTTTAATAATTTTTAAATAGTTGAAAAAATTAGAGCCCGTTAATGCGGGCTTTTTTTTATTCTCTAATAGCCCATTATCAACTAAGAATCTTTAATGTTAATTACTGGTACTTAAGAACATTTTCTTGTTAATAAAATTTATTACTTTAAAGTCTTAATTCCCGAATTTTTTTGTTAAATTGAAATAATTATAAACAATAAATATAAATTATGAAAAAAATAATTACTTCTCTTATGGCGCTTTCCTTAATGTTTAGCGCTTCCGCACAAACTTCTTCTGGTAACATATTATTAGATGGTAGTGCAAATTTCATGTTTTCATCAACAACTGATGATGATACTAAAACGAAAACAACTGATATTGGCCTAGGTTTAATGGGTGGGTACTTTGTTATTGACGGTTTAGCTCTAGGTCTTGGTGTTTCTGTAGATAATTCTTCTGAGAAACCAGACGGAGGTGATGCTCTTAAATCTTCTTCAACTATGATTACACCCTTTGCTAGATATTATGTTGGTGATATTGGTGTTTGGGGTCAAGTTAGTTATGGTTTTGGTTCAATGAAATTTGACGGAAACGACTTAGGTAAAAACAGCAATTTAGGCTTAGCTGTTGGTTATGCAATTTTCCTAAATGATAATGTTTCTTTAAACCCTAATTTAGGTTACAATATGAATTCATTTACACCTGATGGTGGTGACGCAATGAAATCTTCTGGATTAGCAGGTGGTTTAACAATTGCAGTACATTTATAAGAATTCATAAAAAATTTATAAAAGCTCGCATTAGCGGGCTTTTTTTATACTCTAAAATAAGATGTTAATAAAGAATATTCAGTGATAAAGGTAAAATTTCTATAATATTTTCTTTCTCCCCATTTATGGGTTCGCCATCAATATGCGCCTCATTATAATTAGTTTTTATTACAAACTTTTTAGATTTTATATACTCTACATATTTAGATTTATGTAATGTCTTAGTAAATCCTTTAAATAAAAGAATTGGTAAAAGCCATCTACTATGTTTTTTAACAATCACTAAGTCCAACATTCCGTCTATTATATTCGCCCTAGGCGCTATATATGCATTATTCCCGTATTGTTGTGTATTGGCAATTGCTACCATAAAGACATCTAACTCATGTAATTCATTATTGCAGCTAATTGTGTATTCACTACATTTAAAGTCTTTATAATGCTTTAAAACTACTTTAACATAAGACATTAAACCTCGTTTATTTCTTTTAGAAAATTCTTTAGCTATAAAACCGTCAAATCCTATTCCAGCAATTCCCAAATAGGGTAGTCCATTAAAAGTAACAGTATCTATTTTTTTGGTTTTTAAATTATTTATATTTTTTAATGCAGTTTTAATATTCATGTCAATTCCTAAGGAACGTGCAACACCATTTCCTGAACCCTTGGGGATAATAGAAAATAAAACATTGGTATTTACTAGACTCTGAAAAACTTCATTTACCAATCCATCCCCACCAACAGCAACTACAATGTCTATATTCTCTTTAGCGGCTTTAGCAGCAATTTCAATAGCGTGTTTTGCATGATTTGTCAGCTTGTAAGAGTATTTAAACTTATTTTCATCTAAATATTTAGGAATTAGTTCAATTACATCTGCACCATTTTTATGACCTGAGTTGGGGTTTATAATAAATAGTATTTCTATACTCAATGTGTTTTGTTAGTTTTGTCTTTTCTAAATATAGTATTGTATTTCAACTACAATGTTAATATATTTTTAATTTTGATAAAAATTCATCCTATTTGTTTTGAAACAACAACTATTATTTTTTGGTAGATACGCAATAGTTTGGTTATTATTTTATGTATTAACCAAAGCTGTTTTTTTGCTTTATAATTTGGAGCATACAAATTCATTATCAGCATATGAAATTGCCAAAGTATTTTTATATGGTTTTAGAATGGATATTTCTGCTACTGGATATATGCTATTAATACCTGGTCTTATTTTAGTATTTATTCCATTTATAAGTAAGTATGTATTTTTCACGCTTAATAAATTATTTTTTATTGTAATCTCCTTGTTTGTTGGCTTTATAACTATTGTTGATTGTGAATTGTATAAACATTGGGGATTTAGATTGGACCTAACTCCTCTTAATTATATTGGCAATGATGCAATGTCTTCAGTTCTTTGGAGTAAAGTTTTCCTTTTAATTAGTTATTGGTTGGTTATATGTGGACTTTTCTATTTAGGTTTTAATCGATTCGTTTTAAATAAATTTAAATTTAGTAATGGAAAATGGTTTCATTCACCTATTTATTTATTAATAACAGCAGCCTTAATATTACCCATAAGAGGAAGTTTAGATATAGGGCCTATGAATGCTGGTTTTGTATATTTTCATAAAGAAAAGCCTTTTGCAAACCATGCTGCACTTAATGTTTTTTGGAATGTAGGTAATGCTGTAGATAAAGCAAATAACGAAGACAGGTACCCAGAAAATTTTGTCGATTCTAAAATTGCTAAACGTGATTTTAACCTATTATACAGCCAAACTAATAAAATTGACTCTCTAGATATTTTAAAATCTCAAAAACCCAATATATTAATTGTTATTTTAGAAGGTTTCACAGCTAAAATTATTGGAGCCCTTGGAGGAGATTCGACTATTACACCAAATTTTAATAATCTAGTTAAAGAAGGAATTCTATTTGAAAACTATTATGCAAGTGGAGACCGTACCGATAAAGGGCTTATTTCTATACTAAGTGGTTACCCTGCACAAACAAAAACTTCCATTATAACCTATACGGGAAAATCAGAAAAATTGCCAAATCTTACTTTAGATTTAAAAAAACAAGGTTATCATACATCATTTTTATATGGGGGAGATGTTAATTTTGCTAACATGAACTCTTATTTAAATATATGTGGGTTTAGTCAAGTGATTAAAAAATCTCACTTTAATATTAATCAAGGTACCAGTAAATGGGGAGTTCACGATCATATTACTTTTGATACCTTATACAATCATCTTTCAAGACAAAATCTTCCTTTTTTCAATACCATGCTTACCTTAAGTAGCCATGAGCCATTTGAGGTTCCTATGGAAAGTTTTTTTATTGGAGAGGACGACGAAACTAAATTTTTAAATTCAGCATACTACACAGATTTTAGCTTAGGAAATTTCATTAATAAAGCCAAAAAATCTCCTTGGTGGGAAAATACCTTAGTCATTCTACTTGCCGACCATGGGAATCGTCATCCTGGTAATTCTCCTAATTACCCACCAGAACGCTTTCATATACCTATGCTTTGGTTGGGTGGTGCATTAAACGTAAAAGATACCATCGTGAAATCTTACGGATCACAAACAGACCTGCCAGCTACAATTTTAAGTAGACTTAATATTAATACTGAAAAATACATTTACAGTAAAGATATTTTGAGAGTTAAGAATAATGATTTTGCATATTATGTTTACAACAATGGATTTGGATTTGTAAGTGACTCTAATGAAGTGGTTTATGACCTAGATGGCAAACAATTAATTCATGTAAAAGGAGACAGTAATAAATTGTCAATTGGCAAATCCTATATGCAAATGATTTATAGTGACTTTAATAACCTATAATTTAATTACATATTCTTCTAACTTTTATTTTTGATTTACGTTTATATAAATAACATGAAGAACTTATTTTTATTAAGTATTTTATTTTTGCTTTTAGCCTGTAAAAAAGATGGATGTACTGATGTATTAGCCTCTAATTACGACCATAAAGCAAACAGAAATGATGGTTCTTGTATTGGGCCATGTATGGGATGTAAATATCAAGGGGGAATTGTTTTTTATTTAGATGGAAATGGAGGGGGACTAATTGCAGCATTGGTTGATCAATCTAATTCTGCTCCTTGGGGTTGTGATGGTGTTAATATTTCAGGTGCAAATGCTACTTCTATTGGTAGTGGAAACCTAAATACTACCAATATTGAAATTGACTGTGAAGCAAACGGTACTGCAGCAGATATTTGCACAAATTTATCTTTAGAAGGATATAATGATTGGTTTTTACCATCAAGAGATGAGCTAGATTTAATGTATCAAAATCTAAAAAGGGGAAGTTCGTTAGATAACTTAGGAGGGTTTTCCAACGCTGACTATTGGAGTTCCACCCAAGGCGATCAATCTATTGCATGGAAACAAGGTTTTTATGGAGGATATCAAAACTTTGGAAGTAAGTCTATATCAGTATCTGTACGTGCTGTTAGAGCCTTTTAAATAATAGTTTATAAAATTTAATTATTTTAATTTATTAATAATACTAATTAAAATTTACTCCATTACCATCAAATCTTTCTACAGTAATTTTCATTTTCTTCTGAATAATTTTAAAATGGTGTTCGTCTTCTGGTGCTACAAAAGTGATGGCTTCACCTAATGACTCTGCTCTTCCTGTACGACCAATTCTATGTATATAATCTTTTGGTGATCTAGGCAGTTCGTAATTAATTACGTGTGGTAAATATTCTATATCTATTCCTCTTGCAAGTAGATCTGTAGTGACAAGTACTCTTAATCTACCATTTTTAAAATCTTGAAGCGCCATTTTTCTAGCTTCTTGATTTTTCTTACCATGAATTGCTCTAGCAGCTATTCCGTTTTTTCGAAGCTTATCAGAAACATTATCTGCCTTATAAGTTGATGCTGTAAAAACCAATACTTGTTTTAGGTTACCACTTTTTATTAAGTGTCTTAAAAGTGGTCCTTTTTTTTCATTTGAAATAGAGTAGGCCAGTTGAGAAATATTTTCAAGGTTATTTTCTTTAGGTGTTACATTTATTATAGTAGGATTACGTAATAATATTTGATTAATTTCTTCTACTTTCTCGTTTAAGGTAGCGGAAAATAATAAGTTTTGTCTTTTTGATGGTAGCAGTGAAAATATTTGACTCATTTCGTCTTTAAAACCCAAATTAAGTAGTTTGTCTGCTTCATCTAAAACAAGGGTTTTAAGCTTGTCAAAATGAATAGCATTTGAATTTACTAAGTCAAGTAACCTTCCAGGAGTTGCAACTAGAATAGAGACACCAAAAAGAGATTTCATTTGAGGATTTATAGATACTCCACCATATATAGCCATAGTTTTAAATGAAGGTGAAATATCTTTTTCAAAAACATTAAAAACATCTTTAATTTGTTGAGCTAATTCTCTAGTTGGTACAATTATTAATACATCAACCTGTCTATCTTTTGAACCTTCTTGAAATTTAATCGATGATAAAATAGGTAATACATAACTGGCTGTCTTTCCAGAGCCTGTTGGAGCTATCGCCAAAACATCATTTCCTTTTAGTATTGCAGGAATTGCTTGCTTTTGAATTGGATATGGTTTTTTATAATTTTCTTTTTTAAGAATATTAACCAAAAATTGTTGTAAACCTAAATTATCAAAAGTCATAATTATGATTTCTTTTTATGTACAAGTTATATTACTATATGTAAAAGTACTTTTTAAAAGTTAAATTATAGCTTTGTAAAAACAATTAGAAAATGGAGGAGGGGAAGGAAAAAAAAACTAAAAATTCATTAACAGTTAAAATTGAGAATTGTATTGATCTATTAAATTCATTATTAGAGGATACTAATCAACTTTTTGAGTTGCCTAAAGAACAAAGAGTTTCCTTGATTAAAGCTGCAGGGCTTTTGTCCAGACCCAATAAAGAAGAGTTTACAAATAGAAGAAAAAAGTCCAAACAGGCATTAAAAAGAAAAATTATAGAGCGTGAAAAACACGCCAGAAAAAAAACTGGTATTAGATCTGCTAGGGAAGAAGTGATTTTTATTGCTCCAAAGTTTTTAGAGCTGCCTAAAATCAATGAGAACCGGTTATTAAACTCACCAAGAAACTGTTATGTATGTAAAAGTTTGTTTAGTAAACTTCATCATTTTTACGACTCTATGTGTAATGATTGTGGAGATTATAATTACGCTAAAAGATATCAAAGTGCAGATCTCAGTTCCCAAGTTGCTGTAATAACAGGATCTCGTTTAAAAATTGGATATCACATTACATTAATGTTATTAAAGGCTGGTGCTACAGTTATAGCAACTACTCGTTTTCCTGTAGATTCTGCTTTAAGATTCTCAAAAGAGGAGGATTTTGATCAATGGGGCCACAGATTGCATATCCATGGACTAGACTTAAGGCATATTCCAAGTGTAGAATTATTTTGTGATTATGTTGAGAAGAAATTTAATCGCTTAGATATTTTAATCAACAATGCCGCTCAAACTGTTAGAAGACCTTCTGGTTTTTTTCAACATTTAATGGCAAATGAAGAATTGGCTTTTGAAGCTTTACCGTCTTCAATAAAAGATTTATTAAAAAGTCACTTTCAATGTACTCAAGAAATAGAATTTTCATCCTCTACTTTTAATAAAAATAATGAATTACCAGTTACTTGGCATGGAATTGATCCTGGATTAGGCTTAAGATCTTCGGCAAAATTATCTCAAAT
>ENA-ORDA01003785-ORDA01003785.1-marine-metagenome-genome-assembly--contig:-NODE-3785-length-10354-cov-2.542084_pt1 | contig 10354 bp, 6 predicted proteins | sample MGYA00237778_ERZ508506 | MGnify/ENA primary metagenome ERZ508506 (study PRJEB26177, sample SAMN06267891) | marine metagenome | isolation source: Monterey Bay, California, USA | place: Pacific...
CATAATATGCTGAAAAAACAGTGAAACCAATTATTCCATCCATGTGTTAGAGTTTATAATTTCATATCGGTTTTATTCCAGATAAATAATGCAATTTCCTAAACTTATATTCTTAATCTTAGTTCTAAATCTTCTAAAGGCAGACGGGTTTGACACCTTGACCTATTACGAAAAATTCGATGTAGCAGTTCAAACCTACAAGGAAGAAAGATATCGTCTTTCAGAAAAATATTTTTCAATTAGATATAGCCTATTCTAATTCATTTGAAAATGTATTTAGATTTAGTATGAAAGATGAAGATAATGTTAATAGTTTTTTAGAAACTGTTCATCAGAAAAAAAATAAAAAACATACCCCATTGTCGAACTCCTCCTGTATAAATCGTTATCAAAAAAATAAAATATCCAAACATGAAAAATAAAACTGTATATAATATATTCCTCTCCTTTCTAAATAAATAAATCAAACCACTTACAACTAAAACACTAAAAATTAAGCCTAACTCATTTACACCAAAAACATTCGTATCTGGGATGGATCCGATCCAAAAAGTATTGGCCAACATCCCTTGGAATCCTTTGAAAAATATTTCCCCACTCAAAGGCTTTGACAAATAAGCTCTAGATAAATCAACCTCATTTGTGCGAGGGAAAACTGAAATCAGAAAAATAATTACACCTCCAAAACAACTCCACATTAAGGTGGAAAAAGTTTTATCTTTCATTACAGAACTGAATTTTTGCAAACCATTTTTCTCCAAAAAAATATAAAACAATAATGCACCAGCCATCATCACAGCATAAACTTCAGTTTGGCAAAACAGGAAAAATAGCAATGCTAGAATCTTTAAATTTCGAGATCCCTGAGCATCCCTAGTAGAAATAACTTTTGGCAACAACAGTGCAATTGCAAATCCAATTAACATCACAAACGCGTAACCTCGACTGACTATTCCATATTCAAAAAACGGATAATAACTCAATAGAATCAATCCTTTTAGCCATATCGGAATTTGAAACCGAAACCAAACTAAAGTATAAGCTCCGATTATTAAAGAGGCATGTGCCAACTGAATAAACAACTCATCATTTCCACCATATGATAGCAAACTCCAAACCTTTAAGTATAAATACCATAGAGCTGGATGACCTTCATAATACAATGAACCTAACAATTCACCCCAACCCATGTCGCGAGCCATCAACCATGCTTGCCACTCATCTTTCCATAACTCATGATAGGTGAATTTTGAATACAAAAAGAAAACAATGAAGCTTATGTATAAACCGATAAAAATTAGAGTTGGAATTTTCCTATTGAAAAAAAACATGAAGTAGTTTAATTTTGATGGAAACAAATGTAATAAAAAAAGGCTTCCGATTAGATTAATCCCGTTTCTAATTCCATGTAAATAACAACTCATTTACAAAAACAATAAATACCATAGCCCTATTATTGAGAATAGTTTTTGGTACTTTTTAAAAGTAATTAATCAAAAACCACTAATCTGCAATCAATCTATTTCTTACCAACAATTTAAATTCAAACTTAACATTTACATCCTCCAATATCCTTACTTGCATTTAAAATGCCTTTCTATGTTCTTATTGTACAAGACTTTTTAGATAAATTTTACATTTCTGGATTTAGAATCAATGATTTTATTCTTAAAATCATATTGATTTGCATTTGGATCTTTAGAACACATAAAAGAAACTAAAAGAGATTTAGACAAAATTAACCGAGTTTTAACAAATTTTTGATGACTAACTCATTCCTAATAAAACAAAAGCATAGCTAATTGATAGTGACTTAAAATATAAAGTTGTTTCACTTTGAAATTGCCACAAAATTTTTTGATTATAATATTAATTAGCTTCGTTTTTTTACATTACCATGAAGGCCAAATACCTTCCATTACTTACCTTTGTGGCATGGAATTAAAACAAGTATTAACACGAGAAAAATCTGCAGCTTTATTTGCAGAAGCTAAAGAATATTTTCCTGGTGGAGTTAATTCACCAGTCCGAGCATTCAAGTCAGTTTCAGGTCCACCTCTCTTTATCAAACATGGACAAGGTTGCAGAATTACAGATGAAGATGATAATATCTATATCGACTTTTGTTGCTCTTGGGGACCACTGATTTTAGGACATAATAACGATCATATCCGAGAGTCTGTAATCAAAACAATTGCGCATGGAACTTCATTTGGAACACCAACCAAATTAGGAAATGAGCTGGGAAAATTGATTATTGAAAATAATCGATTTATTGAGAAAATTCGTTTCGTTAGTTCAGGAACAGAGGCTGTGATGAGTGCTATTCGATTGGCTCGCGGAGCGACTGGTAAAAGTAAAGTGGTGAAATTTGAAGGATGTTATCATGGACATGTCGACAGTCTATTAGTTAAAGCTGGAAGTGGTCTAGCAACATTTGGAGAAAGTACATCAGCAGGAATTCCAGAAAGTTTTGTGAAAGAAACATTAGTTATTCCTTTGAACAATCGAAATGCAATAGAAGATGTTTTAGAACAACATGCACACGAAATTGCTTGCATTATTATTGAACCAATCCCTGCCAATAATGGATTACTTCTCCAGGACAAAGATTATTTGGTCTTTCTCCGTGAAAAGTGCACAGAGTATGGGGTACTATTAATCTTTGATGAGGTAATTTCTGGGTTTAGAGTTGGATATGAGGGCGCTGCTGGTCTTTACAATATCCAGCCAGACATCGTTACATATGGAAAAATCATTGGAGGAGGAATGCCAGTTGGGGCATACGGAGCAAGTAAAGAAATCATGAGCAATATCGCCCCAGAGGGTGCAGTCTATCAAGCAGGAACACTCTCTGCAAATCCAGTTGCAATGTCTGCTGGTTTTGCTGCTTGTGAATTATTAGTTCAAGATGGTTTTTATAAAACCATGGAAAACAAAACAAAATACTTTGTTCGATTGTTAGAAGCTTTCTGTCAAATAAATAATTATGAAGTTACTTTTCCAACTATCGGCTCTATATTTTGGGTAGCGTTTACGAACAAAAGAATCCAAATCTCCGACCAGATTGATCCAAAAAGTATGGAGAAATTTAAAATTTTGCATCATGAATTATTGCAAAGGGGAGTCTACCTTGGACCATCTGGATATGAAGTTGGCTTTATTTCCTCTGCACACACCATAGATGATTTGGAAAAAGCAGCAATTATTATTTCAGAATGTTTGCACATCGTATTTAAATAATGATTAATTTTCGTTAAATAGACTGATCAGTTACCAAACATTAGGAAAATATGCTAACAAATCTAAAGCTACGGCTTTTATCATATTTAGTTATTTTATACATGCTCGTCGCCTTTGCGTGGTGGTCAGTGTTACTATACTCAAAAAACAAAGATGCTTATTATGCTAAAATAGAGTTATTAAAAATTGGAATGTCTGCGGAAGGAATATATCGTTCCAATGAACACTTTTTACATACAAAAGAATACCTTGAATTGACTAAAAAATACCAGAGACAAGAATGGATGATTTTTGGAGAGGCAAGTGTTTTTATTATTAGTTTGGTAATAGGTATATGGTTAATTAATCGAGGATATAATAAGGAAATTGAAATTGCACACCAACGAAGAAACTTTCTTTTATCAATTACTCATGAATTAAAATCTCCTATTGCTAGTATTCGATTAGTTCTAGAAACTTTTATTAAACGAAAATTAAATCCTGAGCAAATTGAACGGTTTGGAAAAAATGCAATTAAAGATTCAGAACGACTAAACGAGTTAGTCAATAATTTGCTCTTTGCTGCTAAGCTAGAATCTGCTTATCAACCTCATTTAGAGCCAGTTCGATTAGATTATCTTATCAATAATATAGTTGATTCAATAAGTGAAAAACATCCAAAAGTTATATTCCTAAAAAACATTCAAAATGGAATTCCAATTATTGAGGGTGATCAAAATGGAATAGTTTCAGTAATCACAAACTTGGTTGAAAATGCAATAAAATATAATTTTACAACGCAACCTAAAATCGAAATTGACCTACAACAAGGAAATGAAAAAATATTTTTAAATATATCTGATAACGGAATTGGCATTTCTGAACGAGAAAAAAATAAAATATTTGAACGTTTTTATCGAGTAGGAAATGAAGACACAAGAAGAACTAAAGGGACAGGTTTAGGTTTATACATTGTATCTCAAATTGTAAAGGCTCATCAAGGTAAGATCACGGTAGCTGATAATATTCCCAAAGGAACAATCTTTAAAATAGTTCTTCCTAAAAAATAATTTTTATCATAATTTAAAATGTCAAAGAATGAGAATCTTACTTGTTGAAGATGAAGAAAATATTAGAGATGTCGTCAAACTAAATTTGGAATTAGAAGATTATGAGGTTATTACCTCCGGAAATGGAAAAGACGCATTAAAAAAAATTGAAGAACAACATTTTGATTTATTGATTTTGGATGTAATGCTTCCTGATGTCGATGGTTACCAAATATGCGAGCAAGTCCGTCTATCAAATATGGAAGTACCTATTATATTTTTAACAGCCAAAGACACTTCGCTAGACAGGATTAATGGACTCAAAAAGGGAGCCGACGATTATTTAACGAAACCTTTTCACTTGGAAGAGTTGCTATTAAGGGTCAATAATTTGATAAAACGAAGCAGTAAGTCATCCGAAAATGTTTTAAAAATTTACACCTTTGGCAACAATAAAATCAATTTCACCACTTTTGTAGCAGAAACTATCAATGGAAGTTTTAACCTAACCAAAAAGGAGGTTAAATTACTAAAATTACTAATCGATAGAAAAGATGAAGTAGTATCAAGGCAACAAATTCTTCAATCAGTTTGGGGATATGATGTCTATCCTTCGACTAGAACAATTGATAATTTTATCCTCTCGTTTAGAAAATATTTTGAAAAAAATCCAAGAGAACCCAAGCACTTTTTATCAATACGAGGTGTTGGTTATAAGTTTAATGCATTACAATAATAATTTTTTTGAACTAACCTTGCTTTGTTACGAAACCAAAGATGTAAATAGTAATAAAAGGATAATCTTGAGTTTCACCTCCTATATATTTTACAAAATGCAGGAATAAAGATCATTTATTTTAAAAAAAGTTTTATTTTTTTTTTGAGTTAGTTTTTTTTTGAGTTATGTTTACATCGCAAAGGAATTTTATCTACAATTATTAGTATTGTCGCCAAATCAATTGTTTTCCAAGAACCCATATTAAAAGAAATTATATCAATAATCCTTTATTGGTAAAGAAAAGGGTGTTGTTTTATATAATAAGTTTTCTGTATGAGAGAGGTAGCAACTTTTAGTTGTTACCCTCTTTTTTTTTGAAAATTCTCCGCTTATTCATCTCCCCTCTCAATCAAAAAATGTTACTTTTTTATTTTTCATCATTAGGAATTTGTTATTAAATTGCTAGAACCATGCTGAAATTAGTGCGCTAAGAAATATTAGTCATATTTAATTTTGAAATATTACTTTTTATATTTTTTCATTTAAAATAAAATACCAATTATGAAAACTTTTCTTCTGTTTTGCTTTTTCCTCTTATTTACTTTTTCTTTGGCCTTTCAGAATTGTACATCCGGAACAGCTAATCCAAAAAGTTCAGAAATAAATTCTGAGACCTCCATTGACGAAATTTCTTTAAATTTTGAAGGGCAAAAAATTACCCCACCATTAAATTCTGTTAATATTCCTTTTCAAGACTTCATTGTTACAAATTCCTCTGATAATACTTTAAACTTAAACAATGGAACAACCATAGAAATACCTTCCAACACATTTGTTGATGCTAAAGGCGACATTATCAAATCTGAGGTAATTATTAGTTATCGAGAGTTTCATACAGCAGCCGATTTATTGATAAGTGGTATCCCAATGAAAGCTTCTCACAACGGGATTAATGGAGATATGCAAACTGCTGGCATGTTTGAAATTAAGGCATATAGTAACAATCTTGAAGTTTTTGTAGCAGAAGGAAAAAGTGTAGGTGTAAATATGGCTACGAATGTTGATGGAGACAATTACGATTTTTGGGAATTAAACCTAAAAACAGGAGCATGGGCAAACCTAGGTAATTCTGCTGCTCAAGAAAACTTAGAAAAACAAAAAGCTCAAAAAGAAATTGCAACTCTTTCAAAAATAAAAATTCCTACGCCACCTGCCAAATTTGACAAAACAAAAGCTGTTTTAAATTTTGATTTGAATTTAGAGGATTACCCTGAATTAAAATCTATGAAAAATGTTTTTTGGCAATTCACAGGAAAAGGTAAAAACCCGAAAAATAATCCTTGGATTTTTGAAGAAAAATGGACCTCGGGTGATATTAAAAAAGGATCTAGGGGAAATGAATACATTATGTATTTAAAAAACGAAAATAAAAACTTTTCTACAACAGTTTGCCCTAGCCAAAAAGGAAAAGAATTTGATGAGGCATTATCTAATTATGAAAATGCATTGAAAGACTATAAATCAAATAAAACGACAAAAGAGGAACGAATAAACTTCATGGAACGACAATCTAAATTCGTTCGAAGTTTTCAAATTCAAAATATGGGAATATATAATTGTGATGCTTTAATAGGAAACCCTGAAGCATTAGCTTTTCAAGCAAAATTTGATTTTGGATCAGACATCCCTATTGCACATAATAAAGTAAATGTATACTTGATAACAAATGATGCTCGTTCAGTAATTGCTTACCCTTATTCTAAAAGAAGTCAATTCATCTTAGATCCAAATATGGATAATCAGTTAATAGCAATTTTACCAAATAATAAATATGCAACTTTCTCCCAAGATGACTTTGATGCAAATTTTGAAGAAATTAAAAATTCGAATGGAAAAGTATTCACTTTTAAAATGAATGTAGAAACTGAAACAATCGAGAACGTAGAGGATCTGACAGTGGCAATGGCTGCTTTATAATTTGAATAGAACATTATTAAGTAACCAATAATTATTATTTATTCTAAATATTATCATTTATTGACTTTCTTCGCGAAATAATGACCAGAGACTGGCTAATAGCCAGGCTCTGAAAAAAATAAAGCTAATTAATGCGGTACCGTCTCACCTTTCTTTTTTCCATCTTATATCTTTTAACTTCTGCACAATTTGAAGCAAGTAACTTATTGCCAATAAAGATAAAGCAAAAATGGGGATTGATTGATGAAAATGGAAATATAGTTATGGAGCCAAAATATGATCTAATTGGGAATAAATTTGGCATGCAAAGAACTACAGTTTCTAGATTTACCTCCAATTATATAACTGTGCAATCAGATAATAAAATTGGACTAATTACTTTTCAAGGAGAAGAAATTTTAGCACCACTTTTCGACGAAGTAATTGATGTTTTCCCAGACTCTGTTTTTACAGTAAAGAATGATGGGAAACTATTAGTTGTTAATGAAAAAGGAGAAACTTTATTTGATGGAAAATATGAAGAAGTTATTCCTATTTCCGCTATTAGGAATTTTTATATTATTAGAGAGGATGGGAAATATGGCTTACTAAAAAAAGGCGAAGGGTATATTATCCAACCTGAATATCTTCTACTTAAAATTCATAAAAATCGAAAACCTTTTCTAGAATTCAAAACAGAGACTTCTGCTAAAAAAGAAAAATACGGGATTATAGATTTTGAAAACAATATTGTTTTACCTGCCGAGTTTGATTCTATCAAAATGATAAATGAAAATCTCTATCTGACCAAAAAAGAGTTTTTCGAGCTACGAGACAATAAAAACAATATTTACATATCTGAAAAAGATAAATGGTCCGAAGTCAATATATTATCTTCCTCATTCCTCTCCTTTTCTAGTAATATTAAAAATAGAACAAAAATTTACTCATTAAAAAGTAAAAAATTTATTTCGGTCAAAACTGAATTTGATGAATACACTAAATTTCGAAGTAATTTTCTTTTAGGAAAAAAGGATGGCAAATATGGCCTAATCGATACTCTAGGAAAAATAGTTATTCCTCCACGATATAAACAAATATTACATTTAGAGGGAGATACTTTATTTAAAGTGCAAAAATTTCAGTGGGGAGTTTATAACTTAAATCAAGGATTAGTGGCTTCTATTATTTATGACGTAATTAACTCATTTCAAAATCAATTTGCTGAAGTTAGTGTTAAAGGAAAATCAGGTTTAATTAATCGAAAAGGTGAAGAAATTGCAAAAACCAAATTTGAGTATTTCCAATTCCAAGATAAATTTGTCAAAGCATTTCTGGGTACCAAAATGCACTACTTCCAAGTCGACTCTTTGGATCAACTAAAGCTATTGGAAATTTATCCAGAAGTTTACACTCTCCGAATTGGTTATGATGATACAGTAGATATACTACCCAATATTTCCAACTTTAACCAACGAGGAAATCGAAGAAGGAGAGTAAATAATGGCAGAGGTAAAAAGAAAAAGCCAAATTACAGTTTAATAAATGATAGTGATGTGTTATGGTATTTTGACTGGGGGCTTTGGGGGTTAAAAAGGAAAAGCACCAATGAAATTTTAATTAAACCCCAATATGAATTCATCAAAAAATTACCTTTTACGGATTTAACAATTGTCTATAATTATGATAAAAAAATAGAGGAAAATGAAATTCTAAATATGTTATCCATTCGGCCTAAAACAGGATCTTTTGGGATTGCATTTTATAGTCATCAACAAGAAAAATTTATTACTGACTTTGAATTTCTTGGTATACAAATAGAGGATTTTTATTATGACCTGCCTCTGGCTAGGGTTTTGGATAAAGACGGAAAATTTACGCTCATTGACAAAAAGGGAAAAATTTACCAAAACAAAAGAACCTTTAATTACATAGGAGATTTTTATGAAGGCAAAGCTAGAATTTGTTTAGGGGGAGTTGTTAGAAAAATAAAAAATGGAAAAGAAAAAGGCAATAAAATTAACACAACTACCACCTTTCAATATAACTATCAAATAAGGTTCAATCGTTTCAATACATTACCAACGAGTGACTTATTTATAGTTGGTGGAACTTGGGGATTTATTGATACTATTGGAAATGTAATCATTCCACCTACTTATGAATATGTCAGAGACTTTGAAAACAAAACTGCAATTTGTGAAAATAAAGAATATTGGGGAGCTATAGATCAATATAATAGACCTGTTTTAGATTTTAAATATCGAAGTATCCAATGGGAAGATAATTATATGAAGGTAGGCGTAAAAAATAAACGACCAGTATTTTACAACTCACTTGGTAACTCTGTTGTGGATTGGGGCTATGATAAATTCAAAGAATTTTCTGAAGGGTTTTGTGCCGTTAATAAAAATGGAAAATGGGGCTTAGTTAATGAGAATGGGGAAGAAGTTTTACCCTGTGAATATAATGTTATTAATTCTTTTAGTGAAGGTTGGGCAGCTGTAAAAGATAAGATGGGTTGGTATTTTATTGATTCAACTTTAGAAATAATATTGGATCTAAGAGAGACAGAATATTTGTCCATTGGAAATTTTTCAGCAGGTCTTTGTTGGTATAAAATCAAAAGAAACAATAAATTTTATTACGGATTCATGGATAAGACTGGAAAATCAATGATCAATTCTGTTTTCACTAAAGCTTTTGATTTTCAGCAAGGTAGAGCTCGGGTAGTAAAAAATAGAAAAACAGGGCTGATTGATGTGAATGGAAACTTTATAATGCCTGCTAAAAAATACGACTTAGTTTTCCCTTTTGAAGAAAATGGAATTGCACAGGCACGAGTAAATTTTATGGGAGATTATGGATTAATCAATCGAGAGGGTCAGATATTAACTCCATGCATCTATAAAAAAATTTTTCCATTCAATAAAGGTTATGCCAAAATAGTAACCTCGAAAGGAATTGGTTTTGTAGACTCACTCGGTAATGAAGTAATTCCTCCACGATATCGAGCAGTTGGTGAATTATCAGAGGGTTTAGTTGCTGTTCAACATGGTTTTTCCTTTATGTGGCAATATATCAATATGGAAAATAAAATTGCCTTTAAAGGAAAATTTTCAAAGGCAGAACCTTTTAAAAATGGAAAAGCAATCGTAACTCTTCGTCGTTCAGAAAAAAGTGCAAATTTAGTGATTGATAAAAATGGACAACATATTGAATTGAAAAATAATGGAATGGTACTCCATTTTGCAGAAAACAAATATGGCCTTAGAAGATTTATTAGAGATAATAATGGGAACGTTCAAAGTACCTATTGCTATTATACAAATTCTCAAGGGAAACACCTTTTTAATCGAAAGAGGTTTAATAATGTTGAACCTTTTCAAAATAATATTGGACTATCACA
>ENA-ORDA01003790-ORDA01003790.1-marine-metagenome-genome-assembly--contig:-NODE-3790-length-10343-cov-4.158484_pt1 | contig 10343 bp, 11 predicted proteins | sample MGYA00237778_ERZ508506 | MGnify/ENA primary metagenome ERZ508506 (study PRJEB26177, sample SAMN06267891) | marine metagenome | isolation source: Monterey Bay, California, USA | place: Pacific...
AGAACTGCTCTAGTTGCGCCAGCACCAAACTTATAACTAAAGATTGCTGTTTTGAAGGTGTCAATAATTAATGTAGTGGTTGCACCACGAGGTCCTCCCTCTGTTAGGATCCAAATAATTTCAAATGAATTAAATGTCCATATCGCAGAAAGTAGTGCCATGGAAATTACTGTAGGCATAATCTGAGGCATTGTTATTCTTCGAAAGCGATACCAACGAGATGCGCCATCAACATAGGCAGCCTCATATAGATCTCTAGGAACTCCTTGCATTGCAGCCAAAAAAAACAAAGTTACCATTGGTGTTCCAATCCATACATCGGTCACAACTGCTGAATAAAAAGCGCTTTGCTTGTAGGCTAAAAAACTGTAAGGGCCGTCCGTTATACCAGCCATCTCAGCAAAATTTGAGAGTAGACCAAAATGTCCATTATAGAGCCACAACCATCCGAAACATCCAATAGCAATCGGAACTATCCATGGTGGCATCACTAATGCTCTGAATATCCCTCTACCTCTTATGTTGCTCGCCAAAAGAGTAGCACCTATCAAACCTAAAACAACTTTTAAACCAACAGATAAAAACATCCAGTAAAACGTTCTTGTTACGATTGATGGAAATTTACGACCACCAATTGCCTTTTCATAGTTCTCCCAACCCACATATTCAGCGCCTCCCATAAGTGTCCCTAGATTGGAATTAGTAAAAGACAAGCGAAAAGTTTCATACAAAGGCCAAACTACAACCCAAAACATAACCAAAGCAGCTGGTGCAATCAATGCCCACGCAAAAAGCGTTGTGGTTTGCGCTTTGGTTTTTGGTTTAAACATTTGTATCAAATTACTCACCTGCAAAAGCCTCCATTTTCATTGCTGGGTCTGACATGATATCAAAATTCTCGGCTATATAATAGTCCCAACCAATCCTATCAAACAATTCTCTAAAGCTATTTTTGGCTAAATTACCCAGCTTAATGCCTTTTCGTCTGTTTTCATCACAAGTCCAAGCACTCTCTGAAAGTCCGAGAATTCTTGGGCACAACATAGACTCCATTTCACTATCCTTGAGAATAGTTTCACACCAAAGATGCCCTTGAATGCCTTGGATATTGGCTTCAAGTTCTGGCTCATTGTTAGGAATAATGGGCCAATCAACAGTACTCTCAAAAGGCACCACAGCTGCCCAATTCGCACCTCGATCAGCATAATTTCTGCTTTGCGCCATATCAAAATAAATATGTTCCGCTGGACACAGGACCACTTGATAGCCTTCTCTAGCTAAATTAAAACCAGACTCAAGATCTTGCCAGGAAAATAAGAGCTTATCTATCTTATCATCTTGATGATTACCATCTTCAGCCTCCTGCCATGAGGCTGTTTTTTTATTATTTTGTTCTACTCTCTTAGAAAGCTTATTAATAAACCAAGAGGCAACATCTTTACTATTATTTAGCTTATTCTTTTCCTTAAGGACTTTAATTGCAGGAGATTTTTCCCAGGCTCCTGGCGCGACTTCATCGCCGCCCAAATGAATATATTCACCTGGAAAGATGTCACATAAGCCATCAATTAAAGACTCCACAATCTTAAAAGTGTCGGGCATTGCAGGATTAAGTGTATTTTCTGAGTAACCTTGTACCGAGACCTCATAACTTTTATCTTCAGGATCACGCAGACTTGGAATTAGATTAATTAGTGACATGTTATGGCCAGGCAAATCAAACTCAGGCATGACTTCAATATAGTTAGCTGCTGCCCTATTGATAACTTTATGCATATCTTCTCTATCATAACAACCACCCGTAGCATCTGGTCCAGAGCCAAAAACAGGGGGTACTGACAAATTATTTCCTCTTTTGGCAGTTGCAGTGGCAATTTCAGGGTGACTATCTAACTTGAAACGAAAGGCTTCGTCATCTACCCCATGCCAATGAAACTTATTGAGTTTAAAGAGACTCATTAAATCAAGTAATTTCAATAAACTGTCTACTGAGAAAAAATGCCTAACCGTATCTAAATGCTGTCCTCTCCAACTAAAACGAGGCTTATCAAAGATTGAGCCACACGGGATTAATTGATGATATGTTTGAGCTAATTGCATTAAAGATATAAGGCCATAATAAAAACCCACTTCATCTCCCGCAGTTATCTCAACATCATCACTCGTTATAGTAATTCTGTATGAAGATTCATCAGAGAGATCTTGTAATTTAAGCTTCAATGAGGTTGATGCTTTTTCATTTTTCTCATTTGCAGTGCCAGAAAAAAGATTAAGATTTAATCGACTACCTAGCTCTGAAGCAGATTGATAGGCACTATTTATTATCTCAATATCATCAAAGACTACATCAATAGGCGAACATAAATTACAAACGCCTGCGCTTGGATCCCATGAATAAGGATGTGGCACCAATCTTAATGATTCATAATTAAATTTATCTCCCGAAACTTGGAGGATTGATGCCACGGAGGAGACTCTTTCATAATCTATATCCGTCATATCTAAATATATTGTATTTCCATTTTGTACTTTTAGAAAACCCCCTTGAGGAGCCCATCTATGATTCATTGGTTTGTGTCTAGAATATTCATAGCCATATTTAAAATTCCACTCCTCTCCAGGATTCAGTGTGGATTGTGTAGGATGCGAGAGCTCAGAATAACCACCAACACTTTTAGAAACAATACAATTCTCAACAGATTTAATTGGAGAAAGCACACTAAAACAAAATAAAAAGTTATCAATTTTATGCTCACTGTTATTTATCAATTTTGAGCAAAAAAAGCCATCAGAATTAATTGCAGTTGTCATAACAAATTCTGTCGAGATCAATGTTTTCTCCTCTTTAACTGATCTTTAATAAAACAAAAAGCCTTAATACAGCTTAAGTAAGCTGACCAGTTCACATAAATAATTGGTAGTGAAATGGTATTATATAACAGGTCTTAATTAAAAAGCAAATAAGATTTAATATAAATTATTAATTAAGCCTTTAAAATAGCTTTAAATAAAAATAAACATACAAAAAGAATGATATAGATATACAATATTTATTTTATTTTTACCATTGACTTATTAAATTGTATTAGAATATAATAGTACCAATTTAGTACCAATATTATTGCCTAAAGATTTAATTTTCTCTTAGGGCTTGTTTTATTTTTTTTATTTTTTGCTGATTTAATGACCGATAACAACAATCTTATTAATTTTTTAATGCCTTCTAATGATAGTTCGGAGTCCCTTTATAAGCAATTATCTCGCTCACTTAATAGTGCAATTCAACAAGGTCTTTTAGCACCTGGTGATGCATTAATACCTGAGAGAGAATTAGCCTCTAAACTTAATCTGTCTAGAATTACTGTGCGTAAAGCAATTGATCAACTCGTTGATATTGGTATGTTAATAAAACGTCAAGGAGCTGGCACAGTTGTTTCCGAAAGTGTTGATCTTGTTCTACATAAAAATCTTTCTTCACTAAATAGTTTTTCAGCTGATATGAAAAAGCGAGGCCTTGAATCTTATTCAAGAATTATCCTACGTGAAGAGGGAAAAGTAAGCCCAAAAGAAGCTCTTATTTTAAATTTAAATGAAGATGATTTTGTTCATCGCTTAAATAGAGTAAGGTATTTAGTTAATGAACCTCTTCTTTATGAAATTGCTGTTATTCCAGCATCAATCATATCCATTACTTCTGCTATTGACGAATCACTTTACGAGCTTCTTGAATCAAAAAAAATGAATCCAGTTACTGCAAAACAGAATATTCATGCAATCATTGCTGACGATAATTTAGCTGACAAGCTTGAAGTAAGTCCAGGTAGTGCGGTTTTATTTGTTGAAAGGAGAGGTAAGGATTCTAATGGTAGAGTAGTTGAATATACCCAATCTTATTATCGTGGTGATCGCTATGACTATGTGGTGGAACTCGGATGAAGCAAGCACTAATAGGAGCTCAGTTATTCTCTGGCAAAGAGTTCTTTGACAATAGAGCACTACTAATTGATGGTGAAAATATTATCGATATTATTAATGAGCATGACGTTCCTAAAAACTTTGAAATACAAAAATTAAATGGCGGTATTCTCTCTCCTGGGTTTATTGACCTTCAGGTTAATGGTGGAGGTGGTAAGCTATTTAACAACTCACCAGATAAAGAGAGCTTAAATACAATAATAGAAGCACACCAACATTTTGGCACGACTAGCATTATGCCAACTGTTATTAGTGACTCGTTAAATGTTCTTAAGAAATGTACTACAACAATCTCTGAAGAGATTGAAAATAATAAATCCCTCTTAGGGGTTCATATAGAAGGCCCTTTCTTTAATGTTAAGTATCGTGGTGTTCATCAAAAGCAATACATCAATACGATTAACACTGACTATTTAAACTTATTTGAAAGCTTAAAAGACTTTCCAGTCATGCTCACTTTAGCACCAGAATGCATTTCTAATAAACAGTTGAAGCACTTAAAATCTCTTGGCTTTAAGATTCTTGCTGGCCATACTGATGCAAGTTATGATCAACTTGAAGAGGCAATTAATTATGGGCTAGACGGTTTTACTCATCTTTTTAATGCGATGGGACAAATCTCTGCACGCGAACCTGGAGTTGTAGGCTCTGCATTAACTTTTGATAATGCTGCTGTGAGCATTATCGTTGATTTACATCATGTTCATCCATCTTTAATTCAGATGGCGTATAAGCAAAAACCTCAAGGTAAGCTATTTTTTGTTTCAGACTCAATGGCAACAATTCATCATGGAGAGCCTTCTTTTGAGCTTTATGATGAGGTAGTTAGTGAATCCAATGGGCGCATTATTAACTCAGAAGGGAAATTAGCCGGCTCTTCAATTACACAAATAGATGCTATAAAAAATGCCTATCAAAGTTGCAACATCCCATTAAATGAAGCACTTGCAATGGCATCTCGATATCCGGCAGAATACTTAGGTGTTGCGAATTACCTTGGTTCATTAAAATCAGGTTACCGAGCTGATCTTACTCACTTTGACTTAGATTTTCAGGTTCAAAATGTGTGGGTCGCTGGTAAGCAGTTAAGACAAGAGGCTCTATGCGAGTAGTTATCCTTCCAACCGAGCAAGAAGCAAGTGATTTTGCAGCTGATTTCATTGAGAAGTTAATTATTGAAAAAGAAAATGCAGTACTTGGTTTGGCAACTGGTAGCTCTGTTCTTTTAACTTATGAGGCTTTAATTAAAAAGTATCAGTCTGGGGAGATGAGCTTTAAAAATATTACAACTTTTAATTTAGACGAGTACATAGGCTTACAACCAGACCATACTCAAAGCTATCGTCATTATATGAATCGGAAACTCTTTAATCACATTGATATCGATCATAAAAAAACCTATATTCCTGAATGCTTTAACAAGGATTATGAGTCGAGCTGTGAAAGTTATGAATCTAAAGTAAGAGAGAATGGTGGAATAGACCTTCAATTATTAGGTATAGGAACCAATGGGCATATTGGCTTTAATGAACCAACATCAAGTCTTAGCTCAAGGACACGAGTAAAGACGCTCACTCAAAATACCATCAAAAACAATTCACGCTTTTTTGAAAATAATGAAGTGCAGCCATCTATTGCAATTACTATGGGAATTGGAACAATAATGGAAGCTCAAAATATTATTCTCATTGGCCTTGGTAAACATAAAAGTAAGGCAGTTGCTGATCTAGTTGAAGGGCCAGTTTCTTCATTCTGTCCTGGCAGTGTTCTTCAAAATCATAGAAATGCAGTAGTCGTTTTAGATAATCTTGCCGCATCAAATCTTAAGTTGTATGATTACTATATTCATACAGAAAAAATGTACCTTGAATATATGTGTTAAGTGTTAACATTATCTAAATAAGTTAGTCTAGATTTATAAATAGGATGTATTAAGATGAGTTTAATTTTCAAACAACTATTTGAAAATGAAAGTTGCACTTACACCTACATTTTGGCTGAAAGTGAAACAAGGGAAGCAGCAATTATAGATGCTGTAGACATTATGATTGAGCGTGACACTTCCTTACTTAAAGAACTAAACCTTGACTTAAAATTTATCATTGAAACCCACATCCATGCTGACCATATAACCAGCGCTTGTCCTCTTAAAAAATACTACCCGAAAGCTAAAATTGTGATGGGCATGGAAAATATTGATGCAGAGGCCTGCTCTGACATTATGGTTAATGAGGGTCATGTTTTACCTATTGGTAATTATGAAATTAAAGCAATTGAAACACCTGGACATACCTTAGGCTGCATGTCATACCTGATAGATAATAAATTATTTACTGGTGATTCCTTATTTATTAGAAGTACTGGTCGGTGTGATTTTCAGGGTGGCTCTGCTAAAACTCTTTATAAATCGATTCATAAGCTATTTGAATTACCAGATTCTACTGAAGTTTATCCTGCGCATGATTATAATGGCTTCTCAGTGAGTACCATTGGTGAAGAAAAGAAATTTAACTCGATGATTAAAGAAACATTTGACCAAAAAACTTTTATTAAAAACGTAAACAGTTTAAAGCTAGATCTTCCAAAAAAAATAAAGTTATCTGTCCCCGCTAACCAGAGTTGTGGATTAATTCCAGCACATCTCTCCAACTAAAAAAATATGGATATAACAACTCCCGCACTTCTTTTTCCTGCAATATCTTTACTATTTGTAGCCTATACAAGTCGACTTCACTCCTTAAGCGTACTAATTAGAGCTATGACGACCGATGGCAGCAATGAGTCTAAGACCTTGCACGCAAAAGAGCAACTAGATATTCTAAAAAATCGTGTTACTTATATTAAAAGGATGCAGGTTTTTGGAATATTAAGTTTTATTTTTAACCTAATTACCATTATCTTTATTTATATAAATCAAGATTATATTGCTAAATATATTTTTGGCTTTGGGCTACTTATGATTACTGCTTCGTTATTATTTGCATTACTCGAAACATTAATCTCTACGAAGGCGCTTGAAATACACCTCAAAAATTCTAATAGTCAAATTTAAACTTCTCTTATTTACTCTATTTTTTCACTAATTTTACTAAGGATAGCTTTCTTATAAGGCACCTCTAACTCCTGTGATGCCCAAGCAGCAAAGCCTAAATCAACTTGCTGCTCCCATGTCTCAATAGGGTTTTTAAAGATTGTAACAGAGGTTTCTGTGGGAGCGGATAAAAATAATGCCATCTCTTCAGCTTCTTCAGTTTGATTCTCTGGTGAGACATACTCGCTGATATCAATAAATTTAGCAATGTCAGTCATCCAGTAAATACAGTCTCGGTATTCTTTAGCAAGATTAGTTCCTTTTATATATTCTTGAGATAGCTTAGTTATCGCTTCAGTTTGTGCCGCAGTGATTTGTCCATTAGTCATCTCAATGTCAGTTCCATCGATCATGTGATAGGCGTAAAGTCTATTCATAAGCGCCTCTCCTGCAGTGAGGCCTGACATTTCCGGCCTAGAAATCTCTATATAAATAAGCGCTGAACATCTAATAGCACTATTAGCAACATCTTTATCTGCATAAGATAAGTCAATAAATCCAAAAGAAAGTAATATGATTAATAGTTTTTTTTTCATAAACAGTGTCTCATATAGTTTATTAAGATTTAGTTAGAGCTTTAATTTTTTCATAAAGCTCTTTTGAAATAGTTATTTTCTCTGATTTTTCACGCACCTTTCTTTTCTCTAGGCGCTTGTCGCCTGGAAGTCTTGTTGATGGCTGCTCAAGAATTGAACTAATAATAGTTTCAATTCGTTCAGCAAAATCATCTCCTGAAAAAAAGCTAGGATCAATTGCAATAATTAACTGTCCAACACCTGGTGAATCACCTTCGGCATCAAGGAATGAACTCGCCTCAAAACCAAAGTTAGAACCAGTAAGTCCTGCCGCAAGTATCTCTACCATTAATGCAAGAGCGCTCCCCTTAGCATCGCCAATAGGAAGCATTGCTCCTGCAAGAGCCTTTTTTGGATCAGTCGTTGGCTTGCCTTCATTATCTATAGCCCAGTCTTCAGGTATTTTTTCGTTTTGTTGGTTTGCAAGCATCACTTTACCTCGCGCCACCTTACTAAGACTCATATCAATCACCATTGGTGCGTCGTCAACTCTTGGCGCAGAAAATGCAATTGGGTTTGTGCCAAATAAAGCCTGTGTTCCGCCCCAAGGCGGAATCGCTTTAGGTGTATTTCCAAACATTAAGCCGATAAGCCCATTTTCCGCTAAACGCTCAACATGTCGCCCAGCCTGTCCGAAATGATGAGAGCGAGAAATGCTAACAGCTGCAATACCAAAACTCTTACAAGTTTTAGTTATCTCATTAAGAGCTAAAGAGATTGCAGGAAAAGCAAACCCATGACCCGCTTCAATTCTAATAACGCTTCCCTTGCAACTAATAATTTTCGGGCTTACATTACCATTAACCTTACCTGAAGATAACTGCTCTACATAAGACGGAATTCTTGAAAGACCATGGCCCGATTGACCATCAAATTCTGCATTAATTAATGCATCAGATACCTCTTTAGCATTATCCTTTGATGTTTCGTGATTTAATAAAGCATTAAATGCTAAGTTCCATGCTTCCTTTTCACTAAGTTGTAAAGTTTTTGTCATTAAAAGTTACTATAAATTTACAAATTAAATTATAGTTATACAGAAATAGTTATAGGGCTTTATTTAGCATGATTAATTTTTCTTTTAAAACTAAAGTTCGTTTATATTTAAGTCTCTTTTGGATATTTTTTTCATTCTTTATTGCCACCACTTATTCCAAACTAAATGGTGAAATAATTCTAAGTTGGTTTGACTTTTATAATGTTTATTGGCATATATTTTATTTAGTTAGTACTCCTGTTTGGGTATATTGGATAGTAATACGTCCCTATAAATGGGTTAAGAAAATCACCTCAAGTAAGTAGAAACAATTTTACAAAATTTACTATGAGTTATATAATCAAAGCAACACTAAGGTAGATTTTATTTAACAAAGGAGAGACATAATGGCAAACTTAACAAAAAAATCTTTTGACAATCCCGATGATTTGATATCACCCGATAAAACTCGTGCTGAAGTTCTTGAATTTGGAACAGTAAAAGCAATCAGAGTAACAGCGCAACCTGGATGGACATGGTCAGAATGCATCAAACCTCATGTTGGTGGTGAGAGCTGCCAAGCAGGCCATTTAGGTGCTTGCGTACAAGGGACTATGCGTGTTACACATGATGATGGGACAGAGATGATTGTCAATGCAGGAGACGCCTACTCTATTTCTCCTGGTCATGACGGTGAGGTAATAAGTGACGAGCCTTTTATTGGCTATGAGTTTAATAATCAAGGTAAATCTTTTGCGGTATGGGATAACAACTAAAAACTAGGCAATAATAAAAAAATATAGCCCTATTCATTAGGGCTATATTTTTTCTAAGCATCTAGTTAGCTTTCAGATTATGATGCAACCTCTTTATATACTGTCAGGTACGTCAAAGGCATACTCATCAGATGAAGTTTTTCCATGAGCATACGTTTTTATTTTCCATTCTCTAACACGAGGTGTTTTACTTACCTCCTGATATAGTTTTTTTAGTCTCTCGAAAGGATTAAGAATTTCTGGAGGAATATCATCGAGAACTCCTGAAGCAAACCAACCTAAAAGGCCCCAAACAGCAATGTCAGCAATTGACATCTTATCCCCAACGAACCAATGTGAATTATTAGCACTCAAAATGTTCTCTAAATAACCAAAGTATTTTGGTAAATCGTGATTAGTTAACTCAGCCCGCATTTCTTTCTTTTTAGCTTGATCATTTTCTCGCATTGAAGGATTTAATAGCTCATTTATGTCGGTTACAGTATCAATGATTTGATCTACTTCACCAGCCTCAATCATATCTTCAGGATACATACCACTTAACTTGCCACATATTCTAGCAATACCTCCTGTCTGAGCTATACTTTGGCCATTTATAACTAGCACAGGCAATTGGCAGAAAGGGATTAATGTGCCATCCTTCAATTTCCCATTCTCTTGAAGGTAGTTAAACTCCTCACTATTAATCCTAAAATCATCAAACTTTATATCTGCAATGAACAAAGTTATTCTTGCTACTTCAGCACGCCAAAAAGGCAAATCCAAATATACAATTTTTAAGTCCACCAGTTTCTCTCTAGGTTATAAACATAGTTTTGAAAGGCATCAATGTCCCCAATAAAACTAAAATTATATTTAAAGTAGAATTATTTTTTTGTTGGAATATTCTTTGATAAACTCTGAAGTGTGTAATAGAACTTCAGAGTTTATCAAAGAATATTCCAACAAAA
>ENA-ORDA01003793-ORDA01003793.1-marine-metagenome-genome-assembly--contig:-NODE-3793-length-10340-cov-4.171685_pt1 | contig 10340 bp, 6 predicted proteins | sample MGYA00237778_ERZ508506 | MGnify/ENA primary metagenome ERZ508506 (study PRJEB26177, sample SAMN06267891) | marine metagenome | isolation source: Monterey Bay, California, USA | place: Pacific...
CCACCAACAACCGAGGGTGCTTTGCACATGCCCAGCGCCTTTGGCGGCCAAAACTGGGGGGGACCGGCCATTGATTCAGTGAGAGGCAAACTGATCGTCAATACGCTGCACATGGGGACGATCTTGCAGTTATTACCTCGAGAGGAATGCGGACCCGACACGGGGCCAGACCCGGTCGCACCCGGGCCCTTTATCTTGGAGCCAGGTGAAGGCACTCCCTACTGCAACCGCCGCTGGCTCGGATTCGTCTCTCCCCTTGGTGTGCCCTGCACCCCTCCACCTTGGGGTACCCTCGCCTCCATCGACCTTCAAACTGGCGATGTTGATTGGCAGGTCCCCCTCGGCACCACACGAGACATGGCACCGTTCCCGTTTTGGTTCATCAAAGGATCACCCAACTTGGGCGGACCGGTCGTAACGGCGAGCGGCCTCACTTTTATTGGTGCCACCACAGATCATTACTTGCGGGCATTCGACACCCAAACCGGTGACGAATTATGGAAAGGTCGCCTGCCAACCTCCGGCCATGGATTGCCCATGACTTACCAGCTACGGGAAGACAGCGCGCAATATGTGGTGATCGCAGCGGGCGGCCATGCAGCATTGGGCACGCCTCCCGGAGATCACTTGATCGCTTTTAAATTGCCCAACAAAGAATAGAGGACAGACTATGAGCGCGGGTATCACCACCACCCCAGAGGGCGATCTACTGGCCAATATCCATGAACTTGAGTGGTTAGATGTCGGCGGTGGCACACAGTTTAAAATTCTAAGACTGTGTGAAAAAACAGGGCAGTGGGCATTGTATGTCCACATGGAACCCGGCGCCCGTTTTCAAGCTCATCGCCATGAGGGCACCGGCCAGTTCTTCATCATGAGTGGCGAGTTAATTTACGACGTAGGAACCGCAGCGCAGGGCACCTATGGCTTTGAGCCGATCTTTGCAGAACATCGAGACGCGCACTGCGTTGTCGAGACCGAAATGCTTTTTCTAGGAGAAGGCGCGGTGACCTATTTCACCCCAGAGGGTGAAATCGACTATGTCTTCAACGCCATGACACTCAAAGCCGCGCAATCGGGTGACGGGCCACTCGATATCGGCCCCGAGGATTAAGCGCGCCCTACGACGACACTTGCTGCAGCCACTTGGCAATAGCGCTTAAAAAGGTGGCCGCCTGAGCGCCATTGATCACGCGGTGGTCGCTACCCAATGTCAGCGTCATGATCGACTGCGCGACCACGGCCCCTTGGGCGTCAAAAGCCGGTACTCGACGGATCGCGCCGACTGATAGCACCATCACTTGCGGGGGCGTCACCATCGCGGTGAACGCACTGACGCCATACATGCCCAGATTGCTGATCGTAATCGCAGCGGGAGCGGCATCCTCCGCTCGTATCTGGCCAGCCCGTGTGCGCCCAATCAGATCGCGAGTCTGAGCCACCAATTCGGCAAAAGGCGTTTCAACGGTGGTCTGCACCACCGGCGCGAACACCACGTGATTCTCAGTAGCGACGGCCAAGCTCACCGGCTGACCCGTTATCGAGGTAATACGTTCGCCGTCAAAGGTTTTGTTGAGCTCGGGCTGACCTAACAGCGCATGCTGCACTGCCACAATAATAAGATCGTTGATGGTGCCCACAGCGTCTTGAGGCGCCGCAGTTAACGACGCCATGGCAGCGCCCACATCCACATCGAGTGAAACATGGTAGAGGGGCACTGTGGATTGCGCGTTAGAGAGCTTTCGCGCCACGGTTGCCTGTTGCGCAGACAGCGGCTTACCCGCAGCCTGCGTCTCTGACGCTGCGCTGGAATCTGAGAGTGCGCGGTCAACATCTTCTTTGACAATCCGACCACCGGGCCCGGTCCCAGCCACTTGCTCCGCACTGAGGCCTGCGCTCTCGAGCTTGCGGCGCAGTGCTGGGGAGATTTTCACAGTGGTGCCGGACGACGCCACCGAGGTCGCGGGGAGCGCCGCCGCATCGGGCGCCCCAGCAGCCGTTTTAGCGACGGCGGCACCTTGTGCGGCCACGAAGGCATCGACCGCCGCTTCAGCCACTAACTCCGGCGCAATAACACCAATCAGTTGCCCTACCGGCAATTCCGCACCAATCTCCGCCAAGATTCGTACCAGAGTCCCGGAAGTTCTAGCCTCAAAGCTGTTGACGATTTTGTCCGTTTCGATATCGACAATTTCCTCACCCGCCGCGACGGTATCACCCACCTTTTTATGCCAGGCAACGATCGTACCGTGAGTCATCTCAATGCCCCACTTGGGTATCGTCACGGCGTCCAAGCGCTCACTCATTGTGTGACCCTTTTGCTAACGCGGGGGCAGGCGGTGCAGAAAAGACCATCAAGGCATTGCCCGGCATACGCGCGCCGAACTGGTAACCTGAATTCACCAGCACGTGCCCTTCATAAAGCACCGGCCCATCAGATTCGATAGAGCCACCGAGGGCCATATCGCCTGACACCGACTCAAAGTCACCAAAGGTATCAAAAGACCAAATGATCTGCCCCGTGATGCTATCGTAAACGTTGAGGTTACCGTCTAGGCTTCCCGCAAACACCAAATCATCTGTGCTGGTGATGGCGGCAGACATGCCTTGATCGCAGATGGGGACCGGCGACTTGCCCTCGCAGTCAGCTTGGCTGGGCGTGTACCATTTGCGATCACCCGAGGTCGGATCGAGCGCATGGATCCCCGGAGAGACCTCTCCCGTGAACCGTCCTGTGATGGTGGTGTCTGCAATGGGCACGAAGAGTGTCTCTGCATCAGCGGACATCCCCCAATGGACGCCCCCGAGAAACCCGCCTCGACCCACTTTGTTGTGCCATAACACGGCACCGTTCTTATCAGGATCCAGTGCGTACACGTCACCGCTCTTCTGTCCTACCAGTAAATAATCGCGATCCCCATCCGACCACAAAATGGTGGACGCGCCGATATCGAGATCAGGGCCATCTTCCTCAGGGCAGTTGGCCGCCTCACCGATGAAGCAAGCCATGTTCCAGGCATCCCCGCCCAAAAGCTGTTTCGCCCACTGCCGCTCACCCGTCTCCAGCGCAAAAGCCACGACTGCGTCGCTCGTATCCGCCGCGGGCGAGGTGTAGCCCTCTCCAGTGCCAACGTAGAGAACGCCGCGGTCGGCATCAATGGTGGGGCTATTCCATACCGGCGCGCCGGCAGGGCCTTTTCGAGGCGCGCCAAACGGATTCTTCTCACTCGTCTCCGCCGCAGGCTCGTCGATAACGTGATTGCGCCACTTAAGCACACCCGAAGCCGCATCCACGGCCACCACGCCCCCTTGAAAAGTGCAGCAGGCGTATCCAGGATCAGCGGCGGTGGCCCATTCTGAGGAAGAAATCGGCACGTAGAGATTATCTTCGTGCAACTTTGGGGAGCCTGTGATGGTGGCATCAGGGTGATCACCCACAGCGGTACGCCAGATCAGCGAGCCGTCCAGCGCGTCTACCGCATGAACGGTCGCACTGAAATCACCCATATAAAGCACAGGGGTCGGTCTGCCAGGTATGTGACCCAACGACAGACTACTTCTGACCTCGGCACCAGCAGAATAAGTCCAGTGGGCACAACCTGTCTCGAGATCGAGGGCATAAATGTCGCCCGACTGGGAGCCGACAAAGACCACGCCATCGTGAACCAGAGGCTGGGAACGCGCGCGGAGCGCGCCGGGATAGGCAAAGACCCATTTCAAGTCAAGTTGGCCCACATTATCGCGAGTGAGCCCAGCCGAATTGGCAGAGACGTGACGCTGATTCCGGGCATCGCCGCCCCAACCTTTCATGGCGGATTTATCCTCTCGCGCTAGCGGCGCCATGGGCTCAGTGCAGGCCATAATGGGCTCGGGCGGAGCCATCGCTTCTCCGGCAAGAAAACCGGCCAGCACTTCGCGCTCAGTCGCAGACAGTGCTGACGCCTGAGATCGCATCACGCCTTCGTTCATAGCGGTCAAAACCGCCTCAGCACCAATGGTAGAAAAGGTAATCATATGCGGTGCCCGCGGGACCTTGCCGTCGTGGCACGCCGCGCAGTGCTGTTGATAAAGCGCCATACCGTCAATCGGTGCTTCAGTTGCAGCAGGACTCTGTTGCGCTAATAGGCAGGCCAACATGCCCAACCACGCCCAACGACTCGTTTTTTGAAATGCCATCATGCTCCCCCAGTTACATGAATCTATAGATACATAGTGCGCTACATCAGTAGGCCAATGTCTCCTCCACCGCTGCAATGACTTTAGCCGCATTGGGTACGTATTCTATTTCCAGGCAAGGCGTGGCCGGCACCGGAGTATGAGGCGCCGTCACCCGTCTGACCGGCGCGTCCAGCGTATCGAATCCACGCTCAACGGCAAGCCCTGCAATTTCCGACGCCATACTGCAGTAGGGGTTCGATTCATCGACCACCACTAGACGTCCGGTTTTTGCAAGGCTCTCTAGCACCGCGCCCTCATCGAGGGGGGACAGCGTCCGCAAGTCGATGACTTCGGCACTGATGCCTCTTTCTTTTAGCTGCGCCGCTGCTTGCTCTGCAATCACGACCATGCGTGACATTGCGACGATCGTGATATCAGATCCAGCCACCACCGTTCGCGCCTGCCCAAAGGGAATCAGGTACTCCCCTTCAGGTACTTCACATTCATCCATGTAGAGCGCTTTATGTTCACAGAAAATAACGGGGTCATCGTCACGAATCGCCGTCGTCAGCAATCCTTTTGCATCAGCGGCATTTGCCGGCGTCACGACCTTGATACCGGGAATTGCAGCGAGCAAAGGATAGAGAATTTGGGAATGCTGTGGGCCAGTGCCAGTACCCGCCCCGATCATTGTTCTGATCACCACAGGTGTCCTAGCCTGACCGCCAAACATATATCGAAACTTCGCAATTTGGTTCAGGATTTGGTCGAGGCAGACACCCAGAAAATCGACAAACATGAGCTCTGCTACCGGACGTAAACCCGTCAGCGCCGCGCCGCCAGCGGCACCCACAATCGCCGACTCCGTTATGGGGGTGTCGATAACGCGCCGCACACCATATTTTTGCGTCAGCCCCTCGGTAATCCCATAAACACCGCCTTGGTCACTGGCAACGTCTTCTCCCATCACAACGACCCGATCGTCTCGAGCCATTTCCTCATGCAAGGTTTGATTAATGGCCTCACGAATAGACATCTTCATTAGCGGAGCCTCCCTGCGTAGTCGATATACACATTGGTAAAAAGCTTATCGGGTGTCGGATCCGCCGCCGCCAAAGCGACCTCGAAGCCACGGTCTATCTCTGCGAGAATGGCGCCATCGATAGCGGTGATCATCTCCGATGTCAGCGCTGCCGATCGCTCGTCAGCAAGAAAACGCGCCAGCGGGTCGCTGTCGGCTCGCTCCTGCTTCAACTCATCTTGATCACGATAGGCTTGCGGGTCGCCCTCGAAATGCCCATAAAAACGATTACAGACCGCCTCAATCGCAGTGGGTCCACCGCCTTCGCGACCTCGGGTAATGGCACGCTGACAGGCGTCGTACATGGCATAAAAATCGCTGCCGTCGATCACCTCGGCAGGCATGCCATAGGCCCCGGCGCGTTCAGCTATGCGGCCATCCGGTTTTGGGTTGCGCGTAAACTCGGCGTAGCGATTGTTCTCGTACATAAAAATCATGGGGAGTTGCAATACCACCGCCAAATTTAATGCCTCCGCAACGGTGCCCTGATCAGACGCACCATCGCCGATAAAAGCCATCGATACTGCGCCGTTACCCAATGTTTTAGCCGTCAGGGCCGCCCCCGCGGCAATTGGCGGGCCGCCTCCTACAATCGCGTTGGCTCCCAACATCCCTTTGGACATGTCGGCAATGTGCATTGACCCACCCTTACCGTTGCACAAGCCGTCTTCTTTACAGGCGAGTTCTAGCAGCATGGCTTCAATCTCGCAGCCTTTCGCAATGCAGTGACCATGGCCCCTGTGCGTACTGGCAATGTAATCCTCATTGGTCATATCAAGACAGGCGGCAACGGCAATGGCCTCCTGATTGCGATAAATGTGGATAAAACCCGGTAGCTTGCCCTGCTGATACTCCGAGCGCATTCGCTCCTCGAATTCTCGGATGGTTTTCATCAGCCGATAGGCGTCTGCTAATTTTTCAGGCGATATATCCACGAGGCCTCCCCTTGTTTCGATACAAAAACTTGACCTAAAAAGAGCCCCACAGGGGCCGTTGAGATACTGCCACGAATTGACCAGAAGCAATACCCAGTTTGGATGGTGCAGGCTCTTTATGGCCGCTACCTGCTTGTAGCATTAGCTGCCTTGGCGTTAGCGTAAAACAAAGTCCCGACCAACCACTCCGGAAATGGTTGCTCACCTGCACTGATAAACACAGGCGCCATTAGTCGCTTATCGTGCGCTTCCCCCACTTTTTAGTTGCTGTGGGCGAGCTACCAGAAATAATACCTAAGCGAAAAAAAAGCCGGCTTACGCCGGCTTTTTGCTCTGCGTCTAATTAAAAGTTAAACCCTAATCTGACACCTATCTCTCGGGGTGGGCCGTAGCCAGCCCAAGTCCAGAGCGCCGCTACCGGCTGAGCTGAATTTCTCCAAGTCTCATCCGTCAAATTTTTGCCATAAGCCGTGACTTCAAAGCGCTCATTTGAATCGACAAACTTAATGTACCCATCGACCAGCGTTCTCTCTTCACTTCTCGTGTTTCCTTTTTCCCTAATAATAGGGTCCCCATTCGCATCGGCGCCTTGGAAGTTTGCTGGGAAGGACGCGGTTGCAAAGTCGTCTTGATAATGTGCGCTCAAATTAAACGTCAAATTAGCACCGGAGTTAAGGGGTAGGTCATAAGTCACCCCGACTCCCATCGTCAGCTCGGGCGAAAAAGGAACGTCTAGAGACCTTAAATCAACCGGCTGCGCGGGACCTGACAAGCCTAACGTCGCCATATCCTGCGAAGGGGCATAACTGTCGTATTTGTGGTCCATAGTGCCAAGATTGGCATCGATTCGGAGATTGTCGGTCGGAAGGTAAATCAGCTCAATTTCGATACCGTTATTGCTGCTCTCTCCTTCGTTAACCGCTACTGTCTCTTGAAAGTCATTGCCAGATGCGTCTTTCACCACCAATACCGCATCTCTCTGAAGAGAATCATAGGTCACGTCGAAATACGCCATGTTGAGACGCATTCTTCCGTCAAGGAGGTCTGCTTTAAAACCAATCTCAAAGCTATCGTTCTCCTCACTATTAAAGGGCTGACAGCCACCATAAGCACCACATGTCTCGGCGAAACCTCCCGCAACAAAACCCGTCGCATAACTGGCATAAACCATCACGTCATCTCGGAAATCATGGTCGACTACAAAGCGATACGTATTGGCAGAAAACTCCGCATTACGTCTGGCATTGAGTGCAAATGATGATTCAGGCAATGGATTTGTGAAGGGATCGGTAATTTGCGAAAGATCGAACAAGAAGTTACTGAGTGGATTGCCGCCCGCTCCACCTAAGTCCAATCGATGAAAATCTTTCTCGTCGCGCGTGTGACGGAAACCAACCGACAATCTAGTCGCCTCAGTTAATTCGTAAGTGCCATCAATGTAGAATGCCGTGCTTTCTCTCTCTTGATCGGTCGCTTGAATTTGCAGAATATCGTCAAAAATAGCTGCGCCCGCTTGCAGAGGCACGAAGCCAAAGCGTCCAAAGACATTAAAATCAACGTCGTCTGTGTAGTAAGCGGCACCCAGCACAAAATTCAGCGGCCCATCAAGATCTGAGGTCAGTCGTAATTCTTGCTGGAACGTCTCTCGTACCGAGTTCCGAGACGCATCGTAAAGCGAAGTGTAGGACTCACCAGTGTAAGTGCTGTTGAGGATCTCTTCCTGCTCTCGATAGCCCGTAATAGACTTGATTGTAAAATTATCTAGCGAGAAGGTTTGCGTTAAATAATAGCCATCGGTATCAACGTTGTGACCGTCCGGTATGCTGACGCCCTGAATATCTAAATACGATTGCCCGGTAGAGAAAGGATCGCCGTTGCCAATGCCCGGGAAACCCAGCAATGGGAACAAGAAGCCCTCGTCGTCAGGCGTAACGTTCGCTGCTGCGGGGGTTTCAGAATCGTCTCTGAGGATTTCCCAAGTGAGGTCAGCCATATAAAAATCATTGGGCTGCCATCTTAATTTTATTTTCGCCGCAGCGACCTCTTTACCGCCAATTTCAGAACCATCTCCAACAAATGGATACTCAGATACCACCGAATCAAAAGTGGGACCCTCTGGTGAACAAGGTAAACAGGTCACGGTTCCACCGACAGGCTTGTCGTTGGTGTAATACCCTTGAGAGTAATCGTAGATAGCTGCTATCCGCATCGCTAGCGTCTCGCCCAAAGGCACGTTCAGCTCAAAGGTAGTCTTACTAACGTCTGAGTCATTCGATGCAAATTGTCCGTAGGACGTCTGAACTTTTCCAAAAAGCTCACCTAACACTGGCTTTTTGGTGGTGATGTTAACCGCACCACCCGTCGTATTTTTTCCGAACAGCGTACCCTGTGGGCCCCTAAAAATTTCAACCTGCTCAATATCAAACATCTCAGCCCACTGAGATTGAACGTGGGTGATAACGAAGTCATCGATAGCAAACCCGACGGAGGGATCCTTTGTCACCAGAATCGACATGAATCCCGTTCCTCTGATGCCGCCACCCACGGCGTTAAAACCATGCTGCTTAGAGAAAGTGACATTTGGCGAGAGCTGGGTTAACGAGGTGATATCAGTCGAGAAACTCATCTCCATCTGATTCGCTGTCACGGTGGTCACCGCAGCCCCCAGATCCTGTTGCATCACGTCACGCTTCATACCCGTTACGATGACCTCTTCAATCGCGAGGCGTGACTCTTCAGCAGCCTCGGTCTCTTCTTGAGCCATCGTGGGTAATGCCTGCGTCGCCAAAGCGAGAGAAACTGCAAGGGGGAGTGCTACCTTGCGGGCAGGGAAACGCCCGGCTTGAAATTTGATTGTCATGGCTATGTTCCTATTTTTTGCTTTTAATTTATTCCGGTCGCCCTAAAGCGACAAGCAGTGCTTACATGCTTGCTGAACACCAGCAAGTTTTAAGATACTGCGAAAGCTTTGTCCGTACAAGTGGCAAAAATTTGTCAAAATCCGCCAATAGGAGGCATTGAAAAAGGATGTATGCCGAGAAAATCATAAAAATTCGAGCCCAACTGGCGTCGGTAGGCGCTGCGGGCGCGGTCCTCAGCACCCAAGATAATATTTTCTATGCCTCGGGCTTTAGCTCGGTGATGGACGGTTGGCATCTGGTGGAACCCATCGCGGCGCTATTCATCCCGACCGATTCGGCGCTCCCTGTCGTGCTGATTTTACCCGAGGCCAGCATTATTTCGCTGATTGTCTCTGAGCGTGGTGGCCATCCGGTTTATTTCGAGCGCATCGCGACCTTCGATATGCTGAACTTTTGCTCAACGGCCCGTGCCGAGGATGCCCACCTCTCGCTACCTAAGGATCTGCTCGCCGAGCTCGGTCAGGTAATGGAGCGAGTCGATGGGCAATGCAAGCCCGATATCATTCAGAGCATCGCAGCGACCCTGTCACGCTACCTGTCTCAAGATGATCAGATGCTCTTCGATGATCTTAGGGTGGCAGCCCACATAAAGGCGTTGATTGGCCAGTCCATCGGAGATGCACTGGATGTGATGTTCGGCGCACGCGTCATCAAAACTGCAAATGAGATCGCGACCCTTCAGGAGAGTGGTCGCATTGCCGATGACATCATGACCTACACTATCTCGCAGCTGGGTATCGGGACGACATGGGCCGAAGTCGAAAAATCGGTGGCGCATTTCATGATTGATTGCGATGTAGACCCCTTGCCGGGCAGCCCCATGCTATTTGGCGGTGCTTATGACCTAGTCTTCAGACCCGACCTCTTTCGCACACCGGTCAGCCGTCCATTTCAAGGGGGAGAAATTGTGATTCTCGAGACCCAGGGGCGCTATAAGAACTTCTGGATCGACATTAATCGCACCGCGCATATTGGGCCCGCATCACAAGCTTATCGAGACCAGTACTCCGCCGTGCAAGAAATCTTTGAGACGATTAGCGGCCGCCTGAAGCCCGGGGTGAATACGTCAGAGATTTGCAATTTCCAAAATATCGCCGCGGCTAAATACCTTGATCCTGCGGAAAAATTGCTGGTGGTCGCTCATTCCGTCGGACTGGTTCCGCTCGAAAGCCCGGTGCGGTATCCGGGCACCGGCTTGCACGGTGCGAAGGAGGGTTTCGTCGTTCAGCCTGGGATGGTGATCAG
>ENA-ORDA01003797-ORDA01003797.1-marine-metagenome-genome-assembly--contig:-NODE-3797-length-10334-cov-2.833090_pt1 | contig 10334 bp, 9 predicted proteins | sample MGYA00237778_ERZ508506 | MGnify/ENA primary metagenome ERZ508506 (study PRJEB26177, sample SAMN06267891) | marine metagenome | isolation source: Monterey Bay, California, USA | place: Pacific...
AAAATCATTTAAATAAGGCATTATATCATCCTTGTTTGGCTCTACAGTAATATAAGTCACAAAATTGAACGTAGTATTGTAAGTGTACAAGGTCTCTAAACTAGAGGTTTGAAGAGACTGCCCCAGGAAGATGGTACGATATCCTTTAGAGAGTATCAAATAGTTTAAATACAATATTCCAAGTTCATGTATTTCATTCTCAGGAAGAAATAGTGCAAAAATGGGTTGATCTTGCTTAAAATTTGTAGTTCGTTGGAGTAATTCAGATTGAACATGAATTTTTTGTTTAACCAAATTGGTGATAAAATGTTCATGCGTAGGGGATATTGCTCCTGTTTGCCATAAAATACCTAATTCTTTCATAAGGGGCATGAAGATGTCTATGAAAACATATTCAAAATTATGATGCTGAAGTATCTCGTCATAGTTATTGTCAAACAACTCACAATCAAAATTAATCATGGCAAGTTTGAATGCATTGATTGAAACCTGTTCTGAATTCGATTTCAACGCTATGTTTCTGACTAAGTCTGGGATTTCATCTTCGCTTAAACTTGCAATTTTAGAAATCTTAAAACCGTGATTATAAAGCAATGTTACATTCAAAAGTGTTTTAAGACTATCAAGACTGTAGCGCCTAATATTAGTATCGGTTCTTTCGGGCTCAAGAAGGTTATAACGTTTTTCCCATATTCTTAATGTATGAGCTTTGATTCCTGAGATATTCTCAAGATTTTTTATGCTGAAAGTGCTTTTTATCCTATTCATCGTCTCTATTTACATTTAAAAGCTTAAACAAATATAATTAAAAAAAACGATTTTGTTTAAAGTGCGCACGAGAAGACTCGAACTTCCACGGGAATACTCCCACCAGCCCCTCAAGCTGGCGCGTCTACCAATTCCGCCACGTGCGCGAAAGAAAAAAGTGACTTGGCTGGGGCTCGAACCCAGGACCCTCTCCTTAAAAGGGAGATGCTCTACCAACTGAGCTACCAAGTCATTAGTGATTTCTCTAATGAGGGTGCAAATATAAAATGTTTAATTAATAAAACAATGCTTTTTTTATATATTTTTTTGTTTTTTTGTAGCATAACTTTCTAGGTATTTCACAATCAATTTGTAAGGTTTTATGATTATAGTTTTAATGGGATATATGGGGTCCGGTAAATCCACAATTGGAAGAGAGTTAGCTTCGGTTTTTGGATATGAATTTATTGATTTGGATGATTTTATAATAAGCAATGAAGGAATGTCTGTTAACAAAATATTTGACTCAAAAGGAGAAATCTATTTTAGAAAAAAAGAAGCTCAATATCTAAAAGAAATTTTAGAAGAACGCACTAAAATTATATTATCTCTTGGTGGAGGCACACCTTGTTATGGAAAAAATCTAGACTTAGTTTTGAACAATAAGAATATTGAATCTTTTTACCTCAAAACTACTATCCCTGAGTTATTAAAACGTTTAAAACCCGAAAAAAATAATCGTCCTATTATTAATCATCTCGATACAGATGAAGAACTAATTGAATTTTTTGGAAAACATTTATTTGAACGATCTCCTTTTTATTCAAAATCAGATTATGCTGTTAGTACAGATAATAGGTCTACATCAGCAATTGTTGAAGAAATTGTTTTGAAATTAATCTAAATAGGCCTCGTATGGCTGTTTACTCAAATTAACATTTATATGCTCTTTCAAAGACGTAGATAAAGAAATACCTTTAAAATCTGCTTTTACAGGAAATTTTTTATGGTTTCTATTGACTAGAACAGCAGTTTTAAATTGCTTTAGAGGTACTTCTAAAAAATGCCTTACACCATAAATTAATGTACTTCCAGAGTTAAGTACGTCATCTACTAATATAACAGATTTATTGGTATAATCTTCAGGTATAAGTGATGTAAATAATGAATTTAAAGGTGTTTTTTTATCAATAGTTACATTACATAACATGCTATTAATATCTGAAATCTTATCCAGGTTGGCTTTAAGTTTTTTTGCTAAAAGAAATCCGTTTTTATCAATACCAGCTATTATTAGTTCTTTCTCATTTACATTAGATTCATAGATTTGATAAGCTATGCGTTTGATTTTATGCTGAATTTCTTGATGATTTAATATGGTGTTTTTTTCTGTTGACATGAGCATTTTTTTCAAATATATAAAGAGTTATTTATTCTTAAGCTTTAAACCAAAAATCATTCTTCTTCGTCAATATAATTTTTTATTGAGCGTCTATCTTTTTTAGTTGGTCGTCCAGTACCTTTTTTTCTGTAATATTCTTTGCTATATTTTAACAAATCTTGAGCTTCGAATTCTGATTTTGGTGTCAAAGCTGCGACAGAATCGACCACCACCATGGAAACCGCACCGGAGCGGACCAAAGTGTCGGTGATTTCCAAAGCCTGTTCGCCAGTGTCAGGCTGCGAAATCAGCAGCTCTTCTAGGTTGACGCCCAATTTTTGCGCATATTGCGGATCAAGCGCGTGTTCGGCGTCGACAAATGCGCAAACGCCGCCCTTTTTTTGTTCCTCGGCCACGCAATGAAGTGTCAAAGTTGTTTTACCGGAAGACTCCGGGCCGTAGATCTCAATGATCCGACCCTTGGGTAAGCCGCCAATGCCAAGGGCAATATCTAGGCCGATTGAGCCGGTGGAGGTCGCCTCGATCCCGGGGATGACTGCGCCCTCTCCCAGTGTCATGATTGAACCTTTGCCGAACTGACGTTCGATTTGTGCCAAAGCGCTGTCTAGCGCTTTTTGGCGGTCGCCTGTTTTTGGTGCCATGGTGAGTAAATCTGCCGTTGCCATTGTTTCTTGCTCCTTATTCCACACCCAAGACGGGGGGACAATGATGTAATGTTCGCCTCTTGTTCTTTTTATCGGATCAAAAAGAGAACAAATCAAGATTTTTCTTCAAATTCGTCTTTTATTGTTGTCAATAATCTCTAAATATTGGTCAAATTGATCTGAGTTTAAGAAATTAATGCTGATATTTTCGCGCTATAACCTTGTCCTCTTGGCTGTGCCTAAAACGGGCTCAACGGCTTTGGAAGTGGCTTTGGGTCAGGAGGCGGATGGCAGATTCGGCAATCCGCCAGAATTGAAGCATTTACCACTTTACCGCTACAATCGCTTTGTGCGGCCACTCTTGCAGCTAACCACAGGAAAGGATCCCGAAACCTTTGCGCTCATCCGCGAGCCGATTAGCTGGCTGCGCAGTTGGTATCGGTATCGTGCCCGCAACTCTATGGCCGGATTGCCGACCTCGACCTGTCATATCAGCTTCGATCAATTTGTCCGTGACACGATGTCAGACGATCCCTCGCCTTTTGCCCAAATCGGTTGCCAAACGCGTTTTCTGTCACCCGGCGGGAATGGCGGCCGCGCTCAAACATCTTTCTTAAAGTTAACCAAATAAAGCCCATCCTGCATCGCATTGGGAAGATATTGCGCTGTGCTGCAAAAGGTTAATTCAGAGAAACTGTCCTGAACAAACTGCCGCTGCCCTTGGTTTTCTGTGGCAAAGATCGAGCAGGTGATTAATGCGAGATGCCCGTTTGGCGCCAAATGCGTTATGGCTTTGGCAATAATATCGCGTTGCAGGCGCACAAACGCTTCAAGATCACTTGGCGTAAGACTCCATTTGCTTTCCGGAGATCGGCGCCAGGCGCCGCTGCCCGAACAGGGTAAATCGCACACCACCGTGTCAAATTTTGCGCCTGCTGCCAAATCTGACGGTGAAATAACCTCAATATCATGGCCGCCCCGTGCCGCCCGCGGCGCAATTTCCGACATGCGCGCGGTGGAAATGTCATGGGCAAAAATTTTCGAGCCGCTGCGGGCGGCCAGGGCCAAAGATTTGCCACCGCCCCCCGCACAATAATCCAAAACCCGCCCATTGACCGCAACAGCATCTGCCACAGCCTGTGACGCGGCGTCCTGCAGCTCAAACCAGCCCTGTTCAAAACAGGGTTGAAGCACAGCGCGGCGGGGATTGCTCACGACCGTCAGCGCCGTATCGGAGGCAGGATTGAGGCTGGTTTCAATCTCTGCCTTGGCCAATTCTGCCTGAAGCTGCTTGCGCGTCGTCTTTTGTAAATTTGCTCGTAGGGTGATTGGCGCACGATGCCGTAACACCCCGCCAATCTCAGCCGTTCGGTCGGCACCATAGTGCTGGGTTAACAGCTCAATCACCCAATCTTGCAGATCCAATAGATCGCGGTCCGACGGAGCTAGGGCGACATCTTCAGCACTCAATGCCGCTGGCGCATGCCCAATTGCGGTAAAAAACTCACTTGGATCCGCGCCATTGGCGCGCAATGCCCCAATGGCCCAGGCCCGCGCAGATTGCGCAACCGGCCAGGCACAAGCCGACCGGCGGCACCGCAGCGCTTGAAAGACCAAATCGCGCAATGCTGCTCGATCCTTTGACCCCGCAAAACGATTACCGCGTGCCCAATTGGTCAAAGCCTTTTCTGCCGGCACGCCAAGCAAAATAGCCTCTAAAATTTCAATCTGTGCTGCAACGCGGGCGCCGGGTGTCATCAGCCGACCCTATAGTTCGGGCTTTCGCGGGTAATTTGAACGTCATGCACATGGCTTTCCTTCAAACCGGCACCGGTGATTTTTACAAAATTACAATTTCTGCGCATCTCATCCACGCTCGCGCATCCGGTATACCCCATGGCCGCGCGCAGCCCGCCAACCAATTGATGCAATACCGTTCCGGCGGCACCTTTGTAGGGCACTTGCCCCTCAATCCCTTCAGGCACCAACTTATCACTAGCCGCATCTTTTTGGAAATAGCGATCCGCCGAGCCGCGCGCCATTGCGCCCAATGAGCCCATGCCGCGATAGGATTTAAAGCTTCTGCCTTGATAAAGAATGAGCTCGCCGGGGCTTTCATCAGTACCGGCAATCATGGACCCAACCATGGCGCAGGAGGCGCCGGCTGCAATGGCCTTGGCAAAGTCGCCTGAAAACTTAATGCCGCCATCCGCGATGACGGGAATATCGTGCGGCAGGGCGGCGCTCGCGCAGTCCATAATCGCCGTCAATTGCGGCACCCCTACGCCTGCAACCATGCGGGTGGTGCAGATAGAGCCTGGTCCAATACCAACTTTAACCGCATCCGCGCCCGCTTCAATCAAAGCCGTGGTCGCCCCGGCAGTGGCCACGTTACCGGCCATGATCTGTGTGTCTCCAGCCGCCGCCTTGGCCCGCGCCACCGCTACAGCCACACCTTCAGAGTGCCCATGCGCCGTGTCGATCACAACCATATCTGCGCCCGCCTCAATCAGCGCCATCGTCCGCTCAAAACCCGCGTCACCAACGGTGCTGGCTGCAGCCACCCTTAGCCGCCCAAGGTCATCTTTGCAGGCGCTTGGGTTCAATACGGCTTGCTCAAGATCTTTTAATGTCAGCAAGCCGGTCAATTTGCCGGTCTTATCGGTCACCAGCAATTTTTCAATCCGGCGTGCCGCCATCAATTGCTTTGCCTCACGCGGATCCGCTGGCTCTTGCAGTATCGCAAGATTTTCGGTGGACATCATCGCCGAGACGGGCGTTTTGGGATCTGTCGCAAAGCGCATATCACGGTTGGTCACGATACCGACAACGCCACCAGCTTGCACCACGGGAAATCCAGTCACCCGATACCGCTCCTGCAAGGCTTTCGCATCCGCAAGAGTTTGCTCCGGCGTCAGGGTTACCGGATTATAAACAATCCCACTTTCAAATCGTTTCACCCGCCGCACTTGCCGCGCCTGCTCTTCGATATCGAGATTGCGGTGGATCACCCCCATGCCGCCCGATTGCGCCATGGCAATCGCCATACGCGCTTCGGTAACCGTATCCATAGCCGATGATAGGAGTGGAATATTCAATCGAATGGATTTGGTGACCTGCGTGCGGGTATCTGCCGTAGAGGGCAAGACCGAACTTTGCGCCGGCACCAATAAAACATCATCAAAAGTTAAAGCCTCGCGAATCTCCATGGGAGTCCTCCTAGAGCAGGTATCACTTGGCGCTTTCCTATCGCATGGGTTGACCTGGACCGAAAGGGGGTCTGGTCGATTAATGACCATTCGGGTCATCATGGCACATGCGACGCAGGTTTTATCGGACAATTTGCGAAACCCGGCTCTTGTTTCAACCCGATCTGCCGCGGAATGACCATTTTCAGCCGTTCCCGCCCTTTACCCTTGGCTGAAGCGCAGTAAATTGGGCGCAACTTCTTCTTTAAAGGTTCCCCATGACACAAGAGCATCTGGTGCTGTTCACCCCTTCTGGCAAACGTGGACGTTTCGAAACCGGCACACCGATCCTCACCGCAGCCCGGCAATTGGGCGTGGATCTCGACTCAGTTTGCGGAGGTCGGGGCATTTGTTCCAAATGCCAGATCACACCGGGATATGGAGAATTTTCCAAACATGGGATCACCGTTGCGGACGACGCGCTGTCTGAATGGAATGCGGTTGAGCACCGCTACAAAGAGAAGCGCGGCTTGATTGACGGCCGCCGCCTTGGCTGCCAAGCGACCGTTCAGGGCGATGTCGTCATTGACGTGCCGCCAGAGAGCCAGGTGCACAAGCAAGTGGTCCGCAAACGCGCAGAGGTGCTCGACATTACGCTCAATCCTTCGACACGGATTTATTATGTCGAGGTGGAAGAACCTGATATGCACAAACCGTCAGGGGATGTGGAGCGCTTGGTAGCCGCCTTAGAGAGCCAATGGCAGCTGAAAAATGTGCAGGCCGATTTCACCATATTGCCGCAGATGCAGCCAATTTTGCGCAAGGGCGGTTGGAAAGTGACCTGCGCGGTCCATCAAGCCGATGCGGACAGCCATCCGCAGATCATCCATTTGTGGCCCGGTCTTTATGAGGGGACAATCTATGGCATGGCGGTGGATCTTGGATCCACCACAATCGCCGCGCATCTATGCGATCTACGCACCGGTGAGGTGGTCACCTCCTCTGGGTTAATGAATCCTCAAATTCGATTTGGTGAAGACCTGATGAGCCGGGTCAGCTATGCGATGATGAACTCCGGCGGGGATCAGGAAATGACCCGCGCGGTGCGCGACGGTATGGACGCGCTATTCACCCAAATATCGGCTGAGGCAGAGATTGATAAGAGCTTGATCATGGATGCCGTATTTGTGTGCAATCCGGTGATGCACCATCTTTTCCTCGGGATTGACCCCTTTGAGCTGGGACAAGCGCCCTTTGCGCTGGCCACCTCAAGCGCCCTGCGCCTTTTTGCCCATCAGCTAGATATCAACATCCACCCCAGCGCCCGCGCTTATATTCTTCCGTGTATCGCCGGCCATGTGGGAGCCGATGCCGCCGCAGTGGCTTTGTCAGAAGCGCCCAATCTCTCAGAAGATTTGGTGCTGGTTGTAGACGTGGGGACGAATGCGGAAATTTTGCTTGGCAACCGCGAGAAGGTGCTCGCTTGTTCCTCTCCGACCGGCCCGGCCTTCGAAGGGGCACAGATCACCTCAGGCCAGCGCGCCGCACCGGGGGCCATCGAAAAGGTCGAAATTGATCAGGTGACCAAAGACCCCCGCTTCCGCGTGATCGGCTGTGAGCTTTGGTCAGATGAGGACGGGTTTTGGGAGGAGATAAAAAGCAGCGGCATCACCGGCATTTGCGGCTCAGGCATCATAGAAGCCATTGCCGAAATGCGCATGGCGGGAATTTTGGATCCATCTGGGCTGATCGGTTCGGCAGAGCAAACAGGAACCGAGCGCTGCGTGCGAGACGGGCGCACCCACAGCTATGTGATGTATGATGGCAGCCCCGAGGGCGGACCCAAAATTACCGTCACAAATCCGGATATCCGCGCCATCCAAATGGCCAAAGCTGCGCTCTATTCCGGCGCGCGGCTCCTGATGGATAAGTTTGGCGTGGATAAAGTGGACCGCGTTGTGCTCGCAGGCGCCTTTGGGGCGCATATTTCGCCCAAACACGCGCTGGTTTTGGGCATGATCCCCGATGTGCCCTTTGACCGGGTAACCTCTGCTGGCAATGCCGCGGGATCGGGAGCGCGCATTGCTTTGATTGATACCGCCCAGCGCGCTGCCATTGAGCAGACAGTGCAGCAGATTGAGAAAATTGAAACGGCGATTGAGCCAAAATTTCAGGAGCATTTTGTCAATGCTTCGGCAATTCCCAATTCAGATGACCCGTTCACGACCTTGAAATCCGTGGTGCCTTTGCCTGATGTGAATTTCAACACGGGTGGAGGGGATAGCGCCTCTGGCGGACGGCGGCGTAAACGGCGCTAGGGCCACCGCCAATCGCGGCTTGACCGCTTGTTATGAAGCCGCTAGGCATCGGCGCAGCGCGGGTATGGTGAAAAGGTATCACGCGAGCTTCCCAAGCTTAAGTTACGGGTTCAATTCCCGTTACCCGCTCCAAAACTGCGCAGATATATGGTATTTTCGGGTTGAGCGCTTTGTGCCCTAGCCAAAAAGCTCGTGGCAAAACTCCAAACCCTCAACCAGCGCATCGACCTCCGCCGTTGTGTTATACATTGCGAAGCTGGCGCGGCAGGTGGCATTGACCGATAGGTGATCCATGAGCGGTTGCGCGCAATGATGCCCTGCCCGCACGGCAATGCCCTTTTTATCCAAGACCGTTGAGATATCATGGGCATGGGCCGCGCCGTCGAGGGTGAAGGAAAAAATTGCGCCCTTGCTGGCAGATTGCCCTTGAACGCTTAACCAATTGAGCCCGTCGAGCTTTTGCCGGGCATAGGCGCAGATAGAGGCTTCATGAGCGGCAATTTCTTGCATGCCGATTTCCATCATATAGTCCACAGCCACACCGAGACCGATTTGCTGAACAATGCCTGGCGTTCCGGCCTCAAACATCATGGGCGGCGTGTTATAGGTGACCTCTTCACGGCCAACATCGCGGATCATATCGCCGCCCCCCATGAAGGGACGCATTTCAGCCATGCGTTCAGGTTTGATGTAAATTGCGCCAGAACCGCTTGGACCATAGAGTTTATGCCCTGTGATCGCATAGAAATCACAGCCGATATCCTGCACGTCGACCGCCATATGGACCGCCGCTTGCGATCCGTCCACCAAAACCGCAACGCCGCGCGCGTGAGCCTCTTGGGTGATGGATTTCACATCGACCACCGTGCCCAACACATTCGACATTTGGGTGATAGCCACCAGCTTTGTCTTGGGCCCAATGGCGGCAATGACAGCCTCGGGATCCAGATCGCCGTTGATATCTACATCCACCCAAGTCAGCTTCACGCCCAGTCTCTCGCGCAGGAAATGCCAGGGGATAATATTGGCGTGATGCTCCATAATCGACAGGACGATCTCATCGCCCGCCTCAAAGCGCGGCATTGCCCAGCCATAAGCCACCAGATTGATGCCTTCGGTGGTGCCCGAGTTGAGGACGATATGCTCCTCTGAGGCCGCGTTTAAAAATCGTGCAAGCTTGCCGCGAACGGCTTCATATTTGTCAGTTGCAAGGTTAGATAGGTAGTGTAAGCCCCTGTGAACATTTGCATATTCAGAGCTATAGGCCTGGGTGATAGCGTCGATCACCACCTGTGGTTTTTGCGCCGAGGCGCCATTGTCGAGATAGACCAAGGGCTTATTGTTGACCTGCCGAGACAGGATCGGAAAATCTGCACGAATACGGGATACATCAAAACTCATAGCGCCACCTGTGCCGGAGCAAATCCGAGCAATACCAAAAGAAATGCACCGCCCAAAGACAGCGCAACCAAACCAAGAACAAAGCAGAGGGCTGCTTTGAGCATAGAGTCCAACTCAAGCCAAGCATTTATCAAGCCAAATAAGATCCAAAACATCAAGACCGTGGCGAATAGGCCAATAAGCCCGGCCATGGCTATAGAGATGACCATCAGCACTGTCTGAGCGATATGCAGCAAAATTTGCAGCACTTGGATCCAGGCAAATACCAGCAACCCATCGGCGAACCGCCCATTTTGGCTAAAGGCCCGAGATATCAGCCAAATGCAGCAGACGAGGCCGAGGGTGCCGCCCCCCATCAGCGCCGTCAATGCCCATGGGGAAAGAGGAACAAAGCCCGGCAGGACCGCCATACCCTGGAACCCGGATAGGCCGAACATTATGAGCACGGCTGCGATGATCACAAGTGCAAAGGCGCTCAAAGCCGTGCTGAGGGTAAGGCGCAGATTGACCAACATCTGCCCTGCGGCTGTTGGATTGGTCAGGCTTATCCGCAAAAGCGCAAGAAACAGGTTCATTGTTCTGCCTCAAAAAGGGAGTTGATTAAGATCCAAAGAAAAATCACCAGCCATATCGC
>ENA-ORDA01003798-ORDA01003798.1-marine-metagenome-genome-assembly--contig:-NODE-3798-length-10333-cov-2.856182_pt1 | contig 10333 bp, 8 predicted proteins | sample MGYA00237778_ERZ508506 | MGnify/ENA primary metagenome ERZ508506 (study PRJEB26177, sample SAMN06267891) | marine metagenome | isolation source: Monterey Bay, California, USA | place: Pacific...
AAACCCTGCTGACCTCACTAACCGTTGCGGAAAGCGTAGCGCAATCGGAAGCCGTGCTTCGGCAGATGGGTTTAGAGATTATTAATGTGGATCCAGCACTGGGCGTGGTTGAAGCGACCGACACAACGCAATGGTTTCAGTTTAAAGATGACCTGATTGTTCGGATTCGGTCTGAAGGCGGCCAAACGCTCATTGATCTGAGGTCGGTTTCCAGGGTGGGGCAGAGCGACTTGGGGGTGAATGCTGAGCGCATTCGACGGTTTGTTCAAGGCTTTGAAAGTCCATCGTCATAGTGCATCAACGTGAACTTGGCAGCCGCGACGAATAACCCTACTGGGTCCGTATGCGGAAGCTTAAGCGTATGCGATGAGACGGGCCCGCTAAGCCTTTGATAGCTTTTGACGGATAAGATCATTGACCTGTTTGGGGTTGGCTTTGCCCTGGGTCGCTTGCATCACTTTGCCAACGAAAAACCCCAGCAGTTTATCTTTACCGGCTCGAAGATCCGCGGCTTGCTTCGGGTTCTCGGCGATCAAAGCATCGATTAAGGGCTCGATGGCACTCGCATCCGACACTTGCTCAAGCTGATTTTTCTCAACGTAATCGCCCGCCGATTCGGTTTGCTTCGACCAGAGCGCGGCAAAAACTTCTTTTGCAATCTTGCCTGAGATGACCCCTTGATCGATGAGTTGGATCATCTCGCCAAGATGTTTTGGGCTGATCGGGCAAGTGGCAATGCCGAGCTCATGTTCGTTGAGCTTTGATAAAAGATCGCCCCGGACCCAATTCGCGGCGGATTTGGCATTGCCGCTGAAAGTTAGGACCTCATCAAAGTAATCGCCAAGCCTTCTATCTTGCGACAACAGCACGGCGTCCGAGGCGCTGAGTTCGTGCATGGTTTGATAGCGCTGAGCTCTCGTACCGGGAAGTTCAGGCAGTTGAGCTTGAATTTCCTCGATGAACTCAGCGGTTAACAGCACTGGTAGTAAGTCTGGTTCCGGGAAATAGCGATAGTCTGTCGCGGTTTCTTTGCTCCGCATCGATCGAGTTTCATGCCGGTCTGGATCGAACAACCGCGTATCTTGAATAAGGGTGCCGCCCGCTTCGAGAACGCTGATTTGACGTTCGGTTTCGAAATGAATGGCTTGTTCTAAAAACCGGAATGAGTTGAGGTTTTTAATTTCAGAGCGGGTTCCGAGGGTTTCGGCGTCTTGGCGGCGAACCGAGATGTTCGCATCGAAACGGAGCGAACCTTCGGCCATATTGCCATCACAAACTTCGAGATACGTCAGCAGTTGATGGATGGCCTTGGCATAAGCGACCGCCTCCGCTGCATTTTTGATGTCAGGCTCGGAGACAATTTCGAGCAAAGGCGTGCCGGCTCGGTTCAGATCAATGCCTGTGTGGCCTGGTTTGAAGTCGTGAACAGACTTGCCGGCATCCTCTTCAAGGTGGGCGCGAGTGATTCGAATGATTTTATCTGTGGCGTCTGATGTTTGGATCGTGATTTCACCGCCCAAGACAATCGGGTGGTCCATCTGGGTAATTTGATAGCCTTTGGGTAAATCGGGATAGAAATAATTTTTTCGGTCAAATCGTGACTCTTGATTAATCCTGGCGCCAATACTGAGCCCGAATTGAACGGCTTTTTTGAAGACTTCAGCATTGACGCTTGGCAGAACGCCCGGCATGCCAAGATCAATCGCGCAGGCTTGGCTGTTGGGTGGTTGGCCAAATAGGGTACTTGCGCCGGAGAAAATTTTTGATCGGGTGTTAAGTTGGGCGTGAATCTCAAGTCCAATATCGATCTGCCAACCTGCAGGAATGCTCACAAAACCTCCGGTGGCGTTAACGTATGCCAGTGTGTGGCTTGTTGAAACTGATGCGCTGCCTGCAGGAGCGGTCCTTCCTGCAGATAATTACCAATGAGTTGTAAGCCAACCGGCAGCCCATTGGCGAGTCCTGCTGGGATGCTCATTGCGGGGACGCCTGCCAAGCTTGCCGAAATGGTAAAAATGTCTTGAAGATACATTTCAACCGGGTTGCTTGCTTTTTCGCCGAGTGGAAAAGCGGGGGTCGGCGCTGTCGGGCCGGCGATGACATCGACGTGTTCAAACGCTTGAACAAAGTCCTCTTTGATGAGCCGACGGATTTTTTGAGCGCGATGATAAAAGGCATCAAAGTAGCCGGCGCTGAGCGCAAAAGTGCCGACCAGAATGCGTTTTTTAACTTCCTCGCCAAATCCCTCACCGCGCGAGCGTTGATACAAATCTTGAAGGTTCTCAGGATCAGAGCAGCGATGGCCGTAACGAATACCGTCAAACCGAGCGAGGTTCGCCGAGCATTCAGCGGGCGCAATCACGTAGTAAGCACTAACGCTATAAGGCGTATGGGGCAGTGAGATATCGACGAGGGTCGCGCCGAGAGATTCATACACAGCAAGTGCCTCACGGATGCTGCGCTCAACTGCAGGGTCTAGGCCCTCTGTAAAAAATTCCCGGCAGACGCCGATCCTTAAGCCCTTAATATTGCTGCCTAGACTTTCGGAGAACCTTGGTACAGGTTCCGTGAGCGAGGTCGAATCCCGAGGGTCATGACCTGCCATATGCTCCAATAAGATCGCGGCATCCCGCGCGGTGCGCGTCATCGGACCGGCTTGATCGAGGCTAGAGGCAAACGCAATCATGCCCCACCGAGAGATCCGGCCGTAGGTTGGCTTGAGTCCGGTGAGACCGCACATCGCCGCCGGCTGACGAATCGAGCCGCCCGTATCGGTTCCTGTACTGGCGGCGCAAAGCCCTGCTGCAACGGCGGCCGCTGAACCGCCTGATGAACCGCCTGGAATCAATTGAGGGTCCCAAGGGTTGTGGACGGCGCCAAAATAGCTGTTTTCGTTAGATGAGCCCATCGCGAATTCGTCCATATTGGTCTTGCCGAGCGTGATCGCGCCGGCGTCTGCCAGTTTTTCTGAGCAAGTTGCCGTATAGGGCGCGATGAAATCGCTGAGCATCTTTGAGCCGGCGGTAGTTCTGTGGCCCTGTAAACAAAAAATGTCTTTTTGCGCGATTGGAATGCCGGTGAGAGGACGCGCGTCGCCTTGTGCAAGGCGCGCATCGGCGCGACCAGCGGCATCAAGCGCTGTCTCTGCCTGAATCGAGATAAAGCTGTTCAGCGCTGGGTCTAGGGCATCAATCCGAGTGAGATAATGTTGCGTTAGCTCGGTTGCTGAAACATCCCGATTGCGAAGCGCCTTTTGTAAATCGGTAAGGGTTGCGAAGTTTAAGTTCACTCGATCACCTTTGGGACAAAATAAAGGCCTGCCTCATAAAGTGGGGCGTTTTGACTCAAGGCGCTTGGGTTGATGGTTTCTGTCACCGAGTCGGCTCTTAGCGACTGATGGCGTTCAAGCGGGTGGGCAAGCGGCCGGACGTTTGCAACATCGAGAGATTGCATTTGTCCAACCAGGGCAAGGACCTCATTGAGTGCGTCCAAGGTTGCCTTTGATTTGCCTGGCTCAAGAGGCAGGGCCGCAAGGGTCGATAGTTCGACAAGCGTTGTTTCGTTCACGAGGTCGTTCACAATATGCTTTCTATAAGAAGAGGCGCAAATGCTAAATGGTTACCAAGCAGAGTGCAATTCTCGTTACTGGTGGCCCCCGAACTGAATGTTTGAATAATGGAAGAAAGATGCAAAAAATTGTTGAAGAACAGTGTGTTAGTTATATTTAATCTTGTCTCTTTGGAGACTGCAGTGGTAAAGTAATGAGCTGACCGGCGGCTTTTAAAGTTGCGATAAAAGGGCCTGAAACAGGGTCGTCAAGGCGCGTTTTTAAAGCGAAGTGAGGTCGGTTTAGGGCAGTAGGTTGAGCGTGTGGCGCGCGATGAAATGTTGTCCTTGGAATGATTCAGTGTCTAAGTGCAGCGGATGCAAGCGATGTATCTGCTTGTTCTGGCAGTTAATTTTGAAGTAGAAAGCGGGCGGCTAAACGATGTTCAAGAAAATTCGAGGTCTGTTTTCTAACGATCTGTCTATTGATCTGGGGACAGCCAATACGCTTATTTACGTTCGTGAGCGGGGCATTGTCTTAAACGAGCCATCCGTTGTCGCGATTCGCCAACACAATAACCAAAAGTCCGTCGCAGCCGTTGGAATCGATGCCAAGCGTATGCTGGGCCGAACGCCGGGTAATATCACCGCGATCCGTCCGCTGAAAGATGGTGTTATTGCGGACTTTCAGGTGACGGAAAAAATGCTTCAGCATTTTATCAAGAAGGTCCATGAAAACAGTTTCATTCGGCCAAGTCCTCGGGTTTTAGTCTGTGTGCCTTGCCAGGCAACCGAGGTTGAACGACGCGCGATTCGCGAGTCGGTCATTAGCGCTGGCGCTCGGGATGTTCGATTAATTGAAGAGCCGATGGCCGCAGCGATCGGTGCGGGACTGCCCGTGCACGAGGCGGTGGGCACCATGGTTGTGGATGTCGGTGGCGGCACCACTGAAATCGCTGTCATCTCGCTCAACGGTGTGGTGTATTCTCAGTCTGTAAGAGTTGGTGGCGATCGCTTTGATGACGCCATCACAGCCTATGTTCGGCGCACTCAGGGCAGTTTGATTGGTGATGCAACGGCCGAGCGCATTAAAGAGGAAATTGGCACGGCATTCCCGAGTGACATTGTTCGGGAAATTGATGTCCGTGGCCGAAACCTGGCGGAAGGTATCCCAAGAAGTTTCACGCTCAACAGCAACGAAATTCTTGAGGCACTGCAAGAGCCGCTGCACATTATTGTTCAAGCGGTCAAAGCGGCGCTGGAGCAGACGCCCCCTGAACTGGCCTCTGATATTGCGGAGTCCGGTTTGGTCCTAACCGGGGGTGGTTCACTACTACGCGGACTTGATCAGTTGCTAGCCAATGAAACTGGGTTGCCCGTAATCATTGCGGAGGACCCGCTAACTTGCGTGGCGCGAGGGGGCGGCAAAGCGCTTGAGATCATGGATAATCTTGGGGTTAGTGATCTCCTGTCAATCTAGGACTGGTACGCCTAGGCTTTGATCGCGCGTTTACAGCATCCGCTGAGGTTTTATGAAACAGCTGTTTTTGGCACGCTCGAATCCACGCAACCAAGCCTTCGTTTTGTTTTTGGTGAGCCTTATCCTATTCGTTGTTGATGGTAAGAGCGCTGCCTTAAAACCTTTGCGGCAAGCAGCGGGTTCCTTGGTTGAGCCGATCATCTGGTTGGCCGTTCTGCCTAGACTGATTGCAGAGCAGGGATCGTCTTTTTTTGAACTTCGAGATCAACAGCTTGAGCTTTCCGAGTTAGGTCGGTTGAGTGAAACGCTGCAAGCACGACAGTTAAAATTTGAAGCCTTGTTGTCTGAGAATAACCGGTTGCGGGCTTTGTTGGGGTCATCCGCGAAGGTAAGTGATTTGGTCTCGATTGCCGAAGTAGTGGGCATTAGCCCCGATCCTGATCAGCAGTATGTCATGGTTGATAAAGGACTCAATGACGGGGTTTTTGTCGGCCAGGCAGTCATTGATGCGACCGGCCTTGTTGGCCAGGTGGCAGAAAGTACCACCAATCTCAGTAAGATCCTACTTGTGACCGATCAGAGTCATGCGGTGCCGGTGTTGAGTGTCAGAACGGCGTCGCAGCTTATTGTCGAGGGCACGGGTAACCGTAATCTGCTTTCGATGCGCCATGTATCGGAGTCGTTGGATTTAAAGGTTGGGGACCTGCTTGTAACATCTGGACTCGGGCAGCGCTTCCCGAGCGGTTATCCGGTGGCAGAGATCGCGCGCTATCAACTAGCCCCAGGCGCCGCGTTTTCGGAAGTGTTGGCGAAACCATCATCTCAACTACAAACCCTGGATCACGTCTTGTTGGTTTTTGACTCAGTAAAAGACCTTATCCCCGACGTCGCCGTGAAAAGCGTAGGGCCCGCCGATGGCTGATCCGTTCGTAAAAGGGCGCTGGATTATCTTTGCAAGTCTATTGTTGGCAATGGCGCTTGTCTTAATTCCGTTGCCCGCATCGGCGCCGTTTGAGCTGAACTACTTGAGGCCGGACTGGATTGCCCTGGTCTTAATCTATTGGATTCTCGCCGTGCCTGAAAAAGTTGGGGTCCCTGCGGCATTTTGCCTCAGTTTAATAACAGATTTAGTTGTGGGCACGCCCTTTGGTTTTCATGGTCTAAGTTTTGTGATTCTTGCGGCTTTGGCGAAAGGTAGCTACCAGCAGGTTCGTATGCTGGAGATCTGGCAACAATCGATATTGATTGGGGTCGCGCTGATGATTGTAAGTGGTGTCCAGCTGCTGATGATGACGCTAATGCTTGATCGATCGTCCAATCTACTGCAGTTTATGAAGCCGATCACCAGTGCGCTCTTTTGGCCGTGGGTATTTCTACTTTTGCGGATTTGTCGCCGCCGTTACTTATAAATTTGGTGTTTTGGATAGAATCGACCCTTTATTAGGCGTCTCATTTGGGGCGGCGGAGTAAAACAGTTCATGCATCAGTGTATTTTAGCATCGGCCTCGCCAAGGCGAGTGGAACTCCTGCAGCAAATTGGACTCCAATTTTCAGTTAGGCCGTCAGATATCGATGAGCGTCTGTTGGGTGACGAGCAACCGGGTGATTATGTTCAGCGATTGGCCATTGAAAAGGCGAGGGCGCAAGACGCGGCAGGCCAGCTTGTCATCGCCGCTGATACGATTGTTTTGATCGATCAATCGATTTTAGGGAAACCAACAGATAAGGCACAGGGTTTAGAGATGCTGATGCGATTATCTGGCCGGTCCCATCAGGTGATGACGGGCGTTGCGCTTTCTGGGCCCGGTGGGCTGATTACGCAAACTGTTGTGTCTACCGTCCGGTTTAAACCATTTGATCGGGCCTTTGCAGAACGTTATTGGGCCTCTGGTGAGCCCAGGGATAAGGCTGGTAGCTATGGTGTTCAGGGGTTAGGTGCGGTCTTTATCGAGCATCTTGAGGGCAGCTATAGCAATGTCATGGGACTGCCGTTGTTTGAAACCGCGCAAATGTTAGAAACCATGGGTGTACGAATCATTTGAACCAAAGCCAACCCAGCACTAATTTTAGAATCCCTTCGACAGTCGCTTGTGGGGCTCTCTTGTGATTTCGCTGTGATTACTGATATTCGAATATCGAAAGTCCGAGGCCGGTGCTGGGGAGCGGCGTTTGCTGGCCCAAATTTGATCGAGCTTTTGGTTGAATCGGACCCAGCGACCTATCAAGTGGGTGATATTTTGATGGGTAAAGTCGATCGCGTGCTACCCGGCTTAGGCTGCGCCTTTGTGGCATTAGAGCTGGGCCGCTCCGGATTTTTGCCTATCGATGAGACGCGTTATTCGGAATTGTTTGCGCGCGACGCTTCACTGACCGCGGATGGCCAAAACGTAGGTAACGCCCTGCAAGTCGGCAGCCCGATTTTAGCGCAAGTCGTTCGGGCGCAGGACGGTGATAAAGGCCCGAGGCTCACTCAAAGGGTTTCGCTTGCCGCGCCTTTAATTGTCTATGTCCTATCAGGGCAAGGCGTATCGGTTTCTCAAAAAATCAAAGATCCGGCGGCTCGAGCGCGATTACGCGCGATGGGCCTTGCATTTCTGAAAGGCCGTGCTGGGGCTTTGGTTTTTCGAACGCTTGCAGGTCGTGCGACCGATGCTGAATTGACCCAGACGATCCATCGCCTGTTCGATCATGGAACATCGCTTGTGGCCGGATCAAAGCGCGCGCAGACGATCCGCTGTGTTGACGCGACCCCGCGGGCGCCGCTGCGCTGGCTCACAGCGTGGCAGAATCCTAATCTGACGTCTGTTACCGTGGATAATGATGCTGATTTCAATGATATCGATGGTTACCTGAAATCGGCGCAACGTGAAATGCCCACACTGTTCCGGGTGCAGGCCGATGCCGCATGGGTGCATCAACGGGACCTGCAGGCGCTGGTTGAAAGGCTGCTCGATCGGCGGGTAGCACTCCCTTCAGGCGGCTATTTGGTCATTGATGAAACTGAGGCCCTGGTCGCAATCGATGTCAATACAGGGTCCTTTGTTGGCAGCGGAACAGCCGAGCACAGTTATTTTCAAACCAATCTCGAAGCGGCCTTAGTGATCCCAGAAGAGCTTCGTCTTAGACAGCTTGCTGGTATTGTGGTGATTGATTTTATTGATCTGGTTCGACGTGAAGACCAACAGTTGGTGCGCGAACGATTGGTGCAAGCCTTGACCCATCATGGAATGCAGTGGGTGGTTTCTGAGTTTTCTCGGTTGGGTTTAATTGAGCTTTCGAGGAGGAAGCTGGGCCCAAGTTTAAAGCGATCCGTTGCGCCAAAGGATTCCGGCGGTGAAGACCCAAAGGCACGCGCTCAGCGATTGTTTGGGATGAGCCCGGCGATCCAGATCCAAGATTGGCTTGTTGGGTTCCAGCAAGAACTGGGTTCGGGTCAAACTCTCGTGATCGAGATTTCAGCAAACGCGGCAACGTTACGAGCGTTACTGGATGACCCGGTTTTCGTGCAGATTAGTGGGCAACCCAAGGTCTGTCTGAACGTTCAACTTCAAGCTGACCAAAACACGGGATGCGTGATGAAGGTGAATGGCCAACGGGTGGCGTTATCCGTTGGAGGCAATGATGTTGCGTAGCATACGATGGTTTTTGTGGATGCGCGTCGCTGTTATTGGTTTTGTCATTGCAGCGGCATTACTTTTAACCCTGCTCAGGGTTTTAGTGGGCGCCCTTGAGTTTTACCACGAAGAGATTGAGGAGCGCTTATCCGCTGAATTAGGTGCTGCGATTCGGTTTGAATCGTTGGCGGCAGATTGGGTCTACTTTGACCCAGTCTTAAGAATGCAAGGCTTCAGTCTTGGCCCCGAATCCTCAGATCATTTGATGGTCGATCGGTTTTCGATTCGACTAGATGGCTTAAAGAGCGTCATTGGTAAAGCTCCGGTGCTCCGCGAGGCGGAGGTGATCGGCCTGCAAGCTGTGATTGCGCCCGACCAGCTTGGTAACTGGCGGGTTTCAGGATTGCCGGTCAGAGCCCGCTCGCCTGCGGTGGATTATCTGAAACTGTTCGAGCAATCCGGTCGGTTGGTGATTGAGTCCTCCAAAATCTCGGTCAAAGGACCTTACCCCTTTGCAATAGAAATTGAGTCAGATGATCAGGGGTTGCGGTTGGCGACGACAGCGTCGGGCCGCGTGTTATCGGGCAGTTTTAAGGTTGTTTCCGATACAGCGAGCGCTGCGCGGTTTCAAGAAGTGGTTACGATTATTGCAAGGTTTGAGGGGATTTCTGGATCGGTGCTGCGATCAGATTTTGAAGCATTTTTAACCTTAAAGCCGACCGAATTTGAAGCAGATAACAGTCTGCTTCCAATGGGGCACCACGAACTCAGCGCTGCGCTTTGGGTTACGGCGAGCGGCGGCGCCGGTCAAATTGTGGGCTCGAGTGATTGGGCTGCGTACCGGTCGCAAGACGCCGTGCAAGGTGCGCCTGATGTGGCGCTGCGATCCGGTATCGAGGGCAATTTCTCCCAAAATGAGGGTTCTCTGAGTGTGTTGCTGCCGGATGCGCAACTCAAGATCAGGGGACAATCCATCGAAATTGGTCCCATGGGACTTGCAGGCGAAAAAGGCGCGGATCAAGATGGGTTCACCCTTGCGGGCTACCTTGATCATTTTGAGGTGAACGACGCCGCAGTTAAAGCCCTTTCCATGAGCGCGGATGTCTTTGGTTTGTCGGCGGATCAGCGGGTGCAGCTTGCAGCGGTTTCCCCGCGGCTGCGACTTGAACGTGTGCAGTGGCAGCTAAAGCCAGCGCGGGTCCGAGAGAGCTTTACGGTGCTGGCGGATGTCGCCAATTTGGAGCTGTCCCTCGCAGGGGTCGTCCCAGGACTCTCGGGTCTGAGCGGCTTCGTCCAGTTTGGTTTCGGTGCGGGTTACTTCGACTTCGATGCGACGAATGCACAGGTTCAGTTCGGAAGTCTTTACGACGTACCTTGGTCTATTGCGGCGATTCAAGGACGGCTGGCGTACCGTCAAGCTGAGGACGGTTTCGCGCTGACTTCTGGGAAGTTGGTCGCGCGTGCCGATGGTCTTACGGCTGAAGGCAAACTCCATATGAATCTCACGCAGGATCGACGATCGCGAACCTGGGGATTGGTTCTGAGCGCGAAGGACTTCGATTTGAGTGCCGCTTTGCCGTTTATGCCCAAAACCGTTCCTGAAACTTCGACGCGATGGCTGAAGCAAAATCTGTTAGCGGGTCGTTCATCGACTACCGGACTTTTTGTTCATGGCTCTCTCGATCGAATCAGT
>ENA-ORDA01003803-ORDA01003803.1-marine-metagenome-genome-assembly--contig:-NODE-3803-length-10325-cov-8.563720_pt1 | contig 10325 bp, 10 predicted proteins | sample MGYA00237778_ERZ508506 | MGnify/ENA primary metagenome ERZ508506 (study PRJEB26177, sample SAMN06267891) | marine metagenome | isolation source: Monterey Bay, California, USA | place: Pacific...
AATTTATTTCTTGGTATTTTTGAAAGCATATAATTAATATGTTCTTCTGTCATTTGATCAAAAATTCTAGTTTTTGCAGCAGCTGGTGTTACACAGTTAACAGCTATATTTTTAAGAGCTAATTCTTTACCTAAAGATTTAGTTAAACCAATAACTCCTGCTTTTGATGTGCTGTAAGCACTTGCATTTGGATTTCCTTCTTTTCCAGCAATTGAAGCAATATTAACTATTCGTCCATAATTATTTTTTTCCATAAATGGGACAACTGCCTTACAGCAATAAAAAACCGAATTAAGATTTAAATTGATAACTTTATTCCATTCGTCTAAAGGGTATTCGGCAACTGTTGTATTCATTCCAGCAATCCCAGCATTATTAATAAAAATATCTATTTTACCATTTTTACTTTCAATTTCATTTAAACTTTTAGTGATATTTTCAAAATTACTTACATCTACTATCTGGTAACTTAAATTTTCAGAATTAACTTTGTCTAATGCTTTTTTTATAGCATCTTCATCAATATCCCAAATAACTACTTTTGCACCAGCTTCGATAAATCTCTCAGTTACTGCTAAACCAAAACCTTGTGCTCCACCTGTTACAATTGCAACTCTATTATTCAAATCATATTTAATCATATTATTTTTTTTTCTTTTTCGATCTTAATAAAGGAAAAGCTAGAGCAATTAAAGATAAAATAAAGAATGTTAAAGCAATAGGTCTTGTTAGAAACATTAACCAATTTCCATCAAATATTACTAATGATTGTCTAAGAGTACCCTCAACCAATTCTCCTAATATTAATCCTATAATAACTGGAACAACTGAAAAACCATATCTTCTCATAAAAAATCCAAGCACTCCAAAGAATATCATTATCCAAACATCTATTATTGATTGACTTAATGAATAAGTTCCACAAACAGACACTGCAAAAATCATTGGCCATAAAATCTTATTAGGTACCAATGTTATTCTTGCAAAAATCTTAGCACCAAAAAAACCAAATATAAAAAAGAGTACGTTAGCAATTAACATTGCACCAAAAATTCCATATAAAAATTCTGGTTGTTCTCTAAATAAATCAGGACCCGGTCTTACCCCATGAATGATTAAACCTGTTAATATTACGGCAGTAGTTGCGCTACCAGGAATACCTAAAGCAAGAGTTGGCACCATAGCTCCACCTGTTGCAGCATTATTAGCAGCTTCAGCTCCTGCAATTCCTTCTATTGAACCTTTACCAAATTCTTCAGGTTTTTTTGAAAATCTTTTTGCTTCAGAATAACCAATTAAAGATGCAACTGTGCCACCTTCTGCAGGAAGCACTCCTATAAATGATCCAATACCTGATGATCTTAAAATAGTTTTCCATGTTTGTTTATAATCATTAAGTGACGGTAATTTTACTGCTTTTAAAGCTACTCTTTTAAAAACTTGATCTAGTAAAGTTGATTGAGTTAACATTTCACTAATTGCAAATAAACCAACAACAACTGGTATAAAACCAATACCCTCAGATAATTCATTAATTCCATAGGTAAATCTATCTATTGAAGTCATAAAATCTTTTCCAATAGTTGAAATCAATATTCCAAAAGCTCCAGCAATTAAGTTCTTGATTGGACTTCCATCGCCAATAGAAGCGAGCATAGTTAAACCAAAAATAGCTAAAGCAAAGTATTCTGGTTGCCCAAACTCATAAGCAAGTTTTGCCAATAAAGGTGCAAAAAAAACTAATATGATCACACTAAAAATTCCACCCACTGTGCTTGATACCGTTGCCATTCCAAGAGCTCTACCTGCCTCACCTTTTTGAGCCAATGGATAACCATCTAAACATGTTGCTGCTGCCGCAGGTGTTCCTGGTGTATTAATTAAGATAGCTGTAATTGCTCCACCATAAGTACCAGCACAGTAAATAGAGGTTAATAATACAATTGCTGAAAGAGGATCAAGTGTCATAGTAAAAGGTAAAATTAATGCACCACCTGTTGTTGGTCCTAGTCCTGGTAAAACTCCTAAGATTAAACCAAATAAAGTTCCAAAAAATAAAACTATCATTAGCTTCGAACTAAATAGAGGTGCCAACATTAATAATAAATTATCCATCTAATTATAATAAATGTTAGTTATTATTCCTGGTGGAAATCTTAACCCTAAAATTGTTTCAAAAAAAATAAATACTATTACTGGAAAAATTATACCTACTAATAATAAATAAAATAATCTTTTTTCACCCCAATTATAAGATACAAAAATTGATAAAATAGAAATTGCTAGAAAAAAATCTAAAGTTTTTGAAATTACTACAAAAAAAATAAAACTGAGTAATGTTAAAAAAAATGTTTTAGGTAATTTTTTTTCAATTTTCCAAGGTTTTTTTTTTGATAAATAATAAATAATTAATGTTAAACTTATTATTAAAACCAATAATGCCTTTGGGAAAGCTGCTGGTTGAATACCTCTGTTTAAAATTGGAGGAACAATATCAAATGTAAAAGTTGTAATTAGTAAAATAGTAGAAATAAATATTATTATAAATGAAACTTTAAATTCATCTTTAAAAAAAAAGGGCAAACTTTTGTTTGCCCTTTTTTGTTTTCGTACATTATTCATTAATTAAATGTACTTTCTTTTAAATTACTTAATGTAACCTAAAGCTTTAAGCTGTGCAGTCATTTCAGTAAGCATTTCTTCCATTTGCTTACCCCATTCATCAGCACCAACTACACTAGTGTCATCAAGACCAATTTCAGTTAAGAAATTTTTGTAATAGTTGTGTCCCATAGCTTTCATCATTCCAGCTTCTAACTCTTTAACTCTTGCTGCTGGAGCTCCTTTTTTAGTTACGAAACCTCTAACAGTAGATAAAGAAACAGGTATTCCTAATTCTTTAGCTGTTGGAGAGTCTCCAATTTTAGCCATTCTATTATTTGCTAAAACAACAGAAACACAAAGTGTTCCATCATTTATTTCTGTTAATGCTTCTCCTAAGTTCAAAACACCTACATCAATATCTCCTTTGATTAGGTTAGTTTTGATTGGAGCTACACCTTTATAAGCAACAATAGTTGGATCTTTTAATCCACCTTTTTTAGTAAATGCAATTGCGCTTACATCATCAATTCCACCAACATGAGTTGTTCCATATTTAAGTGATTTTGATTTTTGAGTACTAATAAACTTTTTAGCATCTTTGATGTCAGCTTTACAATTTACAACAAACAATTGAGGATCATCAGTTCCTCTTGCAAGTGGCTGCATATCACTAATTTTAACTTTAGTTTTACCTAATGCCATTGATACAGCATGACCAGTAGTCCAAGTTAAAGTGTGTTGACCATCAGCAGGTAGGCTCATCATGTAGTCCATAGATACAGCTCCACCACCACCTTTTTTGTTAACTAATTGCATGTCTTGTTTAAGAACTCTTCGAGCTCTTAAAAGCATCATTCTAGTAGTTACATCAGTACCACCACCAAAACCAGCGTGAGTAATTGCTTGTATAGCACCATCTGCTCTTGCAGAAGTAGTAAGCATTGGTAATGCTATAACAAAAAATTCAGTCACTAGAAATGCAGCAGCTAAGAAAAGTTTAAAACTTTTTTTCATTATTTCCCTCTTTAGTTAATTTATAATTAATTATATAAACATAATCTGATACAAATCGTAAAGAAAAAAATGCCTCAAAACAAAATTAATATTGCGCTTCTTCTAGGGGATCCTTCTGGTATTGGTCCAGAACTTATATCTAAATTATTGAATAATGAGATTACTAATAATGCTAACATAGTTGTTATCGGTGAAAAAAATATTTTAGAAGGTGGTAATAAAATCTCTGGTAGTTCACAAAATCTAAAATATGTTGATAACTTTGATCAAATAAATTTTGAAGAAGGTAATAAGTTTTTTCTAGATATTTCTGATGGAAAAAATCATAGTTATAAATTATCAGAGTGCTCTAAAGAATCTGGGGAAAGCGTTTTATCTGCATTAAATTTAGCCTTAGAACTTGCTAAAGAAAATAAAATACACGCGATAAATTTTGGTCCTTTCAATAAAACAAGTTTAAAACTAGGTGGTAATAAATATTCTGATGAATTGCACTTAATGGCTGAAAAATTGGAAGTAAAAAATTTCTTTTGTGAATTTAATGTTATTGATAATTTTTGGACAGCACGTGTTACATCTCACATTCCAATTAAAGAAGTTCCAGATCATGTTAAAAAAGAAAAAATTATGAAACCAATTAAACTTATTAATGAGGCAATGAAATTAAATGGTATAAAAGTTCCTAGAGTAGCTGTTCAAGCACTTAATCCTCATGCTGAATTTGGAACTGAAGAGAAAGATGAAATTATTCCAGCTATAGAAGAGGCAAAAAAACTAGGTATTAATGCTGATGGACCTTTGCCTTGTGACACTTCTTTTATTACTGCTTATAAGAATAAAAATCACGATTGTATTGTTGGTATGTATCATGATGCTCTTCAATCTGGCTTAAAAGCATTTGGATTTGATAGAGGTGTCACTGTTCAAGGTGGATTACCTGTTCCAATTACTACACCTGCTCATGGTACTGCCTTTGATATTGCTGGGAAAAATGAGGCTAATCTAGAACCTACTTTGAATTCATTTAAAATTGCATTAACAATGGCAGAAAATAAAAACAATAAAAATGACAAAAATTAAAGAAATAAGAACTAAAGTTTACCAATGGAAAGGTAAAACTGTTCCTCCTCAAGAAAACTTTTGTACAAATGCCTCTGATGTTCTTTATGAAAAATCTGATGCAATGGGTTCTTTTAGATTTCATGAATGGTTGGTTTGTGAAATTGAAACAGATGATGGAATTATTGGAATTGGTAACGCAGCTTTGGCACCTCAAGTTACAAAAAAAACTATCGATGTGTATTTAAAGCCATTAGTTATTGGTGAAGACCCTTTTGACTATGCTTATATTTGGGAAAAGATGTACAGAAGAAGTTTGGCATGGGGAAGAAAAGGAGTTGGTATGACAGCGATTTCAGCAATTGATATTGCTATTTGGGATATTATTGGAAAAATAACAAAAAAACCTGTCTTCAAATTATTGGGTGGAAGAACAAAAGAAAAAATTCCTGTTTATGCATCTAAACTCTATAGCCAGCCACTAAATGAACTTCAAAAAGAAGCTGAACTTTATAAAAGTCAAGGTTTCAATATGTATAAAATGAGATTTGGTTGGGGACCACAAGATGGTCCTGATGGAATGAAGAAAAATATACAATTAGTTGAAGCTGTAAGAGAGGTTATAGGAGAAGATGCAGATCTAATGCTTGAATGTTATATGGGTTGGAACTTAGATTATTCTAAAAGAATGATACCCAAGTTAATGAAGTTTAATCCAAGATGGTTAGAAGAACCTGTGATTGCCGATGATATTCATGGATATGCAGAACTTAATAATATGAATATGATTCCTATTTCTGGAGGCGAACATGAGTTTAGCATATTTGGCTTTAAACAATTATTAGATTTAAAAGCAATAAGTTATATTCAATATGACACTAATAGGGTTGGTGGAATAACTGCTGCTCAAAAAATTAATGCTTTAGCTGAGGCACATCAAGTTCCTGTTGTTCCTCATGCAGGTCAGATGCATAACTATCATTTAACAATGGCAAATGTAAATTGTCCTATTTCAGAATACTTTCCAGTACATGATGTTGAAATTGGTAATGAGTTATTTTATTATATCTTTGAAGGAGATCCTGCTCCTGTTAATGGGTTTATAGATTTAAAAGATGACTTGCCTGGATTAGGTCTGACACTTACCGATAAATATAAATCAGACTTTAAAATTATAGAATAATTAACCTTTAATACCCATGTGAGTGTATTTAACATTCAGATAATCTTTGATTGCGTTAGAGCCACCTTCTCTACCATAGCCCGTTTGTTTTATCCCACCAAATGGAGCTTCTGCAACTGCTACGACACCAGTGTTTACACAGGCAATACCTGCTTCCATTAATTCAGAAGCTCTATGAGCTTTATCCATTGAATTAGTACAAATATAACTACAAAGACCTAAATCATTATCATTTGCTCTTTCAATAACTTCATCAAAAGATTTAAATGACAACATTGGAACTAATGGCCCAAATGGTTCTTGTTTCATAATCGTAAAGTCATCTTTTACATCATCAAAAACAGTTGGTTCATAATAAAAACCTTTATTAAATCCTGCAGGTCTCTTACCTCCCAATAAAACTTTAGCTCCTTCTTGTTTCGTTTTTTCAACTAGCTCTTCTACTTCGTTTAATCTTTTTTGTGTTGTTAATGGTCCTAATTGTGTATCTGGATCCATACCATTACCAATCTTAAGTTTTTTAGTTTTTTCAATAAATAAACCAACAAACTCATCTTTTTTACTTTCCTGAATGTAAAATCTATTAGGTGAAATACAAACTTGACCATTATTTCTAAATTTAGCAGCAATAGCTATATCCGTTGCTTTATTTAAATCAGCATCCTCAAATACAATAAAAGGAGAATGACCACTTAACTCCATTGTTACTCTTTGTAATTTATCTGCAGCTTGTTTTAAAATTATTTTACCAACTCTAGTTGAGCCTGTAACTGAGATCTTTTTAATAATATCAGATGAAATTAATTGTGATGCAATTGCAGGTGGATCACCTGACAAAAGATTAACTACACCAGCAGGTATTCCACATTCCCTACAAATATCGACTAACTCCATAACCACACCTGGTGTAATTGTGTCTGGCTTAATAATTACTGAACAGCCTGCAGCTAATGCTGTAGAAATTTTTCTAGCAGCTAAGACGAGTGGAAAATTCCAAGGTGACAAAGCAGCCACCACTCCAATCGGTTGATAATAAACATGCACTCTCGTATCTTCAAATCTACTTTCTACAATTTGTCCATAAATTCTTTTTGTTTCTTCTGCATTCCATTCAAAAATATCTGCTGCTCCATTTGTTTCACCAACACCTTCTGCTAAAGGTTTTCCATTTTCTAAAGTCATCCATTTAGCAAGTACATCTTTTTTTTCTCTTACCTTGTCAGCAATTTTTCTAAGTGTATAAGCTCTTTGCCATGGTGGAGTTTTTCTCCAAATAGTTAATCCCTTTTCTGCAGATTTTAATGCTCTTTCTACATCAGTAGGTGTTGCTTTTGATGCATGGCCTAAAACCTCTTCTGTTGCAGGATTGATAACTTCATAAGTTTCCTTGTTAGAAGAGGGTGACCATTTACCATCAATAAATTGTCCAAATTTTTCGTACATAATTAGCTAAACTTTAAGTTGATTTTTAAATATTTTGTCTCAAATTTTTAACAAATATAGTTTAATGTTTCAATTTAATAATATACCAAGAATTAGATGAAAACACTTACTGATACTTTTGGAAGAAAATTTCCTTATATAAGATTATCAATTACAGATGTATGTAATTACAGTTGCTCCTATTGTTTGCCAGAAGGTTATAAAAAAACTCCTGGGGACACTAGAAGTTTTATGTCTGCGGAGGAAATATCAAGGCTAACAAAAGCATTATCTGAATTGGGTGTTTGTAAAATCAGATTAACTGGTGGAGAACCAACAGTTAGAAAAGATTTTTTTGATATCCTTAAAGATATGAAGCAAAATTCTAATATACCCAAAGTTACAATGACAACTAATGGTTATCGTTTGGACAAAATTGCAGAACAGTTATCTGAAGCTGGTTTAGATGGAATAAATATCAGTATAGACAGTTTAAATAGAGAAACTTTCAAAAAACTAACAGGTCATGATAGGCTTGATGAAATTTTAGAAGGCATAAAGATTTTACAAAAATTAAATTTTAAAAATATTAAAATTAATGCCGTTTTACTTAAGGGTATTAATGATACCCAGGAAGAGTTTAAAAAATTTGGAAATTTCATAAAAGATAACAATATTGATTTTAGATTTATAGAATTGATGCAAACAGGTGATAATTTAGATTATTTTAAGAAAAATCATGTTTCCTCTAAAATGTTTAAAGATTTTTTAGAAAAAAATAACTGGATCCCTCAAACTTATGGAAAAGATGCAGGCCCTTCATTAAATTTTATACATCCAGAATTTAAGGGGAAATTTGGATTAATCGCTCCTTACACTAAAGATTTTTGTCAAACATGTAACAGATTAAGGATTACCTCTAGAGGTGATTTAAGATTATGTTTGTTTGGTAATACTGGGATTAGCATTAGACATTTATTGCAAGACAATGCTCAAAAAGATGAACTTGTAGATCTTATCATAAAACAATTACACCTCAAAAAAGAGTCACATTATTTAGAGCTTGGAGATACTGGAATTACTCCAAATTTATCAAGTACTGGAGGATAAATGGAAAGCTTAAAAGTGATAAATGAAGAAAAATTAAAAGATTGGGCTAAGGAAATTTTTAAAAAAAACTCATTTAACATGATTGATGTTTCGTCAAAAAAAGAAACATTTAGAAGAGCATTGGCCTCTGGTAAAATTTATGTAGGAAAAGAAGTTTTTAACCTAATTAAAAATAAAGAAATGCCTAAAGGTGATCCGATCACGTTAGCTGAGGTGTCAGCAGTCTTAGGAGTTAAAAAAACAAGTGAATTAATTCCACTATGTCACCCACTTCCAATAGATCATATAGCAACTAAAATTATCATGCATGATGAAGAGGCTTCATTAGAAGTTTTTTGTGTAGTGTCAGCTGTTACAAAAACTGGTGTTGAGATGGAAGCTATTATGGGTGTTAATACTGCACTAATAACTATTTATGATCTAAGTAAAATTGTAAATCCACATCTTCGAATTGATAATGTTAAATTACTAATTAAAGAAGGTGGTAAAAGTGGATTATGGACTAACCCCGATGGTTTACCAGAATTTTTAAAAGATATTTTTTAATCATGAAAATTAAGCTTGAGCTATTTGGAGCAAGTAGAGATTTTAGTAATAAAGAATTCTTAGAATTTAACATAAAACAAAAGATGGAAATTAAAGATTTTAGGAAAGAAGTAATTAATTATTTAGATAAAAACTTTAAGGGTAATGAAAATTTTATTAAAATTGTAAAAAACTCTGTTTTTTGCTCAGAAGATAATAATATCATTAATGATGACTTTAAAATTATAAAAGATCAAAAAATTGGAATAATACCTCCAATAGGTGGTGGTTGATGCTACATACAAAAATTATAGACATTGAAAAAGATAAAATAAAAACTTCTATAGCAGAAGCTTTTATAAAATCTTCTTCATATGGTGCATCAATTATTTTTAATGGCACAGTCAGAAATATTAATGAAAATAAAGAAGTTGTTGGAATAACTTATGATAGTCATGACGAATTAGTATTAAAAAGCTTTGATGAAATTTATAAAGAAACTACTGAAAAGTTAAAAATTATGGAAAAAGCAGTATTTATAGAACATATTAAAGGTTATGTAGGACTGGGTGAAACTAGTATTATTATTGCAGTTGCCTGTAAGCACAGAGATGAAGCTTATGTATTATCTAGATATATTATTGAAGAAATTAAAAAAAGATCTCCTATATGGAAAAAAGAACATTATAAAAATGAACAAAGTGAGTGGCTAAAAGGTAATCCTATTCAACATGAAAAAATATAAAAATTCAGAAATTACACCTGAACTAATATACAATAAAAGAAGAAAGTTTATTAAATCTATTGGCTTAGGTGTAGGTTCACTATCCTTAAGTAGTATACCATTTTTAAATAATGCTTATTCACAAAATAAAGCTGAGCTAACTTCATATAAGGATATCACAACTTATAACAACTATTATGAGTTTGGAACTGGAAAAGGTGACCCTTTCAAAAATTCACAAGAATTTGTTACTAAACCATGGAGTGTTACTATTGAAGGTGAGGTAGATAATCCAATCACACTTTCAGCTGAAGAAATAATTTCTTTATTTCCTTCTGAAGAAAGAGTTTACAAACTTAGATGTGTTGAAGGATGGTCAATGGTTATTCCTTGGATGGGATTTTCTTTAAGTAAATTACTTAATAAAGTGTCTGTCAAAAATAGTGCAAAATTTGTTGAATTTGAAAGTATTTACGACCCTTTGCAAATGAAAGGTCAAAAATATCCAGTATTAAACTGGCCCTATAAAGAAGGATTAAGAATTGATGAAGCTATGCATCCTATAACAACAGTCGTTACTGGTCTTTATGGAAAATCTTTACCTAACCAAAATGGAGCTCCATTAAGAATTTTTGTTCCTTGGAAGTATGGTTTTAAAAGTGCAAAAGCAATTGTTAAAATAAA
>ENA-ORDA01003804-ORDA01003804.1-marine-metagenome-genome-assembly--contig:-NODE-3804-length-10322-cov-2.502587_pt1 | contig 10322 bp, 7 predicted proteins | sample MGYA00237778_ERZ508506 | MGnify/ENA primary metagenome ERZ508506 (study PRJEB26177, sample SAMN06267891) | marine metagenome | isolation source: Monterey Bay, California, USA | place: Pacific...
AATTTTATCTCCGCGTTTAAACATACTAAATCATTCCTCGAATAACACCTTTGTCTGAAGAACTTATGAAATTTAAAATCTCTGTTCTGATCTCACTATCTGGAATTTGTGATTTTATGGCTTCAATCCCCTTTGAAATATTGCTATTTTGAATGTAAAGTATTCTGTATAAATCTTCTATTTCGCGAATCGTATCGTCTGAATAACCTCTCCTTCTTAAACCAACAGAGTTTACTCCTGCAAACGTTAATGGTTCCCGAGCCGCTTTGACATAGGGAGGTATGTTCTTTCGGATTAAAGATGCGCCTCCAATAAATGTATGTTTACCAATATGCGTAAATTGTTGCGCTGCAACTTTGCCTTCTAGAATTGCATAATCATCAATCTGTACATGACCTGAAAGACCAGTATAGCTTGCCAGAATGACGTGATTACCTATTGTACAGTCATGTGCTACGTGGACATACGTCATTAGAAGACAATGGGAACCTATTTTTGTTGAAAGCTTATCGTTGGTTCCTCTATGAATAGTAACGCACTCGCGAATCACTGTATGGTCCCCTATTTCAACTAGTGTATACTCACCTCCAAATTTTAAATCTTGTGGAATAACGCCAATTACTGCACCTGGGAAAACCTCACAGTTTTTACCGATTCTCGTGCCTGGATAAAGAACCGCATTCGAGTGTATTTTTGTTCCTTCTCCAATAACTACATCTTCGTGAATATGCGCAAAAGGCTCAATAATCACACGGTCATGTAGTGATGATTTTGGGTGAACAGAGGCTAATGGGCTAATATTCATTACGCTTGTTTATCTTTTATCACCTGAGCTAGCATTTCTGCTTCTGCAACAATTTTTCCATTTACGTAAGCAATACCGGCCATTTCAACTAGTCCCCTTCGTATGGCTGACATCAATTTAAGTTCAAATACAACCGTATCTCCTGGTAATACCTTTTGTTTAAATTTAACATTATTGATTTTCATAAAATAAGTGGAGTAGAGGTGCGGTTCATCTACTTTACTTAGTGCAAAAATACCACCTACCTGGGCCATAGCTTCTACTTGTAAAACCCCGGGAAAAACAGGGTTTCCTGGAAAGTGCCCTGTAAATACAGGTTCATTCATGGTTATGTTTTTGATACCCCAAATTGAGTTTTCAGTTATTTCCATGATTTTATCTATCATTAAAAATGGAAAACGATGGGGTAACATTTTTTCAATTGCATTGATATCGTAAAGTGGTTCTTTTGTAAGGTCGAAAGATTTTCCTTTTTGCTTCTGCTTTTTAATTTGTTCTTTGAGCACTTTTGCAAATCGGACGTTACCTGAATGACCCGGTCTAGCTGCTAAAATATGAGCCTTTAAAGGCCTGCCAATCAATGCCAGATCTCCGACAATATCAAGAAGTTTGTGTCTTGCTGGTTCGTTTTCGTATTGAAGTTTTGTACTGTTGAGCACACCTATTCCGTCAATACTTACTTTCAGGTCTTCTTTACCGAGAAGTTTTGCAAGGTCCGTAAGCTCTTTTTCTGAAATTTCAGTGCGTTCTACCATGACAATTGCATTGTCTAAATCTCCTCCCTTAATGAGGTTGTTTTTTGCCAGATATTCAAGTTCTCTGAGAAAGACAAAAGTCCGACATTTTGCAATTTCAGATTTAAATTCACCTACATGGTACATACTAGCATGTTGTGTACCTAAAACCGGAGATTGATAATCCACCATAACGGTAAGTCTGTAATTTTCGTCTGGAATAGCCAAGAATTCAATACCATTTTCCTCGTCTTCCCAAGGGATATTTTCCGTAAGTTCAAAGTAAAGACGTTTTGCATCTTGTTCTTCGTAACCAACTTTTTCTATGGCTTCCACAAATTTCAAAGAACTCCCGTCCATAATGGGGATTTCAGGACCATCAATTGTAATTAAGGCATTGTCTACTTGACATCCGTAAATGGCGGCGAGAACATGCTCAGTGGTATGTACTTTTGCATTATTTTGCTCTAATGTTGTACCTCTTTCTGTTGAGACAACAAGATCTACATCTGCCTTGATCGTAGGTTTTCCTTCTAAATCAATACGTTGAAATTTATATCCATGGTTCGCTGGTGCAGGATGAATCTCTAAGTTTGCCACTACACCCGTATGTAAACCGATACCGTTTAATTTTACTACACCTTTCAGCGTTCTTTGCTTTTCAGACATCAAATTATACTTTGGTTAATGCTTCTATTTTTTCTTCTAATTCTTGTACCTTTTTTAGTAGACCAGGTAACTTTCTAAATCCAAAATAAGAGCGTTTAAAATCATCGAGTGGAATGCCTGGGGAACCCATTAATGTTTGTGCTTTTTTGATATTTGATGGAATACCTGATTGCGCAACAATTTTAGTATGGTCTGCAATTTTAATGTGTCCGCTAATTCCCGCTTGTCCGCCAATTAGGACATGTTTACCTATTTTCGTAGACCCTGCGATACCCACCTGAGCCGCCATTGCAGAGTTTTCATCTACATCGACATTATGAGCAATTTGACATAGATTGTCAATTTTTACACCTTTTCTAATAAATGTTGACCCCATAGTTGCGCGATCAATTGATACATTAGAACCAAGCTCGACATCGTCTTCGAGAATGACATTTCCGATTTGAGGGATTTTTTGAAATTTTCCATGTTCATCAGGAGCGAAACCAAAACCATCTGAGCCAATTACAGTGCCAGCGTGTATAATACAATTCGATCCAATTTTACAATCATGATAAATCGTTACGCCAGGGAATATTTTAGTTCCTGAGGAAATGGTCACGTTTTCACCGATATAACAATTCGGGTAAATAATAACATCTGGCCCGATGGATGCATTTTTTCCAATATAAGTAAAGGAGCCAATGTGTACGTTGTCTCCCATATTTGCTTCTGGATCGATATGGGTGAACTCTTCAATAACAGCCTCTTTTTTGTATAAGTTCCCGTAGAGCTCGAGTAATTTTGCGAAGCATGAATAAGCATCTTCTACTTTGATAAGGGTTAATTCCTCTGGTAGAACTTTGCTTGGCTCGAATGTTTTATTTACGATGCAAATACTTGAGCCTGTAGTATAAATATACTCTTCGTATTTTGGATTAGATAGAAAGCTGAGCGTTCCTTTTTTTCCTTCTTCAATCTTAGCCAAATCATTGACTTTCACTTCTGCGTCTCCGAGAATTTCTCCATTAAGAATACCGGCAATTTGTTCAGCTGAAAATTCCATGCTCCAAAAGTATAAAAAGTGAGGTGTTTATTGGCATCATTTCTGAATTAAATACCAACTATTATAGCCTTTTCGCAAATTACTTTTACCCATTGTTGATTTTGGAGTTAAGTATTTTTTAATCGTTGCAGGTTCGTTAAGGACAGGGATCACCGTCAAAGGCGAATTTGAAAATTCTTGCTTTTTCTTTAAAATAGGTTGCAAACATTTCAATTTCCTGACCGATTTCATTTTTAATAACCATAGCATACTCTGCGTTTGGCTTGTTCTTAAATAGAGATTTGGAAATATTAATCCTACCATTTTTACGGAAATAGGCACTTAATGTGCTATCCTCCATTATTCCTAACGCTTTTCTTTGGCAATTAGTGTGTGCGCTTGAATCAGAATAGAAAAGATTTTTTTTAACGGGAAAGCAAACAGGTTTTCCATATCCTTTTGTGGTCGGTTTAACGTTTTGGGCAGAAAATTGATTGGGAATTAATTCTGAAGTTAACCCATCTCTATACAGTACGATCTGAGCCACAAACACGTCTTTATTTATTGTAGAACCTTCAATGTGATAAATTTGCGGATTTGAGCTTTTATCACTTTTTGAAAAATGAATTTCTGCATTTTGAACGTATTGGGCTATTTCACTTTCCGCAACATTAAGATTTTTTAATACACTTAGGTTTGTGTCTGAAACGTATATAATTCTTTCAGAAATCATTTCTTTTACCCGGTTACTAGGCAGCCATGAGCAACCACGATTGTTGAAGAAAAAGAATACACCAACTAGGCCAATGCCAAACCCCAAACCATAGTACATCAAACGTCTGTAGAAATTCGTCATTTCTGATTACGTATCTATAAAATTGTTAAATAATTAGCGCTTAACTATCCTGAATTTACGCTTTAAACGTGATTATAAAAGCGCATTTAATTTAGCTTCTAATGTCGCCTTTGGAACTGCTCCAACGGATTTATCAACAACTTCTCCATTTTTTATGAATAGTACAGTTGGAATACTTCTTACGCCAAATTGAGCGGAAACATTTGCGTTTTGGTCTACATTCACTTTACCCACAAGAGCTTTCCCTTCAAACTCTTTTGACATTTCGTTAATAAGTGGGCCGATCATACGACAAGGACCACACCATTCTGCCCAAAAGTCAACCACTACAGGTTTTTCTGATTTAAGGACTAATTCATCAAAGTTTGCATCTGTTATTTCTAAAGCCATAATCTTTGTTTTGTCTGTTTGTTGAGAACAAAATTAATTTAAATATTGTACGAAACGTCATTTTCACTCACTGAATTCAGCTTGACATTTCTTTTTTTAGGTATTTCGCTGTGTACGATGTTTTAACTGCTTTATTTATAAGTTCTTTGGGTTTACCTGAAAAGACGATTTTACCACCTGCCTCCCCTCCCTCGGGACCTATATCTATAATGTGATCAGATACTTTTATAATATCTAAATTATGCTCAATCACAAGGACCGTGTTCCCTTCATCAACTAAGGCATTGAGTACCGAGAGTAAAAGTTTAATATCTTCAAAATGCAGTCCGGTTGAAGGTTCGTCAAGGATATAAATCGTTTTTCCAGTTGATTTTTTTGACAATTCGCTCGCTAGTTTGATTCTTTGCGCCTCACCTCCAGAAAGTGTTGTTGAGGATTGCCCTAGTTTAACATAACCTAATCCAACTCTCAGCAATGTTCCTACTTTCTGTTTAATTTTTGGGTGTGATTCAAAGAAATCGAATGCTTGTTCAATGGTCATGTTTAGCACATCGGATATTGATTTGCCTTTAAATTTAACTTGTAAGGTCTCTGGATTATATCTTTTGCCATGACAGCTTTCACATTCCACATGAACATCGGGAAGGAAATTCATTTCGATTAGCTTCATTCCTCCACCATTACATGTTTCGCATTTCCCTCCTGAAACATTAAATGAGAATCTACCCGGCTTATAACCCCGAATCTGTGATTCAGGAAGACTCGAAAAAAGTTGTCTTATCTCATCAAAAATCTTTGTATATGTCGCAGGATTAGAACGAGGTGTCCTACCAATAGGGTTCTGATCAATTTCAACAACCTTATCTAGATGCTCAATACCTTTCGTTTTTTTATACGGTAGAGGCTGCCGAACACCATTGTAAATCCTTTCAAATAGAATAGGGACTAAAGTTTGATTAATTAAGGTTGATTTCCCACTACCACTGACTCCTGTAATACAAGTGAGCGTTCCTAGTTTTATTTTAAGTGTTAAGTTTTTTAGATTATTGCCTTTTGCTCCGTGTAGCTCCAATAGTTTTCCATTTCCATTTCTTATTTTATTTGGAGTTTCGATTTGTTTTTGGCCATTTAAATACTGCGCTGTCAGTGAGTTGGTTTGAAGTATTTCTTTGTACGAACCTTTACTAACTATAGAACCTCCATTTACTCCTGCTCTAGGTCCTATGTCGACTATGAAGTCAGCAGCTTCCATAATTTCTTTATCGTGTTCAACTACAATAACTGAATTGCCATTTGTCTTTAATTTTTGAAGCGAAAGTATTAGTCTATTATTATCGCGTTGGTGCAAACCGATAGAGGGTTCGTCAAAAATATAGCATACATTAATGAGTTCAGTTCCTATTTGCGTAGCAAGTCGAATTCGTTGGGCTTCCCCACCTGACAATGACTTCGATGGACGGTTTAAGCTCAGATACCCGAGGCCCACATCCAAGATAAAGTTTAAACGGACTTTAATTTCCTTAAGAAGTTCGTTTGCAATTATTTTTTGTTTATCGTTCAAACTTTGATCTATATCATTTAGCCATTCCCCGAGTTCATTGAGCCCCATTTTACTTACTTCAGAAATGTTTTTTTCGTTAATTTTAAAAAATCCAGCCTCTTTTTTTAAACGATTACCATTGCAGCTTGAACAGACTTCATTTACTGTAAATCCTTGAGCCCAACGTTGGATTTTTTTCGAGCTATTCTGAGAATGTCTTTTTAAAAAAGGAAGTATTCCTTCAAAACCAGATTCATTTTGGTCTATGCTATCAAAGGAATTAATCCCGTTTAACAGAACGTTCAGTATGTCTTGAGGTATATCCTTTATCGGTTCTTTTATACTAATGGATTCTACATCTAGTATTTTTTGAATTTCCTGAAAGATCCAGTTTTTTTTGAATTTTCCTAATGGTTCAATACCACCGTTGTAAATACTTTTTGTTTTCTCTGGAATGACTTTGTTTAGATCAGCATTTTTAACAAGGCCTATACCTGAACAGGTTTTGCAGGCACCGTAGGGCGAGTTGAATGAAAATAAATTAGGTTCAGGATCAGGATAACTTATTCCCGAACTTGGACAAATAAATTTACGGCTATATTTTCTTGCAGATTTTTCATTGTAATTAAAAATGACAAGATAATCATCCCCAATACTAAATGCTGTGTTGACTGCTTTGGTAATGCGATTTAAATCAACATCATTTACTGCAAAACGATCAATTACGATTTCAATATCGTGAACTTTGTATCTATCTAGTCGCATACCCGGAACAATGTCCATGATGACGCCATCAACACGGACTTTGGTATAGCCTGATTTTAAAATTTGTTCAAAGAGTTCCCTGTAATGCCCTTTACGTGCCCTAACTTTTGAGGCTAGTATTGCGACTTTTTGGGTTTGATAGGTTGTATTTAAAAGTTCTGCAAGTTGGCCATCAGTATATTTCACCATTAATTCACCTGTTTCAAATGAATAGGCGGATGAAACTCTGGAATAAAGGAGCCTTAAAAAGTCATAAAGCTCTGTAATTGTTCCTACGGTTGACCTCGGTGATTTTGATACTGTTTTTTGTTCTATAGAAATAACGGGGGAGAGGCCCTCTATTTTATCAACATCTGGACGTTCCATGCCTCCAATAAATTGTCTCGCATATGCTGAAAATGTTTCGATGTATCTTCGCTGTCCTTCCGCAAATAATGTGTCAAATGCTAGGGAAGACTTGCCACTTCCCGATAATCCAGTAAATACAACAAGTTTATTTCGCGGTATGACTAAATCAACATTTTTTAGATTATGCTCTTTAGCACCGTATATTTCGATATTCTGCGTTTTTGACAAATTATTTTTTTCTTACAAAGAAAACAGAATTACGGAAAGTTTTGTTCGTAATACTTTGGAACAATTCTCTAATATTCTTTATATCTAATTGTATTTCGATATAACAGGAAAAAAACAATAAAAAAGTATAATACAAACAGTGGTGTTAAGTCAAGGTTATTCTGGAGTACAAGGTAAATTATCCCAACAGAGAGAATAAATGAGAATAATCCAATAATGGTGAAAATTACCCACACTTGGCGGTCTTTATATCCCGCATAGACAAGATGATGGGTCGTGTGATCTTTCCCTCCAACCATAGGAGATTTCCTCGATTTCAATCTGTTTATTACTACAGTTAATGTATCGGCGGCGGCAGGTGTCAATGCCGTTAAAGTAAGAATCAAGCTGATCCAAGAATGCGTTTGGGTAATAGAACCCAAATTCCATAAAAATTTTATGGTAAAGAAGGCCACAAATAGACCAATGAATTGACTTCCTGCATCTCCCATGAACATTTTTGAAGGATTTATATTATACTTCAAGAAGCCTAGAATAGATCCAATAACAGCTACTAAAATATAGAGCCAATACATTTGACTTTTGTCACCAATCAACATCGCAGAAACAAGACACGACAAAAGAGAAAATAATACTGTAGTTGCCGTAATACCGTCCATATTATCCAGCATATTTAAAGAATTCATAAGTATAATAACCCAAACGACGGTTGTAACACTGTCAGCCATCTCGTTATGGAAAAGATCAATAGAAGTGCCCGAGAAAACAAGGAATAACCCGCATGAGATTTGAATGAACAGTTTAAATAAAGGTTTCGTATCGTAGGCATCGTCTGCAAGACCCATAGAGAAGGCTAGACTTGCTGAGAAAAACAATCCGATAAATTCTATATTGCTAAATATGTTTATGTCTGGCTCTAACATTAGGTATAAAAAAGTCGCAAATAAAAAACCAACAAATAAACTTATCCCACCTAGAGATGGCTTAGATTCACTACTCCATCTAACAGTAATATCATTCTTGTTCCGAATTCCCAATGAACGCGAAAATCGCAGAAGTAAAACATTACATACAAGTGAAATTATGACGCCTCCAAACATGAAGCCCAGTAATTGTAGTATTTTAACCGTCACAAATTGAGTTAAAAATTGTGATACAAAGTTACAAAATTCCTCTCCAATTCTGTCTTTTTCAGAGACAACAGGTTCATCTACACCCCAAGAAATATTCAATTCTGGATCATTCCATCTAATCGTACCTTCAGAAGATGGTGAATAATTATTCGTGCATTTATAGGAAAATGAAGTGTCCGCTGCTAGAGCGACAAAGCCATGCGCAAATCCCGGAGGTATCCATAACTGGCGTCTATTCTCCTCTGTTAGTTCAACCGCGACGTGTTCTCCATAAGTCGGTGAATCCTTACGAATATCAACGGCTACATCAATAACCCCACCTCGACTAACACTGACTAGTTTTCCTTGAGCAAAGGGTGGATTCTGAAAATGTAATCCACGCAAAACACCTTTTCTAGACACAGATTGATTATCCTGAACAAATTTGTATTTACCATCTGTTGCAGCATCAAACTGATCTTTGTTAAAACTCTCGAAAAACAGTCCTCGTTCGTCTTTAAATACTCGAGGCTCTATGATTAACACTCCTTCAATTGAAGTTTCAATTATTTTCATCTTCTCCTAAACTTCTTCATAAATTTTTCCAAGCGCGACTCAGCCCTAAAACCACTTGTAGCAGTTTCTTCGGTATAAGTCTCACCATAACCGTAACCGTAACCATAGCCATAGCCGTAGCCACTTCTTTTACTCGCTTTTGCCCCATTCAAGATTACATTCAAGGAGTTCAATTGTTTGAGATCGAATAGCTCCTGAATTCTGTACGCAAAATTACGCTTCGAATAATGCGACTTAAATATGTAAATTGGAATATCAGCCTCGGTCAAATTTCGAATTCCATCTGAAACGAGCCCAATTGGCGGGTTATCAATTATTACAACATCATAAAGCAACTTCAATTCTTCAATGATCTCTTTAAATCTTTTACTCAAAAGAAGCTCAGAAGGGTTGGGAGGAATTGGTCCTGCTGTGATGAAATGGAGATCTTTCAATGGTGAATGCTGAATACAGTTTTCTAATGTCGTCTGCTCAACAATTAGCCCACTCATTCCATGAACGTTTTCTGCATCTAATCCAAGGTGAACCTTTGGTTTTCTTAAATCAAGATCGAGCAGAATCGTTTTTTTACCTGACATAGCAATAATTCCAGCTAAGTTTAGGGCTACGAATGTTTTTCCCTCTCCTGATATAGAGGAGGAAATAGCTATTGTTTTGTACTCAGGGTTAATATAACTTAGATTCGTCCTTACCTTTCTCATCGCTTCTGCCATGACAGACTTAGGCGCATCAGCCACAATTAACTGAGAATATTCTAAAGCATTTCTAAACAAAGGAACTGCCCCTAAGATTGATGCCTGCGATGGAAGAACCCGCTCTAGATCCTCAACCATATTTATTTCATTAAACATCAGATACTTGAGCGTCAAGATTCCCATCCCAACGATTAAACCGAAAATAACAAAGGATAAATAGATAAATTTCGAATTAGGAGCAACAGGGATTAAACTGACCTTAGGCTGCACTAGAACTCGATTCGAAGAAGCATAACCAGCATCTGATATCTCGTACTCTACTTTCTTTTCTGCAAGAAGAGTAAAATATTTCTCATTCAATACTTGAAGATTCTTTAGGCGATCAAACTCCATTCTTTTTTCAGGAAGTTCAAATGATTCGCCTTTCTTTTCAATAATTTTTTGCTGAATAGAATTTCGATTTCTAGACAATCGAGCTTCAATTACATCCACAGATCTGTTTATCAAAGCCTTCTTTGATTCTATCTTTGCATTAATTGATTTCACCTTGGTATTCTCGGATGTAGCACCACCATAAATT
>ENA-ORDA01003806-ORDA01003806.1-marine-metagenome-genome-assembly--contig:-NODE-3806-length-10318-cov-6.285128_pt1 | contig 10318 bp, 7 predicted proteins | sample MGYA00237778_ERZ508506 | MGnify/ENA primary metagenome ERZ508506 (study PRJEB26177, sample SAMN06267891) | marine metagenome | isolation source: Monterey Bay, California, USA | place: Pacific...
GCTTCTCATAAAATTGATAAAATGATCTTATTTCAAAGAATAGATCACACAGTTGAACTTAATGCTCCAAAAGAAATTAGTTGGGGTGAAGCACTTTCAAATGCAAAAGAGGTAGATTGTGTAGAAATGAACTCTAATGATTTAGCTTATATTTTATATACCTCAGGAACTACAGGTGTACCAAAAGGAATTGTTAGAGATATTGGAGGTCATATAGTTGCTCTTAAATGGACTATGAAAAATATCTACAATATTGATGCTGATGATGTTTGGTGGTCAGCAAGTGATATTGGATGGATTGTTGGACACTCTTATATTGTTTATGCCCCTTTATTTAAAGGTTGCACTACAGTGTTATTTGAAGGAAAACCTGTTGGCACTCCTGATGCAGGTGCTTTTTGGAAAATAATATCTGATTATAAAGTAAAATCCCTTTTTACTGCACCAACTGCTTTTAGAGCTATTAAAAAAGAAGATTCTGAAGGTAAGTTTTTTTCTAAATATGATTTAAGTAAATTTGAGTCATTGTTTTTAGCTGGTGAAAGAGCTGACCCAGACACCATTAAATGGGCAGAAAATTTATTAAAAGTTCCAGTAATTGATCATTGGTGGCAAACTGAAACAAGTTGGGCAATTAGCTCTAATTGTACAGGAATTGAAATGATGAAAACAAAATATGGATCAGCATGTAAGGCAGTTCCTGGATATGATGTTCAAATCATGAAACCAGATCAAACCTTAGCAAAACCTAATGAGATGGGAGATATAGTTGTAAAATTACCTTTACCTCCTGGAACTTTTCCAACCTTATGGAATGCAGATAAAAGATATAAAGATAATTATATGACGAACTATGAAGGTTACTATGAAACTTACGATGCAGGTCATATTGATGAAGATGGTTACATTTGGATTATGTCTAGAACAGACGATATTATTAATGTTGCAGGTCACAGATTATCAACGGGTGCTATAGAAGAAGTTTTATCAGAACATCAGTCAGTAGCAGAATGTGCAGTATTAGGAATTGCTGATAAATTAAAAGGACAATTACCAATAGGTCTCGTAGTTCTTAAAACTGGTGTTAAAAAAGATAACGAAACTATTTCGAAAGAATGTATAAAGATGGTTAGAGATAGCATTGGACCTGTTGCTGCATTTAAAAATGTAATTGTCATTAAAAGACTACCAAAAACAAGATCTGGTAAAATATTAAGAGGAACTATTAGAAAAATTGCTGATAATGAAGATTATAAGGTTCCAGCAACTATTGATGATCCTGCTATCTTAACTGAGATAAAAGAAGACTTAATTAAAAATAATGTTCTTAAGCAGTGATTAAAACATATCTAATTTTAATAGTTGCAATTTTTTTTGAAGTAGGTGGAACGATGTTACTACCTGTTTCACAAAATTTTACAAAAATTATTCCAACAACTACTCTCGCAGTTTTTTATTTGCTTTCTTTTTATCTTATAACTTTTGTTGTTGATAAAATTCCAATAGCTATTGTTTACGCAACATGGAGTGGTCTTGGAGTATTTACTGTTGCAATATTGGGATATGTTTTTTTTAAACAGTCTTTATCTTGGCAGGCTGTGTTAGGGTTGTTCTTTATTGTTTTTGGGGTAGTGCTTGTAAATAGCTTTTCAGTAAAAACTATCTAAAATTTTAAAGGCTTGCCCTCAGGATCGCCTAGAATTTTACCATCTCTCATTTTAACTTGACCAGCTATAATTGTAGATACTGGTGTTCCTTTAAATTTTAATCCATCAAAAGGTGACCAGCCACATTTACTTTCAATATTTTCATTCTTAATTTCAATTGTCTTGTTCATATCTACAATTGTGAAATCAGCATCAAATCCTTCTTTTATAAAACCTTTGTTTTTAATTCCAAAAATCTTAATTGGATTTTCACATATAGAATTCATTAATTGCTCTAAAGTTAACTTTCCATCATTAACATGATTTAACATAACTGGTAAAAGTGTTTGAACACCAGGCATGCCAGATGGTGAGTTTGGATATCTTTTTTCTTTATTCTCTTTTAAGTGTGGAGCGTGATCAGAACCAATTGTATCATTAAGATTATTTTTTACTCCATACCATAATCTATCATAATGAGACTTGTCTCTTAAAGGTGGATTCATTTGAGCATAAGTTCCAAGTTTATCATAACAATCTGGAGCGTAGATTGTTAAATGTTGTGGCGTAATCTCAAATGTTATGTTGCCTTTGTGTTGTGATAAAAAATCAATCTCTTCTTTTGTAGTAATATGAAGAATATGAGCTTTTTTCTTATATCTCTCAGCAATTCTAACTATTCTTCTAGTAGACGAGATTGCACATTCGGCACTTCTCCAAATTGGGTGTGAGTGAACATCTCCTTCTTTAATTAATTTTTTATTAATATTTAAAATTGCTTCATCCTCTGAATGTACTGCAACAACTTTTGAGCTACTTTGGAATACTTTTTCGATATCTTCTTCCTCAGCAACTAAAAGGTTTCCAGTTGATGATCCAGCAAACAGTTTAATTCCACAACAACCCTCTAAATTTACCAAATCTGCTAACTCATTTGCGTTATCAGCTGTTGCACCAAAATAAAATGCATAATTGCAATACATTCTATTTTTGGCGAGATCTAATTTTTTCTGAAACTCTACCTTAGTAGATGTTGGTGGATTGGTGTTTGGCATCTCAAACACACTTGTTATACCACCCACTATTGCAGCCCTACTTCCTGAGTGTAAATCTTCTGTATCTGTTGATCCAGGCTCTCTAAAATGAGTTTGTGTATCAATACACCCTGGTAAAACTGTTAACCCTTCAGCATCAAAAGTCTCTTTCGCCTCACTATCAATTTTGCCAATTTTTATAATTTTACCATCTTTAATGGCTATATCTTGATCTTTAAGATCTTTATCTATGTAGCATGAACCATTTTTAATTATTAGATCTAACATTTATGAAAAAAGTAATTATATCATATTCAGATATCAATCAATTATGAATATGCAGAAAGTATATATTTTAGAAGATAGAGGAATTCTCTACATAAATGGAGCAGATGCTAATGAATTTTTACAAAATATGATTAGCAATGACATTAATAAGGTCAATGAAGACAATAGTTGTTTTGCATCACTACTAACTCCACAAGGAAAATTTTTATTTGCCTTTATTGTTGTAAAGCATAAAACTGGTTATTTCATAGATTGTGAAAAATCTCAAACAGAGGCTCTCTTTAAACAACTCAACATATACAAGCTTAGATCTAAAGTTGAAATTATGAATTTAAGCAATGAATTTGTAATTGCAGCATTAAGTCGTGAAAAGTTTTTAAAATTTGAAGGTGCCAAGGATCAACCTGGAAACACAATAAAATATAGGGAGGACCCTATTTTATTAGACCCAAGAAATAAAGACCTAGGTGCAAGGCTTATTATTAATTTAGAAAAACTTTATCTATCTTTAAAAAAATTAGAGCTAAAAGATTCTCCAATTACTGAATATTATAAATTGAGTCATCAATTAGGAATTCCTCAAAAAAACATGAATGAATTACAGAATAAGCTATTTGGAATTGAATGTAACTTTGAAGAATTGAATGGAATAGACTTTAAAAAAGGCTGTTATGTTGGGCAAGAGAATACTGCAAGAATTAAATTAAAAAATAAACTTTCAAAAAGATTATTACCTATTTATTTAATTGAAGGAGAAATAAATCAAGATGATTTAATCTATAATGGTGATTTTGAGATAGGAAAAGTTTTAATAAGTAATGAATATCCTTTTGCTTTAATTAAATATTTGGATGATAATTTTAATCAAGAAAATGAGTTTAAAAGCAAAAACGCTAAGTTAAAAATCAAAATTCCTAGTTGGATTAATTAGTGCGTCAGAATAAATGCATGACAAGATTGTATCAAATTGATAGGTTTTAATATGGAGTTTACTGAAGAAGTAAAAAAAGCAACCGATCCAATTTATCAAAAAATCTCTAAGGTTTTACCTGAGATTGAATGGTCAGTTCATGCTCCCTATATTCATAGAATTAATCAATTAAAAAAAGAAAAAAATGCGGTTATTCTTGCGCATAATTATCAAACACCAGAAATTTATCACGGTGTAGCAGATTTTGCAGCTGACTCTTTGGCTCTAGCAGTAGAAGCTTCAAAAACTTCAGCAGATATTATTGTAATGGCTGGTGTACACTTTATGGCAGAGACAGCAAAATTAATGAGTCCACAAAAAAAAGTTTTGTTACCCGATATGCTTGCAGGATGCTCCTTGTCATCCTCTATTACAGGTAAGGATGTAAGATTATTAAAAGAAAAATATCCAGGGGTACCTGTTGTTTCCTATGTAAATACTTCGGCAGATGTTAAAGCTGAAACTGACATTTGCTGCACATCAGCTAATGCCGTTAAGATTGTTAATTCTCTTGGTGTTAAAAAAGTTATATTTCTACCTGATGATTATTTAGCTAAATATGTAGCTTCTCAGACAGATGTTGAAATTATTGCTTGGAAAGGAATTTGCATTGTTCATGACCAATTTAACGAAAAAGAAATCCACGATATAAGAAAAAATAATCCAGGAATAAAGATTATTGCACATCCTGAATGTCCACCCGATGTAATTAAAGCAAGTGACTTTGCTGGTTCAACTTCAGGAATGATCAAATATGTAGAGGACAATCAACCTAAAAAGGTAATGATGGTTACGGAATGTTCTATGAGTGATAATATTCAGGTAGAAAATCCTAATGTTGAATTTATTAAACCATGCAACCTATGTCCTCATATGAAAAGAATTACTCTACCAAAAATTTTGGCCTGTTTAGAAAATGAAACTGGTGAGATAATTATGGATAATGAAACTATCAACAAAGCAAGAATACCCGTTGAAAGAATGACTGCTATTGGCAGATAATAAATGTGCCTAAAATTAAATTAAGCAAATATTATATCAAGAATAAAGTTAAGCTTGCATTAAATGAGGATCTTTATCCAAATGGAGATATTACTTCAAGTTTAGTTAAGAATAGTAAAGTTATAAAAATCAAATTAATTTCAAACCAACAAGCTGTAATTGCTGGCTTAGAGTTTGCTAAACAAACCTTCAAATTAATTGATAATAAAATTAAATTTATTATTAAAAAAAAAGAAGGTTCAATAGTCAAAAAGAACGACGTAGTGGCAACAATTGAGGGTAGGGCTGAAAATATTTTAATTGGTGAGAGGGTTGCTTTAAATTTTTTAAGTCATATCTCTGGAATTGCTACTAAGACTAATCAATTTGTTAAATTAGCTAATAAAAAAACTAAAATTTGCTGTACTAGAAAAACAATTCCAACCTTAAGAGTAATACAAAAATATGCCGTTTCGTTAGGTGGTGGTACAAACCATAGGTTTAATTTAAGTGATGAATTTCTTATTAAAGACAATCATATTGCAAGCTCTGATATTAAAACTTTAGTATCTCTTGCAATCAAAAATAAAAAAGGAAGAAAAATTACAGTAGAAGTTGATAATTTAAATCAGCTCAAAAAAATAATGGGTTTAAAATTTAATACTGTTTTGTTTGATAATATGAAAAATAAAACACTCAAGGCAGGTGTTAGAATGGCTAAAAAACATTATGAAACAGAAGCTTCTGGGAACGTTAATTTTAAATCTATTAAAAAAATTGTAGCAACGGGTGTCGATAGAGTTTCAATTGGAAGTATCACTCATAGTGTACCAGCTATAGATTTTAAATTTGAAATCTAATTTTTTTTAGAAAGTTCAGCTTGTGCAGCAGCTAATCTTGCTACTGGAACTCTATATGGTGAGCAAGAAACATAATCCAAACCTGCATTAGCACAAAAGTGAATACTTTTAGGGTCTCCACCATGTTCTCCACAAATTCCAAGTTTAATTTTTTTATTAGTTTTTCTTCCTTTTTCAACTGCAATTTCTATTAAATCACCTACTCCGTCATCTATAGAGATAAATGGATCTATAGAAAAAATCTTATTCTCAAGGTAATCATTTAAAAATTTACCACTATCATCTCTACTTAAACCAAATGTTGTTTGAGTTAAGTCATTAGTTCCAAAACTAAAGAACTCAGCGTGTTTAGCTATATCATCAGCTTTAATTGCTGCTCTTGGTAATTCAATCATTGTACCAACTAAATAATCTATTTTAATTTTTTTATCCTTTTGAACTTCTTTTGCAACTCTGACTACTAAATCTTTCATTATTCTAATCTCAGCTTCAGTTGATACTAAAGGGATCATAATTTCTGGAAATGCCGACTTAATTTTTTTTATCTTAAGTTCAGATAAAGCCTCAAAGATTGCTCTACATTGCATTTCATAAATTTCTGGAAAAGAAATTCCCAATCGACACCCTCTATGACCAAGCATCGGGTTTTGTTCATGTAACTCGTTAATTCGAGACTCAATTTCTTTTAATGGTAACCCCACAACTTTTGCAACATCATTAATTTCTTTTTCTGTTTTTGGAAGAAACTCGTGTAATGGTGGATCTAACAGTCTCACTGTGACAGGAAGACCATTCATAATTTTGAATATTTGTACAAAATCTTTTTTTTGATGTGGTAAAAGTTTTGCTAGCGCCCTGTTTCTATCTTCTACTGTTTTTGATAAAATCATTTCTCTAACAGATAAAATTCTCTCTTCATCAAAAAACATATGTTCGGTTCTACAAAGTCCTATGCCTTCTGCTCCAAAGTCTCTTGCAGTTTTTGTATCTAATGGTGTTTCTGAATTCGTTCTTACTTTTAGTTTTCTAAAATTATCTGCCCAGCTCATTAATTTAGAAAAGTCTCCTGAAATTTCTGGTTTAACCGTTGGCACTTCTCCTAGGATAATTCTTCCTGTTGAACCATCAATTGTAATAATGTCTCCCTCTTTAATTTCAATAGAAGAAGTTTTAAAGGTTTTCGCTTCATAGTTAATATCAATCTCACTAGAGCCAGAAACACATGGTCTTCCCATTCCTCTTGCAACCACTGCAGCATGACTAGTCATCCCACCCCTTGCTGTTAAAATTCCTTTTGCAGCATGCATTCCATGAATATCTTCAGGTGACGTTTCTACACGTACTAAAATAGTATCCTGCATAACATTATTTAATCTTTCTGCTTCCTCTGATGTAAAAACAACCTTACCACTTGCAGCCCCTGGAGATGCTGGCAAACCGTTTGCTATAACGTTTAGTGTGCTTTTTTCGTCTAATGTAGGGTGTAACAATGTATCTAAAGAAGCTGGATCTATTCTCATTACTGCTTCTTTTTTAGAAATCAATTTTTCTTTAACCATATCAACTGCAATTCTAACAGCTGACTTTGAAGTTCTTTTTCCTGATCTTGTTTGTAGCATCCACAATTTATTATTTTCAACTGTAAATTCTACGTCTTGCATATCTTTGTAGTGTTTTTCTAAAATTTTTAAAATCTTATCTAATTGTTTAAATACTTTTGGCATAGCTTCTTCCATCGAAGCTTCTTTTGCTTTTGCATCTTTTCTTGCTTTTTTGGTTATATACTGAGGGGTTCTTGTACCTGCCACCACATCTTCTCCTTGAGCATTAATTAAGTATTCACCATACACTTCATTAACCCCATCTGATGGATTTCTTGTAAAGACAACACCAGTTGCACAATCATTACCCATATTGCCAAATACCATTGATTGAACGTTAACTGCAGTTCCCCATTCAGCAGGAATTTGGTTTAGTTTTCTATAAACTTTTGCTCTATTACTTTCCCAAGATAGAAATACCGAACTAATAGCTCCCAATAATTGGTCATATACGTTCTGGGGAAATTCTTTTTTGGTTTGATTTTTAATAACTTTTTTAAAATCATTAATTAATCCCTCCCAATCATCTGCATCAAGATCTGTATCTAAAAGAACACCTTTAGTTAATTTGTAATTTTCAATTAATTCTTCAAAGTGATAGCCCTCAACACCCATAACAACATTGCCATACATCTGAATAAATCTTCGGTAACTATCTTTTGCAAATCTGCTATTAGAAGTTTTTTTTGATAGTGCAAGAACGGTCTTATCGTTTAATCCTAAATTCAAAATTGTGTCCATCATGCCAGGCATTGAAACTCTTGCACCAGATCTAACAGATAATAATAAAGGATTTTTTAAATCACCAAATTTTTTCCCTACTTCTTTTTCGATAATTTTTAATTCCTTTTTTATAATATTAACAATTTTTGAATTTAATTTTTTTTTATCTTTATAAAATAATTCACAAACTTTTGTTGAAATTGTAAATCCAGGAGGAACTGGCAGTCCCATTCTGCCCATTTCAGAAAGGTTTGCCCCTTTTCCACCTAAAAAATTTTTAGGATTTTTAATTTTTTTTGAATCTTTTGATTTAAAATTTAAAATTAGCTTATTCACTGTTTGATTTCTATATTTGAAAAATTTATGTAATTATCAAATGTTCTACATAACATTTGTAAAAGTTCCAATCTGTTTTTTTTAATATTTTTATCATCATCATTGACCTTAACATTGTCAAAAAACTCTGAAGTTGCTTTTTTAGCACCAGCAAGAATTTCAAGTGTTTCTCGGTAGTTTTCATCTTTGCCAATATTTGTAAAATATTTTCTTATTTCATTAATTTTTTTAAATAGGTTTTTTTCATAGTCATTTTTAAAAATACCAGGGTCAGTTGTATTTGACAGTTCAAGATCTGTATTTTTCAACTCACTCTCAAGTATACTGTAAGCTCTTTTGTAGCTTGTAATAATGTCCCCTCCTATAACTTTGCTAATTAGCCCATTAAGTGTTGAAGCTTTTTTATATATTTTGTTCATATGATCTAATCCATGTGTTGACGTGTCTTTGACCGCTGCAGATACGATCTCTCCCATAACATCACCATGTCTTTCAACCATACCATGTTGCCATGGTGCTTCCAAGGGAATCATTCTATGGCTCATGCCTAACTGCGACATCGCATCTTTGAAATCGCCAGATAACTTAGCCGCTGTTGCAACCATGAGTTCAGTACTCGAGTCAGTTATGCCTCCGGTGGAAATGATGCCGTCATAGGATTCGATCGATTCGGAGAGCAGCTTCTTTTGACGCTCAGAAATATTTTCAGGCGTGTTCCATGTATCTGCACCCATTTCAGCCAAAAGTTCTCGGAACACTTGCTTTATTTTATTTAGGCTAGGGCCTTGATGCACCGTAATATCGGATTTGACGTCGCCCATAATGACCGAATCACCAATGGATAAATGGGGATGCTTGGAGGCCTCTTCAGTTGAGAGAGTATCGATCACTTGAACGGTATTCTCTTCATACGTGTTTTCAATGCGCCGTAACTCAGTGAAAGTTCCTTTCTCGAACTTCCATGAGCCATCCGGCGTCATCGTGGGATTTTGTTCCAAGCAGACCCAGCCCAATTCTGTTAACATCCACTTGCCATCAGGGGTCACAGGATTAGAGGTCATATTGCGTGGTACCGATGGTCATTCAAAGTCTTTTCACAAAATGCCAATGTGTATAAACAAGAAGTTCCTGTGATAAGCATGAAGTGGCACAAGCTCAAATCCGTTTCATTGTTCAACCCTCGTAGTAAGTCGTTCCTCTTGACTGGTAGTGTTCTCCTCGCAATTGTATGGTGGGGAATGGATTTCCTTCTCAGCGTCATAGGCAATCCACTTGGTACGAACTCCAAACAAGAGGAATACTTTCTCCTCCTGAGTTTTTCCAGTCTTGTTGTCACATATCTTCTTGGCTACATATTGTTCACGCTAATTTCGATTGACAGCCTCGTCCAGAGTAAGTACGAACATATCATGAACAGCCTAGTGTATGACGAGGAAGGGAAAAAAATCTATCATGGCGACCCCCGTCAAAATTTTACCAACGCAGAATGGGTTCGTTTAAGTATTGAGCAGCACCTTGATTTAATGGAAGTATCTAGTTCGTCTGAGAAAACGAAAATCATCCAATTGAAGTTGATGTTGGAGAATATCAAACCTGATCAAAACCCGCGACAATATGCTAGTACTGCATCGATGCTCAGTACCAAATTGAACGACGCAGGAGATTACACCCAAGCTGAAGAAATGTGCAGGCGTTGTCTGGCAATTCTACCCGCCGAACATAAAACTGCTTTTGGACAGATAAAAGCTGCATTAGGTGTGGTACTGAAACAAAGCGGACAAGTGCGTGAAGGTCTCAATGAGTTGACAAACGCAGTTGAGATGGTCACGAAAGATGACCCACTGCTTTGGATTTCAGTCAACAAAGCTCTCCTTCGAAC
>ENA-ORDA01003808-ORDA01003808.1-marine-metagenome-genome-assembly--contig:-NODE-3808-length-10314-cov-3.102667_pt1 | contig 10314 bp, 6 predicted proteins | sample MGYA00237778_ERZ508506 | MGnify/ENA primary metagenome ERZ508506 (study PRJEB26177, sample SAMN06267891) | marine metagenome | isolation source: Monterey Bay, California, USA | place: Pacific...
ATAACAGGTTTTCTAAGAGCCGGATTATATTTTGCTATTTCATCCCGTGTCATATTTAAATTAGCCATAACATCAGTTATGCTAACAAAATCTTTAAAAACAACAGAAGATAAATTTAAAGGCTTATTAATATTAACATATGGGAAGTATCTATTTTGATTCTTAATAACATGCAGTGCCGCTAAAAACTCAGCGTAGAAATTTTTAGAGGCAAACCCAAAACTGCGACTTCTATAACCATTAATGACATTTACAATACTTGCTCCATGCCGATTTTTAGCATTTTTCATTCCCTGAGTACCATGATTATAAGCTGTAATAGCAAGAGGCCAGCTTTGAAGGGCTTTATAATTGGCTTTTAAGAGTTTTGCTGCGGCAATCGTAGATAAAATCGGATCTCTACGTTCATCAACATCGTAACCTACTTTCATAAATAAACGTCCTGTTCCACGAGTAAACTGCCAAATTCCAGCTGCTCCAGCACTTGAGTAAGCATTGACTTGAAATGAAGATTCAACATGTGGAATGACTGCCAACTCCATAGGCAGTTTGGCTTTTTTTATGATTTTATTGATTTTTGAATTAAACAAGCCAGAGTTCTCAAGGCCTTTTCTAAAACGATTTTTTTGGCCAACTTGCACTCTTATTTGCCTAGAAGCTTTATTGAAATTTGCCCCCACTAAATGGAAGACTCTTTTTGCATCATTATTTACTATTTTTTATTTATTTTTATCTGTTCGCATAGGTTACCTAAGAGGAAGTCCTGTTATGAAATTAATATTTAAAATGGATAAAAAAGTGCCAGCTATTAAATTAGATAGAAATGTTAGAGCTCATGGTAACTTCTCAGAATATGTTCCTCTTTTTTTAATACTTTTATATATTTCTGAAAGTGTTGAACTAGTATCTTTTAACTACTTACTAATAATTTGTTTAGTATTTTCTTATGGTAGAGTTGCACATGCCATTTGTTTTGCTTTTTTTGATCATAATCCTTTTCTTAGAATTTCTGGAATGCTATGTACCTATATAAGTTTAGCTTTACTATCTATTCAGCTATTATTATCCATAATCTAAATAAATGAATTTATAATATGAAATTTGGTAAAAATTTATTAATATTTCCAAATTTTTATTACCTCATTAATTTTTAAGAATTTACTATCTTCATATTGATGAATGATTATTTCAATAGCTTTTTCTTTATTTTCAGCTTCTACAATTAATGATTTATTTATAATTTCTTTTTTACCGTCACCATGGATAAATTCTAAACAAAACTTTACTTCAAAGTCTGTTTTCCAATTTGTCATAAATTAACCTATGGGTATTTATATTAAATTAAATTGATTTAAAATTTAAATATTTTAAATATTGTCTATGAAATAGTTATATACAGAATTGTTATTTATTAAATAAAAAGTATAAGCAATGAACTTTAAATATAATAAAAAGAATGCAAAATGCATGTGGTGCAAGAGAACTGAAAATCCTCATCCAGATTTTTTACATGAAACTATCCCAACAAAAATCTTTGTTTCAATGTTAGGACGTGAAATAGAACTTTGTTTTAACTGTTATGAAGAAGAAAAGAAAAAATCTAATTCAAATGATATTAATTTTAAAAAAAACTTAGATTTGAGATTTGAAGCTATGAAAATATTAAAATTCTAATTTAAAATAAATTTATTTTATGTCATTAATCATACTACTAATTATTTGGATAAATATTTATGAAAATAATAGAATTTAAATTATCTAATACTTTAGCAATCTTCTATCTATTCTTATCCCTATTGTTCTCTAACATGGCTATAAGTTTAGAAAAAAATACTAATTATATTAATGAATTAAACACTATTGAATCTTATTATTGGATTGCACTAGAAGAAAAAGGTAACCACAAGCTTTTTTCAAAAGCTTTGAACAAGCTTCATGCTTTAGAAAGTAAAATCAAACAAACCACACCTACAAGTAATATTCTTCTTAAAATTAGAGGTTTAAAGGAAGATATTAGACAACAGTTAGATATGTCTTCTGATACTTTTTTTGGTATTTTTCCCCTATCTAGATTTTTTAATAATAACTTTCTTACAAATTCTGTTGCTTTTGGTACATACGAGTTATTTGACGATTATAATGTTATGTCATCTAATCAAGCTGTCGAAAATTTATTAAAAACTTTGAAAGAAAAAGAAAGAAAACAATTAGACGTTATATTCATATCAAATCCTCTTGATTACGCATTAGAGAATGAAGCTTTATACCTTTTTAACCAAAGCCCTCAATTTTTTGTCCATAACCAAAAAGAAATTAACGATGCCTTTGTTAAAAATAATTTAAATGAAAATGATATTTCTAACTTTAAATCAGGAAATTTAAATGAAAAGCATTTGCATTCATTTTTTAAATCATTTGATACAAATGATCTACTTTTAGTTAATATTGAAAAAAACCCTTCTTTCTCAAAAGATGCTTTTTATGTAATAAAAGGCTCATATTTTAAACCTGATCAATTAAACCCAATTAAAATTTATAGAAATATGGGGTTTTCCAGAGATAGAACTAACTTATTAAATCCTATAATATCGATAAATTTTTCATTCTTAATTATTGCTATCATTCTTGGTTTCATACTATATCGCAAAAAAACCAATTATAACCCAGAAAAAAACTTACAATTTCTATCTATTTTATCATTAAGTTTCATCATATCTAGAGTATCTCCATATATTATTATACCTGGTTTAAATTCTATTATTTCAATGCCTCCACCAGAAACCTTGGCAATATTAAGCTTTTGGTATGTAATAATAATATCAATAATTTTTTTATTCTTACCATTTATTTTTATACATGGACTAAAATTAAAATTTAAACAATCTGACTATTTTCAATTGATTTTTAGTAACTCGGGAATAATTGGTATTGTTTTTTCTTTTGGTATAATTTCTTGGTTTATCACTTCGTTTGTCATTTACGAAGGTAGTTTTCAAAATGCTACTCAGCTTATAATTCCAATTATTATTTTTTCAGTAAACTTCTATGAATTTGGAAAAAATATAGATAAATCAGAAATCAAACTTTCAACTTATATTATTGTGTTGTTAAGCATTTTATTTTTTATGAGCCTTGTTTCATTAAATTATACATACATTTACATAACATCTTTTTTATTATTAGTTAATTATGCCCTATCAAAGTTAATGTTTAATAAAAACCAAAGTCCATTTCCACCAAACAAAACAAATAATAAATTAATTAAATGGATACACCCTCATTTAAAGAAAGATAACTTATTAGAAATAAAAAAAAATACTGGGATAAAATTTACTTTTTTAAAAACTATAGATGAAACAAGTGGAAGATTATTAATTAAACAATCTTTAAAAGACAATTTCTTGTTTGTAGAGATTGAATGCCACAATGAAAATTCATCTTTTGATTTAATCAATCAACTACTTGAAAAAAAAATTGATGGTACAACTAATCAATCTATAGAAGATACAATAGATAGCATTACTAATTTTATACCATTTAGTAGTTTATTAAACATGGCAACAAACCAATCAAATCAAGAAACATCCTTGGATCATATACTTGAGGCAGCTAGTTTAGAATTTTTTGATAAACTAAATAATCAAAAGAATGTTTGTATATTAATATCTGGTTTGAATTATTTAGATAAAGAGAGTTTCAAGTGGTTATGCCAAATTAAGAATTATAACACTAATCTAAACATTAATTTTATTTTTATAGGAACTAAATTATTATCAAACTTAAATTTTAACAATACTTTTACACTTGAATATTTGATGCCTGAAGATTTATTAAATTACTTAAAACAAGAACTTAATTCTGACGTTATCCTTGCCGAAAAAATAATAGAGTATTTAAATGAAACAGACGATCAAACCACTTTAAACGATATAGAGCTTATTTTTCAAAACTTACAAAGGAGTAATTCAATTTATTTAGATACTCAATGGCATCTAGATATAAATAAAAAAATTGAAGATAATATTTTGAAAGATGAAATGATTTCATTAGAAAATACTATAACTGAGAGTTTACAAAACTTTCCAGAATATAAAACTTTTCTTATAATATCAGCATGTTTAGGTTATCAATTTAATTTAAAAGTTCTATCAGATGCTACTGGTTTAAGCTTAATTGAAACAGCTAAAACTATTGAGGATATAAGTATAAAAACTGGAATAATAGAAAACACTCCTAACGCAAATAATAAAATTAAATTTAGAAATAGATCTACCTTAGTAACCTTGAATAGTATTTTTTCTTTAAATGAGACATTAGATAATATTCCTTTAATTCAAAGAACATGTTGTTTTAACGTTGCCATGGCTATTAAAAATTTTCACAAAGAATATTCTAATGAAAGTGAAAGAATTTTTAATTTATTTGAAAAAAGTGGAACTAATAATTTAGAGTACACCCTTAATGCTGGTTTAAATTTTAGTTCATATTTATGTGTTTTAAACCAATTTGAAAAAGCTAAAGTAATTATTGAAAAATGTTTAAATTATTTAAAACATTATAATTCAGTAAATAAAAATGATCTTTTTAATCAATTGTTAATTGAGAAATATTTTATTGAGTTAGAAAAATCGTTTTACAACGGCACAATTATTGGAAAAGAATATCTATCCAATATTGTCGAAAAATGGCTTGAATATGGTAGTTTTAAAAACAAATTAATTTATCCTATTATGAGAACACTTTATAATATAAGAGATTATAAAGGTCTTAATAGTTTTATTGACATTGTAAAAAAAGACCCTGAATTAGACAAGTGGTTAGTGTATGACATTGAGCATTATGCAGCGCTAATTGAAATTCAATTTCATAAGAGATTGGATAAAGGTAAATTATTACTATCAAAATGTATAAAGAATTTATTATATGAAAATGACAATCATTTTTTATCTGTGAAATCAAGGATATTTACTACATTCGCCAACCATTACTCTAATGATAAAAATTCAAAAGATTACATCATTGAATCAATTGAAATCAAAAAACAATTAAGTGATAAACCAGGACTAGCAAGATCTTATGGATCCTTATCAAGGTTATTATTTACTGAGAACCCCATATCTAACGAAACTTTAGAAGCTACTAAAAAATGGTTTATAATTAATGAAGAAAACAGAGATATATTTGGTATAATCTTTTCTAGAAATTTTTTAGGAAAAATATATTTTAATATTCATAAAACTAATCAATCTAAAGATGATAATTTAAAGAATAGCAAACAACAATATAATGAAAATATCAAACTACTTAACAACAAAATTGATCCGGGAAGTCAAATTCAAATCTTTACGTCATTTGCAGATTTGATGGAAATAGCTAAATTTGAAAAAGATGAAAATACATACTTAGACTTATCAAGTAAGTTATATAATCTACTTAATGATTTTGAAAAAATAGAAGATAAATTTTTTATAGATATTTTTAAAAATGCTTTTAGTTCAAAGTTTAAAAATGCGGTTTACTCAAAACAAAATATTAAAGAAATTTTAAGTTAAATATTTTTATTATGAACAAAACAAATGAAATTATTCTTTATGCATTCAGAGGACTTCCAGGATCTGGTAAAACTTCTTTTGCAAAATCACTTAATTTAAAATTCTTTGAAGCAGATCAATATTTTGAAAAATTTAATGATAATAAATATGATTTTAAATTACTAAAAAAAGCACATCAATATTGTTATCAATCTGTAAAAGAAGAATTAGAAAATGGAAAATCAGTGATAGTTAGCAACACAATGACATCTCAAAAAGAAGTTAAAGAATATGAAGATTTAGCTAAAAAATTAAATGTAAAGTTTGTATCTGTAATTTTAGAAAACAGACACAAAGGTAAGTCAATTCACGACGTCCCTATTTCCTCAATTCAACGTATGAAAGAGAGGTTTGATATAAAACTTAATTAGGTATTTTTAATTAATTTTATTATGATTTTTTATTATCAAGTATAATTTTCTCAATTTCAGTTTCAATTTCTAAAAGCTTCTCTTCTTTACCACTTAATTTGTATATTTCTTTAATTCTATCAAGAACCATTATTAATTGTTTATATGGTATTCTATTATCCGCTAATAATTTACGCCTAATCTCAATGCTTTCCTGAAGATAAGTAATACCTTCTTCATAACAATTATCTTGACCGCATACTTTTCCTAATGCTGATAAAGTTGATGACAAAAAAGGAATGCTTAAATCATCTGGATCATCCTTTAGGTTATTATTAACTTTTTCACGTCTGATTAAAAGAACTTCTTCAAGTAACTGAATAGCTTTTCTGTATTCATTATTATTTCCCAATATTACTGCAAGGTTTTGCTTGGAGTTCAATGTTTTTAAGTGTGTTAAACCTAAAGAATTTTCTTTTATTTTCATAATTTTTTCATGAAATGGTATAGATTTATTTACTTGTCCTGTTTGATCATAAAGCTCTATGAGATTTTGAAAAAAAACTTCTGTATTGGGATGATTTGATCCTAGAACACGTTCTTGTAACTTTGTCACATCTATAAATATAGCTTCAGCATCCTCATATTTTTTTACATCTAAATATAAACAACCTAGATTGTTCATTGCTAATATAGTGTCTGGGTGACTTTCGCCACGTATACGTTTAGAAACATTCAAATTGCGTTTTAGCAACGACTCTGCCTCACTGAAATGTTCAATGTTACTTAATAATACCGATAAATTATTTATAGACGAAAGAGTGTTTGGATGTTCAAAACCCAATAAATTTTCGTTAAGCTCTAAAACTTCTCTTAATAAAGGTTCGGCTTTTTTATAATCTTCCATTGCTAAATAATTCATAGCTAAATTATTCATCGAAGTTATAGTATCTGTATTTTCTAAACCCAACATTTTTTTTCTTACTTCTAATATTTTTGAATTAATTATCTCTGCTTTTTCAGGTTTATCTAAATTGTCAAATGCCACCGCTAAATTATGCATAGCCATCAATGTGTAGTTATGATCATCACCTAATTTTTTTTTACATATTTCAGATGTTGATTTAAGTAAATTTTCAGCCTGAGTATAATCACCCGTATTATTATATAATTCTCCTAAATTTATGGTGGTTCCTAACGTATCTATATGGTCTACACCAAGTAGATCTTTTTGTGACATTAATACTTCGTTAAGTAATTTTTCTGATTTATTATATAGACCATTATTTTTATATAGCTCAGCTAAAATCCCTAAACAGTTTAGAATTTTTTTTTGATCTGCAGCTAACAAAGTTCTACTTGCTTCTGTTATTAATTCTCCGGTTTCAACTCCAACTCTAGACCAACCAGAGTCTAAACATAATTGTAAAAACTTCTTGAGCACATCTAGATTTTCTTCCTTAAGCTCTCTTTCCATATACTTATTTACAGACGCTACATATTCTTCACCTTGCTTGTGATCTCCTATTTTGAGCCAGTATTGCAGTATATCTAGATTTTGTTTTCCAAGCTCAAACATCTTACCAAGATAATCTAGATCAAGCAGTTTCTCTCGTGCATCGTCAACTTGATCATTGCTCAGTAGATGATCTATACCGGTACGGTATAGATAATTCGATATAGTCTCTTCATCATCAGGGCTCATAGCCGCTTTTGCAAACGCCTTCCTAGACTTTTCAACATGGTGGCTCATTGTATCTGTCGTTAAAATATGTTCTCGAAGTGATAGATGGTGTAACATAAAACCATCTTCTCCTTCAGGGTCAGGTGCACGCCTTAACATGCTTGCTATAGCTGCAAGTCCTTTTGCAACTAGTTTGTCTCCAGCCTCTCCGTCTGGTATTTCTTCTCTTAATCTTAAAAAGGTAATTATTTCTTGTTCAGCCAAGGGCTCATTTGCCATTGCTAGTGTGGCCACAAGAGGCGTTAATAGTTCTTTTAAGGCACCAACACCTAATCCTTCAATAAGCTTTTCATGGTAAGCTGTAAGTCCTTTTGGAAGATTGGCTGTGCCATCTAACGGATAATTACCCTGTTGTACGTCTTGGGTCACATAATTAACAAAGAGTGGTAATCCTTCAGCTCTTTTCGCAACAAGATCAATAAATGGATTGACTATCTCATCTCCTTTTTCTTTATCTCCAGCAAGAAGCTTGTTCCTAAACAAGCCTATACGTTCTAACAACATACTTCTTATGTCTTGCGTTTGCATGGCGGGAAGACCATCAGGATAAGGGTTAATAACTCGAGAGTTACTAAACACTTTTACAAGTTCTGGTTCAGGACGCCCCGAGCAAATCCATGTAATACGCATTGAGTCTAATCCTAAAGGTATCTCTTCAGCAAAGGTAGCGTCTCTCGAAAGTAGCTCATCTAATCCATCTAAAACAAAGATTACTTTCTTATCTTTATTAAGATAATCCAGGCAGGATTTGAGGCGGTCTTCGGCTTTCCCTTTTTCGTCTACCTTAACATTGTCAATCAATGCTCCCATTGCAACTAGTCTTTCAATAGCAAAGGTGGCAAACGCATCTCTATTACAGCGTGCGTCATCTCCAGATTTAAATCTATAAGGAAGGATAATCTTATTATCATCTTTATTATTATCAATAAGATCTTGTGCTAGTCGTGCTACTAAAAATGACTTACCTATTCCAGCTGGGCCTGTAATCCAAACTATCCCCTGCTCTATATCTTTAAAGCTATTTTCTATATGTTCTTGTTCTTCTAATCGACCTACCATTTGATTTGCATCTTTTTGGATCTCTCGTCCAAAGTCCTGTATCTTAAAAGCTTTTTCTGAAGCTTTTTGATTGGCACGTTTTAAACTAAATAAAGACTGGAAGGCTTCTACAGCAGATACTCCTGCTTCAGAGTGGCTAAAGCCTTCTGCACCAAGAGGCGTAAATTGAAGTTGGACAACGTCTTTGCGAACATATATTTGAGTTGAGTTTACATCTCCTGTATCAACGTTTCCTTTTGCATTTGATACTGAAGGATAGCCAAACAATGCCATAGGCCAAAGAGATAAAGTGTTTTTATCTCTTACAAGCCACACTCCATCACTGTCACCTTCAAACTGTGATACATCTAAAGTAGGTGCCGCCGTTAGATTGTCTGATGTTCCTTTAAGTTCCATAGGAACATTCTCATCAAGGCCGACGATATTAATATCTGATAACCAACTTAAAGCCTCGATTGTCTTTTCAAAAGGTTCCTGCCAAATTCCAATTAAACGCTCAGCTTCTTTCCTTGTTAAACCTCCTCCATGTGCTAGACGATTACGTAACTTGAGGAATGAGGTGTCGGCTGTGCCCGGATTATCTGGTCCATAGAGTAATGTTTTTAAGGTTTCATTTACATACTTATCTATCTCAGGAAGCATAAGTGTCTGTTTACTTTTGGTTTGCGCAAGAGATATCGCCATAGATAGCCACGCACCAAGCGTAGGCATCTCAATCTTACCCCAGAGCTCTTTTAATAGTTTATCATCTAACTCACCATGTTGCCTTCGATCAGCCGCACCTATAATAACCAAGAACTTCAGTAAGAGTTCAATAGCATCACAGGCTGCCCAAAGTTTCATACCTGGATGATCTTCTTCAGCGTATTCATGAAGCGGTATGGCTATAACTTGAGGAAGATCTTTGATAAAAATAGAAAAAGAACTGGATGATGTGTTGGCGTCAGAAGTAGTTGATACATCATTTGAAGAAGCATCATTATTAAGAGTTGCTATGGCTGCAAGAAGTTTTTTGCGGTGAGGAGTAAGAACTCCTAGTTCTTTGAAATCATCATCAGTAAATTCAACTAAGTCTTCTAAAGGAAATTCAGAAAGCGTTTCAGTATAACGCGATAATCCTATTTCTTCTAACCAGTTTGATATTTCCATAATATTAATGATTTATTTCTTTTTTAAGCATGGTTTATTGAGTAAATAAATTTATGGATTTTGAGATTCTTGAACATAGAGAAACTTGCCGCTTTTCCAAATCCCTTTTTCAATTTTTCCATTATTGTAAGTCTTAATCCCTTGTCCGTGCTGATTACCCTTTTCCCATTGTCCAACATACTTATTACCACTTTTCCACGTAAAAGTCCCTTGTCCGTGCAGCTTATTCTTTTGCCATTGCCCAAAATACTTGTTACCATTTTTCCAAAAGTAATTTCCTTGTCCAGATCTATTCCAATTTTCAAAGTTTCCAGTGTATCTATCCCCCTTCCATTTACCTCCATATGTTTCTGTTCCATATGAAGGTAAACCCTTATAAAATGTACCAGTAAGTTTTGTTCCATTTTTATATACATAGGTA
>ENA-ORDA01003812-ORDA01003812.1-marine-metagenome-genome-assembly--contig:-NODE-3812-length-10309-cov-13.191556_pt1 | contig 10309 bp, 7 predicted proteins | sample MGYA00237778_ERZ508506 | MGnify/ENA primary metagenome ERZ508506 (study PRJEB26177, sample SAMN06267891) | marine metagenome | isolation source: Monterey Bay, California, USA | place: Pacific...
GCGTGAAGCATTTGAAGACTTCTTTGGATCATTTAATCCTAAAGTATATAACTTTGTAAAAGGAAAATTAAATGGCAGTCAGTAATACATCAAGAGCCAAGCTCACACTTTCTTCCGGAAGCCTTCGAAGAGAAGGTCCACCCAGTAGCAGTGGCGCATCAAGACCAAATAATTTTTACTTTGGCGGGCCTGCTAAAAGTCTTCAAAATACAAATGGTATTGTGTTTGCTAATCAACCAGATATTATTTTTGGTCAATCAGTAAATCAATCTCCAATTAATTTAACACATACTAACTATACAACATACGCATATGGCGGAACACCTAGCGCAACTCTACAAGTAACAGCACAATTTAGTAATGTTACTGAAGAAGAACATTTATACACACAAGGGGTTATCCACTTCTTACGCAGTGTAACAAAAATGTATTATGGTTTAAACGAAGGCGGTAATGCGCCAGCCGGTACTCCTCCGCCTGTGTTAAAGTTTAGTGCTTTTGGTACTAACCAATTTCATGAAGTACCAGTTTTAGTTGGAGGCTTTAACGTACCATACCAAAGTGATACTGATCTAGTTGAAGTAGGAGGGCAAGCATTACCAGCACTACAAACTATTGCCCTGGACTTACTAGTAACAGTTAATCCAGCTAAACAGAAGAAAAATTTTAGTAAATCAAAATTTGTTACAGGTAGTTTATATCGAGAAGGATTTATTTAATGAGAGCAAAATATTCAAGTACAAGTAACTATTCAGAGACCACACAAAACAAAAAATACTTAGAACAATATAGACCTAGGTATACAACTAGCAATTTATCAGCTGATGTAAAAAAAATTAAAGTAGGTAATCGTTATCATAGACGACCTGATTTGCTTGCTTTTGAGTTATATGGAAGTAGTAGATTCTGGTGGGTATTTACGCATTACAATCGTGACTTACTAAAGGATCCAATTAATGATTTTGTTTCTGGGATTACAATTAACATACCAAAGAAACAAAGTGACGTTAGGATTTAATTAATGACAACACCATCATTTGAAACACAACTTAGTTTCATTAACTATGAAATGGGAACTGGTGACGGCGGCAACGTTGCTGGTCTTTTTAGAAATTCCCCTAACATGACAGTTAGTGAAGCGTCACGAACGTTTGAAAGAAAATACGAACGACCAAAGGGTGGATCTACAACTACAAGAGTTAATAATGCTATTAGAGTATTTAATGCTGGTGGCCAAGGCATTAGTCCTAGAGCTGATCAAGCATATTCATATTTTAGAAGTCAAGGATGGACATCAGCACAAGCATCAGGTATTGTGGGAAATTTAATACATGAAAGTGGATCTGATAGCTTGCCGTCAAATGCTCGTAACCCTGGTGATGGCACTGATGGATCCGACAGTATTGGTATTGCTCAGTGGAATAGCACTAGAGCACAAAACTTATTAAATTGGGACGGCACAGCAATAATTCCATCAGAAGATTTTGTACCTGATCCAGAAAATGATGTACTACCAAATGAAGTAGAAATAGTAGATAGTCCAGAATCTGCGGCAGAAGCAGTAACTGGAGAAGAACGTGTAGGCTTCGGTCAAAGTTATTATCAAGATAATGTTTTAAATGAGTTCGATTCTTATACGTACAATTGGGCAATACATATGATACATCCGCAAACAGCCCAAAAGATGGAAGAAAATATTACAGACGGAACGTTTGTTACACTTGCGCAAACTGGTGTTGAAAACGAACTTAGTATTGAAGCAGTAACACACCAAATTACAACTACATTTGATAGAGGTAATTTTAGAGAAGCAGCTGGCAATAGCTTTCAAATAACACTACAAGAAGCAAATGGATTCACTTATTTTAATCGTATCAAAAAAGCATGTCAACGACTAGAAGTTCAATCAGTAACTGACATTGTTTTACTATTAGAGTTAAACTTTCGTGGCTGGAATCAAGATGGTTCAACTATACCTGCTGGCAATAATCAACAAAGTAGTCTAGGCCCTTTTTACTATAATTGTGTAGTCTCAAAAGTAGATGTTAAACATGAAGTTGGAATATCAACTTATACACTATCTCTTCAAGGATTACCGTCAAAAGCATTTAATCGGATGGTATTATACTTTAAAAGCGAAGTTATAGTAGAAGCTTCGACTTTTGGTGAATTTATAGAAGAGTTACAGACCGATTATAATAAACAAGTTCGAAAACAAACTAATGATTCTCCAGGTGTAGTTGTACCAGACGAATATTATTTTGAATGTGAAGACGAAGATTGGAAAAACTGGAAATTTGATATTCCAGATCCTGAAGCTGCTCGTAATATCACATCAAGTAGCGCATCAGGTCTTACACAATTTAAATTTCCAAAAGGTTCATCAATGTCAGATGCAATCGCACAAGTACTGATGCACACTAGAGAATTTAAACGACTACCAACAGCAAATAGTGGATTTGCTAAAGAAATGCCTGATGAGATGCCTGCAGCAGGCAAGATGGCAGATTTACTTAACTGGTTTACTTTTAAAACAGATGTAACATTCGGAGTGTTTGATCAAGATGCGCAAAAGTATCAACAAAAGTTTACATATAAAATAGCACCTTATATAACACCAGAGGCAGTACATGATACAACAAGTTATACAGAATTATATACAGACAAAGTTAAAGGAACAAAACGACTAAACAAGATTTTGTCAAACGGATTAATGAAAAAACGTTATGATTACACTTATACTGGTTTAAATACTGAAATCTATAACTTAGACATGACATTTAATAACTCGTATTTTGTTCTTCAAGCTATGAACAGTGGAATATTAACTGACTCTTCTGGATATGTTGGTGGACAAGGGGAAGTTGTAGAAAGTAAAAATAATGCTGCTCAGATTAAACGTGATTTGGCACGTATAAATTCTGATATAGACGACGCTAACGAAAAAATAGCTGCGTTACAAATGGAAGGAGCTTCTTGGTATGGGACGTTTGGAGGATTGGAGAGAAAACGCTGGGATGCATTGGAACAAGTTGAACAACAAAAACTTGATGATTTAGAATTTCTTCGTGGAAGTATGGAGAAAAGTCTTGAGATTGTAAATACTATAACAGAAAAAGCAGTACAAAAAGTTCTAGATCAAGGCGTAGGTGTAACTAATCTTGATAAACCTAAAAAACAGTATATCACACAAACTGACTTATATTCTAAAAACTCACTAACCTCAACACTTGAAGATAGAAAAACTGAATTAACATTTAATTATAAAACTCCCGAGGGAGCATTGGCAGTTGATGGGTCAGATAATAGTACTAATATTGGGTCAGCAATGTTAGGAGCATTAGAACTTAATTTACTTGCTACCAGTGATATGACTGAAATTGATATGCAAGTACGTGGAGATCCTTATTGGTTAGGTAGACCACAAGGATCTCTTGCTAATAATAGCGGCCAAGCAAATTATGATTTAGGAGGTCTTGGATTTTTCTTAAATGCTCGTTTTCCAACGTATGAGGATGAATCCGGATTATCCAAAGAAATAACTGATTTTCAAATGACGTCAGTTTACAGAGTTACATCTGTACAAGCATCATATATGTCTGGAGAATTTAAAATGCTATTGCAAGCATTTAGAGACCCGATGATAAATGCGTCACAATTGTATGATCAATTAGATAAAGGAAAAGAAGTTGGCTAATCACAGATTTACAGGAAATGATTATAGATCAAATAATACACCTGAAAACTATAAACAAGGGCTTAATGGAATAGCAGGTCAGTACGGTGTGTATACTGCTATAGTAGTAGACAATGCTGATCCTGATTATCAAGGTCATATTTGGGTTGATATAATTACTAGTGAAAGACGAAATGAAGATAAATCTACAAGAAAAGACCGACACAAATTTAGTAAAATAAGAACAATGAGTCCATTTGGTGGATCAATTGGTGGAGACGATGCCACAGTTACATATGGTGCAACGTTCCCTCCACCAGCAATACACACTGAAGTGCTAGTTGCGTTTACTGATTTGGATAGTGTTGGTTATATGTTAGGTGTTTTAGCACCACCAGGAAAAAATAGTAGTGTGCCAGGGTTGCCAGCTAGTCAAGTTGATAATGGAGATATTGGGCCAAGTATAGATCCAGGAAAACAAAATAAAAATACAAGACCACGACATCCAGTCGCAAATGCTGTTGCTGAACAAGGAACATCTTTAGATCCAATACGTGGTGTTGGCAGTAGTGGCGGCAGGAGAGAATCACCAAGTAACGTAGCAGGATTTTTAACACCTGCAGGACACAGTTTTGTAATGGACGATGGTACTGTTGCTGCCAGAGGGGATGAAAACTGTGTTCCAGATCAATCACGTGAAGAAGGTGAAAATAACTTAGTAAGATTACGAAGTGCTGGTGGCGCACAAATGCTGTTCAATGACAGTGCTGGTATTGTTTATATAACAAACCAAAAAGGTACGAGTTGGATGCAAATGGATAGCGATGGTAATGTTGATGTATATGCGGCAGGTAGTGTAAGCTATCACGCAGAAAAAGATTTTAACTTTTATGCGACTGGCGACATTAATATGGATGCTGATACGTTTAATATTAAAGCCAGAGGTGCTGCAGGAATACAAGCAGAAACAGCCACAGGACCAATACAACTTAAAGCAAATAAAGATATACGTCTAACAACTGACTTAAACCTACAACTCAAAGCATCAGGCTATGGTAGAATCAGTACTGATGGTATGTTAGACTTAAATGGTCCAAAAGCATTAGGTGCTGTAGGACCAACAAGTGGAAGTTTAAGTGTAAACCGAGGTGTAAAAGAAAGCATTAACCCAAGAGTACCAGAACATGAGCCTTGGGGTGGACACAGCGCACAAGGCAATAAAGTTGCATGCCAAGCACCAGCAAATTCACAATCTGCTACTGATTATGATTTAAGTAATGTACCTGCTAGTACAACGCCATCAGCATCTACTGCTAGACGCAATAGGAACCGTGCACAATGACAACATTATCTAAAATAAATGATAAATTTAAAACTTCATGGGATGAATTTATAGTTAAGGATCAAGATGCGTTGGATACTCAATTTGATATTGCTAACATCAGCGCAAGTGAAAAACTAAAACTAGTAGCTCTTAATATGGGACGCTATAGCGGTTATGATGGTTTTGGATATGACATTGGAAACGCTAGCCGTGGCATTACTGAGCAAGAAGCATTTAACATATGGAATCAAGATTTTCAAAAGCGACAGCGTACTCTTATCAAACAACTGAGTAGTTTTAACATTAAAACAATATCACAACCAGCCTTTGATGGATTGTTACTATACTACATTATTAATGGAAATGTTCTAACAGTATTGGCATTTGAAGGACACTATGAATTACGTGATTATGTAGTCAACAAAGATTGGGATACTGTTGCTAGTATGATTAAACGTAGTAACTTTAATAGACAGTTTTGCAGCACTGCCAGTAGTATAATTAAACTATCTGACTATGGTAAATCAAAAACAAGAACTTGGATGCGTCAAAATGGCATATTTGAAATGCGTGATAAAAACGAAATTAATGTACTAAGTGTTAGTGAATTAGAACGAGCTCGTTTCGCATATTATGCTGAAACACAGAAATTTTTACCCAACATGCCTGAAGGTATTAAGCGAGATATTATTAGACGTTATGACCAAACAACTGTTGTTGAAAACTTTACGTATAGTAACACTAATGTCTTTACAATAGCAGATAGTCCTAGTATGGAACCAGTAGAAAAACTTAGAGTAGAAGTAAATGGTGAAGCAATCCAGCATTATTTTGACTTTACTTTACTTAATAACGTTATTACTATAACTAAATCATTAAAAACTGGTGATATTGTTCGATTTACCACTAAAATTTAAAACATAGCAGTTAATTTTGCTATAAATATCAGTATGGTTACATACATTGGATACAGCACAATTGACAAGAAAACGATTAATACAGTTCTTACTGACAAGGACTTAGCACTTCGTGACTTGATGAATCACTTTTATACTCGTCGTGGAGAGCGTGTAATGAATCCAGAATTTGGATCGATATTACATGAGTTAGTATTTGATCCACTTGACGCAAGAACAGAAATGCTTGCTGAAGATGATGTACAAAAAATTATCAACAGTGATCCAAGATGGATCTTTGAAGATTTAAATTTAACTAAACCAGTAGATCACCAACTTGATATACGCATAAGACTTATCTACGATGACACTGGTACAGCAGAAGAACTATATTTAACATATACAAGTGAGACAACATAATGGCACAGGGCGCAAGACAGAGCAGTTTATTTGCAGCTGAAGATTTTAGTGTAGTGTATGAAAGTTTTGCGCAAGCAAACTTCCAAGCATACGACTTTGACACTATTAAGAACGCAATGGTAGAGTATATAGATACCAACTACCCAGAAAACTACAATGACTGGATTAGTTCAAGTGAGTTTACAAGTTTAATTGAACTTATGGCATTTATGGGACACAACTTAGCGTTCCGTAATGACCTTAACTCACGTGAAAATTATCTAAGTACAGCAGAACGCAGAGATAGCGCCCTCCGCATTGCTGAATTTTTAGGATACAATCCAACACGTAATGTAGTAGCTAATGGTTATTTAAAAATTGACAGTATCAAAACAACTGAAACAGTATACGATGTAGACGGAAACAGTCTTGCGAATGTTGACTTACAGTTTGAAGATGTTACTGATCCAACAGCATACCAAAATTTTATTACTGTAATGAATAGTACGTTTGGTAGTAGTAATCAATTCGGCACACCATTTAGTAGAGGTGTACGTGATGGTATTACAAATGAAATTTATAGAATAACTAGTACAGGTACAGAGCCATCATACGAATTTAACGGAAGTATTAGTGGAAGCCGAGCAGTATTTGGCGCACATAGTTTGTATCTTAATAGTAGTTCAAACCGCATTCAAGAGAAAACCCCTGATCCATTCGGCGCACTTGACATAATATATAGAAATGACAATGGCGGATTTAGCAGTCCTGATACTGGTTTCTTTTTTGGATTTAAGCAAGGTACACTACAGTTTAAAGACTTTAACATTACTGATGGCTTACCAAATCTTGTACTTGACATTGATGATACTAATGTAGCAAATGGAAATATTTGGGTACAAAATATTGACGAAGTTGGACAAGTATTAACAGAATGGAACCAAGTAGATCGTATATTTGGTCTAAACGCAATATACAATAATCTTGACAACAACTTTAGAAACATTTATACTGTATCAAGCAGAGAAGATGACAAAATTAGTATTGTGTTTGGTGATGGATTGTTTGGAAACATACCACGTGGTATTATACGTGTTTGGTATAGAACTGGATTAAATCGTAGTTATACATTAAATCCTGAAAGTTTTGGAGCAACATCATATTCATTTAACTATCTAGGTAGTGATGGAAATACATACCGTGCTATCTTTACAGCAAGTTTAAAATCTAGAGTAAGTAATGCTAGTCAGCGTGAAAGTCTACAAAGTATTAAAGACAATGCTGGTAGATTCCATAGCACACAAGATAGACTTGTTACAGCAGAAGATTATAGTATTTTCCCATTAACAGTAAGTGAAAACATTCGCAAGATTAAAAGTATCAACCGTGTACACAGTGGACACAGCCGCTTTAGAGATTTTAATGACCCAACTGGTAGTTACAGCGATGCTATACAATTTTTAGATGATGGTTATCTATATAGAGAAGACGTATCAGCCCGCAGTGTAGTTAGTTTGCCAACAAATTTAAACAGTGAGCAAACATACAGTAGATTTATTAAGCCGCTGTTGGACAACCCAGAAGTTAAAAACTTCTTTTATGATAGACAGTATTATGGACCAGATGGTTCGTATACACCAGCTAGCCAATATACTAATACAACTGCTAACATTGTTTATCACAACGCAGATGGCACACCCGCAAATACATTCCGTTGGAATCAAGTTACCAAAGGCGGAAACACAAGTACAGGATACTTAACTAACGATGCTAGTATTATACAACGTGTTAAGGCTAATGGCATTGCTCCAATGAATAAAATTGATATAAACTCAATCATTGAGTTTGTAACTCCTCCTTATAAAATTGGATACATCAGCAGTATTAAGATAACTTCTGCTGGTAGTGGATATACATCAGATCCAACAGTATCAATAACTGGTGCTGGAACAGGAGCAACTGGTACAGCAAATATTGATGGTAGTGGTGCTTTAGTCAGTATTACTATTACAGACTCTGGACTAAGTTATGATAGTGCTACTAGTGTTACAATTACTGGCGGTGGTGGTTCAGGTGCTACAGCAACAGCCGTAGTATCAAGTGCTGACACAAAATGGGTAAGAGTAACAGGAATTTATAATGACGGACTAGGAATTGATAACAGTGCTGGAACACAAACTGGTATTGACCAAATTGGTCGAGGTAGTGTTACACTTAGTGAAGTTATTCCAAGTGGCGCACGTATTAAGCGTATTATACCAAGTTGGGCTAACGACTTAACTAGCACTGTCAAAACAGACGTACTTAATCTTATTACAAACAATAACAGTTTTGGCTTACGTTATGATGCCACAACACAGGCTTGGGCAGTAGTTACTGGTAGTAACTTAGTTACTAGTTCACTTACAAATAACAATCCAAGTAGTTGGAATAGAACGTATGAAGGCGACACAAACGGTACAGGTCTTGACAACAGTTGGATTATTAGACTAAACTATACGTCATCACAATGGGAAATTGTAACACGTAAGACACGTTATATATTTGGTAGTGATGAACAAATTAAATTTGCTAACTTAAACTTTGCTGAAACATTTAGTAGTGAAACACTAAAGCCAAGTATGGATAATATTAAAGTACTAGGCATTAACAGTAAAAGTAAATCAAATAGTTTACCAATTGGATCAGATTACACCATGAACGCATCTGGATACTTTACATACCCAGATGGATATACTGATCCTAATAAGATTAGATTAACATTATCAAGTCCTACTAATGATGGGTTTCCAGTAAATCCAAGTGCCTTCCATGACATTGTTGGAGATGAAACAATCACACTTAATACAAAAGTTATTGATGGATTTACTTACACAGTACATGATGCTAGTAGTGGAACATCTGTAACTGGACGTAGTGGCTTGGCAAGCAAGTATACAAGAATTGCTGACGTTAATCAAGTTATTGATCCAGCAACAACTAACATTATTGATACATATGTATTGTTGTCAACATACGAAAATAGTTTTAGAACATGGGCAAGATATGATGGCAGAGGATATACTAAACCAAACCCGCCTACTATCTCATCACTAAACGACTTATTTAAAAGTTTAGACAATAAAAAATCAATCAGTGATCAAGTTATATATCGACCAGTTAAGTACAAAATACTTTTTGGTGATTTGGCAAGTAGTGAATTACAAGCTAAATTTAACGTAACAAAAACTGCTAACTGTACACTAAGTGATACTGAAATTAAGCAAGAAGTAATACGCTTAGTTAACCAATATTTTGGTATTGATAATTGGGACTTTGGAGATACATTTTACTTTACAGAACTAGCAGCATTTATTCACAATAATACAGTTGGTCAAGTAGCACAGATTAATATCGAATCAGTGGACAACCAAGCAAAACCAAACGCATTATTTGAAATAATTAGTGACAGTGATGAATTATTTTTACCAGTTATAACAACCGGTAACATTACTGTAAGTAAGAGTACAGTTTATAATCCTACATCAATAGCAGCAAACAGCGGAGTTAATATTAAATGAACAAGTTTCACAGCAATCCAATCATAGTAAAAAAATCTACTAGACCTGGTGAAAGTTCTGAGTATGTTGGTACACGAAATACTGTAGATTTACTTCCAGCAATTTTTCAAACAACTGTTAACAAGAAGTTTTTAAATAGCACTCTTGAGCAGTTAATGTCAAGTGGTAGTATGGAAGCTGTTAACTACTATTTAGGTGACACACAAAATAAAAATGTAGCTGCTGAAAGATTTATATCTGACAATAGAGCAGCAACTGACTATCAATTTGTTCCTGGCGGAGTAGTTCGTGATCAAGATCAAAATATTACTGAAGCAATGACATATGACGACTTGATTGATATATTAAAATACAATGAAGTAGATACTGCTAATACAAACCGTATTTTTAACGAGCCTGGTTATACATTAGATTTACCAATTGACTATGATATGTTTATTAACTATCATCATTA
>ENA-ORDA01003814-ORDA01003814.1-marine-metagenome-genome-assembly--contig:-NODE-3814-length-10300-cov-6.327595_pt1 | contig 10300 bp, 10 predicted proteins | sample MGYA00237778_ERZ508506 | MGnify/ENA primary metagenome ERZ508506 (study PRJEB26177, sample SAMN06267891) | marine metagenome | isolation source: Monterey Bay, California, USA | place: Pacific...
ATTTTTAACCATTTCAATTTTACTTTCCATTTTATGTTGAACTTAGTTATCGAGTGAAAGATTCCCCACTCATCGGTGTTATCACGGTAGTTTCCAAAATAGCGCCTGCAGCGGCTCTTTTAGCTTTAAGTTCCTCATGTCCTCCAAATGCTTTCATAGCTTCAGGGGACTCAAGATCGATTATAACAGTGAGCTTACTGTCATCGTCTTTCTCGGTTCCTGCGAAGACAAGCTTTGCCCCAAGCGCATTTAAAGTAGCCTCATTCTCATGAAACATATCTTTCCAGGGCTTGAAGCCACGAGCAAGATCTTGTGTCAGCTTTACTATCATGCTGGATTTCCTTTATTGTTTGGTATCGTTTACCATGACCCCTTTCAGACATGGTGTTACTCTAGCGTTGGTTAGTGTATGTCCTTATTTTAGACTGTCCAGTTAGATATTTCTCTTGCCGATAAACTGAAGACACGCACAAAAAAATACCACCACATATCTTAAACCGCTCTTGTATTTTGTATGGTTTTGCGTGACAGCTCATCGACGTTAGCACTTAGTGATTATTTGCGAGGCAAAAAATGAACCAAACTATTAGATTAGACAGAGACACTTGGACAAAAAGCCATTGCCCGATCACTGGGGCAGAAATCTATTGTCCATTTGCAACTTGCGCCGAGGTCATCGCTGACCGTTGGTCTGTACTAATTTTGCGAGACATTGCCATTTGCAATCAAAGGACTTTTCGATCAATTTTAGCAAACAATAATGAAAATATCTCTAGTGGTGTATTAGCTAGCCGTCTGAAACGGTTGTCTGACATTGGATTGTTATACTTCAAGGATGATCCTGAGCATTCACAGCGAAAGATCTATTGTTTAAGCCCAGCTGCAATAGATCTTGTACCTATTTTACTAGACATGTCAGCTTGGGCGCTGACACATGCATTGCCTTCTAAAGAACCAATTACGCTTCCTTCGAATATGGATCGTCCCCAATCACAGTATTCAAAAGAATTAACAGATCAATTGCGATCTTTACACTTAAATCCAGGCGATACAGTTTAATGGGAGTTGCTAAACAAAGCTTAACCCGTCTCAAATTGAGTCTATTTCAGTTCTCTTGAGTTCCAAATGAAGTTCGGAAAAAGATTGTTTAGTCTACGGGGTTTTCATTGGAAGGTTTTATATCTTCCATTGAAGAGCCAAACTGCACTTCATCAAAGTAAGCAATTAATGTTGAAGATTTTTTCCCATTTCCAAACTCTTTTAATCTTTCTTTTATATGAGATCGATAGAAGCCGTATTTAAAAGAATATACGTCTGGAGTAAACTTTCTAAAATCTTTAATATTCACTTTTTCTTTACCATTTAAATAAATTTTCAATGAAGATTTCTTATTTTTATATTCTAAGTCGTTAAAATTGATTGCAATATCCATCCAGTTTTTTTTGAATTGATTTGTATAACCAAGTAAATATGTGAGTTGAGAAGCTTGGCCATTGTTTCTACTGTTTCCATCAGTTTTAATTACATGTACCAATATTTTTTCACCGCATAAGCGAATAAAAAATATTGGGGCACCACCAACAAACGATTGTGATGAAACAAACTTTTGTTGATTAACACCTCGGTCGAAAACTTTTAATTGCATCAACGAAGTACAAAGCCCAACTGCATTCCAATCACTAAATGGGTCAGGGGTAGTTTCTGGATCAATCTTAACACTTAACCCAATCCATTTATTTTTACCTTTTTCCCATTCATGAAAAACTATTTCAGATCTTTCTCTATCATTATTGCAACCAAATTTTTTATTTTTTGTAAAATAGTCCTGCCTACAATCTCCATTTCTTATTTCCATTCTCTGTGATAATTTTCCTGCCCTTTTAACTTTTGAGCTGAAACGGTGAGACCATGGTTTTTTAGGACCATCCTTGACTAATCCATTTCTTGTATTTCTATTATTGGAATATCGTTCAGCATAAAACCGTAATGCATCAAGATCGTTTGAACTAATATTTCCATTATACTCACCACCATAATCGCGATAAAAAGATTTTAATGAAGTAACTGTTCTTTTTCCTACAAGACCATCAATTGGCCCTGACTCATAGCCAAGAAGATTTAAATCTTTTTGTATACTTGTAATTATTTTGTCTGCAAATGAAGCAGGGGATAACGACACTAGACATAAAACACATACAATTAGGATATAATTCATAGTAACATATAAACCTCTTTTATTCATATATTATAATTAAAACATACTTTATTTTTGAAATGAAGTATGTTTTATAATGGATAGATTTAACAACCAAGATTATTAGAATGTATTCAAAACATTAGATAATCGAGCAAAGTAAAAATAAACCCTCACCAAATAACCGTCTGAGTAAAGGCTATAGAATCTCTGATATCAAGGCCTCAGCCCATGCATCACACAATACGCACGCTTGTATCTCCCTGAAACAACGCAGTTATTCACGCAATTATGGGCTAGTTTGCAATCTGGGGAAGCAGATGGCGGTGTCGTCAGACATGCAAGATAAGGCATCAGCCACACTAATATTTTCGGGTAAAAAAATAAACAATCAAGTTAGTCAGACTTTTTCATAATACTTTCTAACAGAGCTAAACTTATGCATATTTTCGAATGAACAGAATTCAACAAGATCAAAATGAATTGGATCACACTGTGCAAGGTATTTATTAAATAGCGAATTACATTCTTCCACCATTTTAGTAGCCATTTTTTCATTTAACCACTTCACAGTATAGGCCATTGAAACATGGAATTCATAGCTGTCTACATCTCTGCGATATAAACCAGTTATTTTTTCAAGTTCTGCACGAATTTTTCGCAACTTAATCTCATCTTCATTAGTTGCACCTCGCATTGACACACTAGTTGGCGAAAACAGACTATCGGGTAAAATGTTAAAGCTTTTTTTTAAGGTACTCTTAGTGAGCATTTCATCGAAGGCGTCATTGATCTGATTTAAGGAAGCATTTGATGGTATATCTTTCGGCCAACCGTCAGAGCCAAGTGGAGAACCACTTACCCCACAAAAAATAGTCATATGAAATGTGGGTTTAGGTAAAAATGTGAAGTGGCCTGAAAATGGATGACACTGCAACTCATCTTGAACTGCGCTCAAAGCAGAAAAAAATTCTGATTTCTGATCAATATGGCACAAGAATGTATTACCAGGGAATGGGAGCACCTGCCCTTCGGGTGTGAATTTGCCGCCCATTCCTGGTTCGGTAATTGCTTTTGGATGAAGCGCTCGCAGCGGTCCGCCTGTGAGTTTCATCAAGGCATATGCCTTTCGCTTCTCATAAGGCAATTCTTGATCAGTAGATTTCATTGGATTTGGTCACTATCAATGATATATTTTAAACTTTGCATTCTTGGTAATACTACGTTTATTTCTAGTGTATGTTTGCACTGTGGATATACCAACATTTCACAACTGGCCATAAATTTCTTTACTTTCACTAGGCGCAGAAGTGATGAAAAAAAATGTGCATGCAGGATCTCCTTTTGCGCTTTTTTAACAACACACTGCCAAGATTTGGCATTGCCTTGGGGTAAAAATAACATCCATTCAATAGTTAAGTTATTTCCCCTCAGGTATGAGTTAATCTTTGTTATATTGTATTGAGTAATTTTCATAAAAACATTCACAAGCTTGTTACATTGCCTTGAAATTGCTGAGGTTAGCAAGCCAAACATCTGTTTAGCTTGCCAAATTTTATGAAATGCGTTTAGCGTTCGAGGATTACATTATCAATAAACATAGCTTCAACTTCACCACGAAACGGCTGAGCGCCCCATACTTGACGAAATGCGCGTTGTTCATTGGGAACCAATGCGAAACTGTCATCCGCTGCAGTGTTCATCGGTGCTGTACCAAAATCCCTGTTGAACATCGACTGTGTTTCAGGAGAAGTGAGCCAATTTACGAACACAGCCGCTGCTGCTGGATTAGGCGCGTTTTGTGGAATTGCCACACCGTTGCCTCCGCCGTTCATACCCATTTCTGGGATATAGAACTTGATTTCTTTCCGAACTTCACCACGATTTTGAAGACCTGCAAGATGATCTTCCCACGCTGGGACCATCCAAAGTTCGCCATCACTAGCCCGAATAATGCTGTCAGCGTTTGAAGCTGTTACAACATAGTTTTCAGCATGTTTGTTAAAGAAATCAATGCCTGGTTGAATAGATTCTAGGCGTTGATCTGTGACTTCACCATTACTGAAATCAACATCTGCAACAACTCTTAGCGTGTTTTGATAAAACGACGGTCCCGAGCCACCTTTTTCATAGTTGAAACCAAACTTACCTGGATTTTCAGACCAGAAAGTTGCAAATTCATCAGGTGTCTGAGGCAGGTTGTCCGCGCTCACATGTGCGGGATCATAGGCAATCCCAGTTTGGTTACCCCAGAACGCAACAACATGGTCACCACCGTCAAATCCTGCAAGCTCGACGACACGGCCGTCATCTTTTGGAAGAATTGAAAGTGAACTAAACAGTGGCGCAAGCTCGACTGTTTGGAACCCGTCAGTCCCCCATGCAAGAACATCAATGTCGCCCGTTTCACGGTCACGCTCAGCTAGCATTTTTTCTGAGTTACCAGCAGCTGTACCTTCAGGAATCGTAACGCTGATTCCATATTCTTCTTCAAAAGTTTTAACTGCGCGTCGGAAATCATCGCGCAGGTACCAAACGTACCAAGTTACTTTGCCTTCTTCCTTGGCTTGGGTGACAATGTCATCCCAACTCATGCTAGATAAGTCACCCGCGAATGATGTCGCAGTACTGGCCAGCAGCATTGTTGATGCAATTAAAGTTTTTAACATAAGTATTCCTCCAGTTGGTTTATGAACTTTCATCAGCCTTTACCTGACGAAAGAGTTGGATTCGCAGATCTGAGCAAGCGTTCCAAAATCAACATTAGGATGACATTTGGAACTACAAGTATCAGCGAAAGGACAGCTGCATTGGGTCGAACATAGTCTTGACCTAATGCCGCATAGAGTAATGTCGGAATTGTAACAATATCAGGTGATCCGACAATAAAAGCTATAGCAAATTCTTCGATCGATTGGATGAAAACGATCAGTAGCGTAGCGAATATTCCAGGCTTGAGCGCCGGTAAATAGGCTACTTTAAATCGTGCCCAATGGCTGGCACCAAGATTGCGGGCAGCATCGATGTGATCTTGGCGAACTTGTTCAAAACTAACTGTCATAATACGAATGGCGAACGGCATAAACAAAACAGCATGCGCAAAAAGAATGGCTCCAGGTCGCCAACTAGACAATCCAAGTTGATATAACAAAGACGTAAAAAAGATCGCTGTAATAAAGGCAGGCACTACCAAGGGTAGTAAACAAAGCATCTTAGCCAATTCGCGGCCAGGAAACTTAAGTCGACCCAACGCAAAGGACGTTGGCATTGCCAGTAGCAATGATAGAATTGCTGCAGACGGTGCGAGTGTGTAAGACGCGATTAACGCGCTTTTCAAAGACGAATTTTCCCACATGTCGACCCATCTATAAAGCGAAATTACTGGTGGTAAAACTTTGTCTGCAGTCCAAGGTTCAGAGGGGTCAACCAGTGACCACAACACAGCCATTGTAAAAGGAATGATTAACCAAATTGCGCAAATCAACAAAAGCGAAATTAACAGTATCTTATTCAGCTGCTCCATGGTCATTTGATACGTCCCCGCATAATTATGCGTGCAACAGCGGCTAATATTGCTGATCCAACTAATGCGATCATCATAAGCGAAACTCCAACCACAGCAGCTGAGTGCCAATCACCGCGACCTTTGAAACTTACCATCAATTGAGAAAGCGATTGCTTATTTGTGGGGCCTGCGATGACTTGGAAGCTAAAATCTGCAACCGCACCAATAAAAATGATCACCATAGCTGCTTGCATGCTCGAGATAGTGAGTGGAGCAATTACGCGGCGAAACCGGTCCCACTTTCCAGCACCTAGGTCACGAGCAGCATCAAGAACATCATCAGAAATGCTTTGAACAGCCCCTGTGAGCAACAATAAGGCAAATGGCATGTTCTTCCATGTCTGTAGGATTAAAACGCTATAAGCGTTTGGATCGTTTTGCAATCGGCGCGGCTCCGACCAAATGCCTAGCCATTGCATGAACTGGTTCAAAATGCCGTGATAGGAAATTACATTGACGAACAGGAATGCTGCTACCAACCCATGAACAAGTAATGGAGCCTTTAGTATTGCACCGATTAGGTTAGAACCTGCAAATGGTTTGCGCAACCAAATAGCGAGCGGATAGGCTAGAGCAACAGAGAATATTGCGCTCAACACACCGATATAGATCGAATACTGGATAGATCGCTTGAAGATTTTGCGCCCCACCATTTTCGACCAGAACTCAGTTGAAAACTCACTAATGCCATTGAGACTATAAAATCCAAACGATTGTGACACCGCGATGTACACAACCGTGCCTATAAGCGCAAGAATTAGCCCTAAGCCTGGCGTAAGAAGACCAATAATCAACAGTCCCCGCCGCAAAGTCATGTGTCTTTGTCCAACAAAATCACTTCATCCGGAGATACTAAAAATTGAATTATATCACCTTCTTGGGCATCAGTGCGTTTGGTTTGAACTCGATAAGATGTTTCATTCGTCTCGACAATGAGATCTGTAAAATGGCCCTGAAATGCTCGGTGTACAACCTTTGCTTTTATTCCAGATGTATCAATGATCGCACTTTCTGGCCTCCAGCATAGGCTAACACTTTTTGTTTTGGGCGCTTCCAAGGCAGTGACTGAAAACGAACCAATGCCTGTTTCAACTTGCCAGAGCCCGTTAGAGATTGCACCAACTACTTCGCCAGGAAAAATATTTGCATCACCAATAAAGTCTGCCACAAAACGCGTCTTGGGTGCATAGTATAATTGCTCTGGTGAATCCACTTGCTCAACACGGCCATCATTTAAAACTACGATCCGGTCTGACATTGAAAGCGCTTCAGCTTGGTCGTGGGTCACATAAATTGCCGTTAAACCATATTCTTTTTGAATACGGCGAATTTCTATCCGCACTTGATCGCGAAGCTTTGCGTCAAGGTTAGACAAGGGTTCATCAAATAAAATGACACTTGGACGCATCGTAAGGGCACGTCCCAAAGACACTCGCTGTTGCTGCCCACCCGAAAGTTGATTTGGAAGTTTGTCAAGCTGTGCCGTTAGATCAAGTTTTTCAGAAACGTCATCAATCCGCGCCTTTCGTTCGCTACTCGAAACCTTCTTTTGTCGTGGCCCAAATTCGAGGTTTTCCTTAACTGTCAAATGTGGGAATAATGCATATGACTGAAAACACAAAGCAGTATCACGTTTTTCAGGTGGGACATGCGTTACGTCCAGACCACCAATTTTAATGACACCATCGGTCGGTTCTAAAAATCCAGAGATCAACTTCAGTAAAGTGGTTTTACCACAACCAGATGGACCTAGAAGCGTCACAAACTCTTTAGGCTGAACATCAATAGATACATCAGACAAAGCAGTAAAGTCTCCAAATTTCTTACTTAGATGCTCAATATCGATAGCTACCATCAGGCTTCCTGTCTTTATTACTCACTAGTAGTAATAATAAATTCATTTCAGTCAAGAGATTCCTTTTCGAACATTTGCTTGCAGTGCGGTATCCGTTTAGCCTATCAAGATTGCAGGAGAGAACAATGAACGAAATCGGAGAAAATCCCTTAAGTGCAAGCGAAAGAAAGCTGTTATCGATTGCACGGCAACTAGGCCCGATCGCACGATCAGAAGTGACAGCACATTCGGGGTTATCTCAACAATCAGTTCACCGACATATTGATAGTTTACAATCCAAAGGTTTCCTGCGCTTGCGCCCTGCAACTATAAAGGGTCGCGGAAAGCCTAGCCCATTGGTCGAAATTAATCAGGATACATATGTTTCACTAGGACTATCGTTCACAACTGAGAAGGTATTGGCATGTTTGCTAAATCTAAAAGGCGTGCCGCTAATCGAATGTGAACTAGATGTTCATCCCAACAAGCCTACAGATGTACTGAATATGCTCGAAGCTAAAATTGCAGATTGGACTGCAGCAGAACTCAAAAACCGTCAGATGATAGGAGTTGGCATCGCCATGCAAGGATATCGCACAGATGCGACCGACCAATTTGAAACCCCAAGGCTTTTAGGAAATTGGCAAAACTTGGATCTTACAACATTGTTTCAAGATCGCTTTAAATTACCAGTTTTCACAGAGAATAATGCGACGTCTTGTGCAACTGCTGAATTTTATCTTGGTGGAGCCGCAGAACACAGTTGCTTTGCATATCTTTCATTTAATTATGGCTACGGTGCCGGCCTTTATTGGCAAAATAAACCTGTTCAAGGTGGTCACGGCAACGCAGGTGAAATTGGGTCAATCTACCGTCCAAAAGATGCAATTCATCGCCCTGCACTTGGTGAGCTTTTGAAGCGTATGCGACTTCAAGGACACGCAGTTGCTCATATTTCGGAATTGTCCAACTACTTTTCCGAGGATCTTCCAGTGATTTTAGATTGGGTCCAAGAAGTAGGCCCATATTTACGTCAATCACTTGCCGCACTTAAAGGTGTTTTGGATCCAACAGCAATCTTTTTTGGTGGTGAAGCTCCAAGCGGACTTAGACGAGCATTAATAAATGAAGCCAATGCTCATGATCGTATCGTCCACGGTCCAGAACCAATGTATATAGAAAGTGGCATACAGGGAGATGCGGCCCATTTGGGTGCTGCCTTTCTGCCTTTGCACCAATTGATCTTTAGAAATTAATCTACCCAACACTAAGCTGTTCTCAGACTTGCAAGATAAGGCATGGACGCGTTTTACTTTTAATATCCGCGCTCTCCAAAACCCACCCTCGCCAAATGTGCGTCTGAGTAAAGGCTATAGAATCGGTGATATCAAGGCCTCAGCCCATGCATCACACAAAACGCACGCTTGTATCTCACTGAAACAACGCAGTTATTCACGCAATTATGGGCTAGTTTGCAATCTGGGGAAGCAGATGGCGGAGAGACAGCGTGTTCATCTCTTATTATATCCGCTACTTATCAGCTAATACTCTGTATTCATTACATATAGTATAACCTAGTTCATCACAATACGGCGCATAATGGTCAGTAATATGGTCAGTAATGCCTTGGATAGAGTTATAACCTCATAGATCATCTTCTGTGTCATACTTGTGAGTACAAGCCTCACCGTAGTTCAGGAGGGTTTAACTCTTCCTATGTCCAGGATGATAGTAGAGTTACACCCCCCCCCTTATGAGGGCCAGACGGGGTATATGCGGGGTATTTATATGGTGAGTTACACAGATAGGGCTTGTGGGGTGTGAACTGCTTTGAGTGAGTATAAATTACTATTGTTATTCACTTTGTAATTATTTTGTGTTGTATTGAGACTAAATACTGAAAGGCATACAATATGAATTATGAAGAAGCAAAAACTTATGTAGAAAAGCACTTTAAAAAGCACTTAGGTAACCTAACTGAATATCCGCTTTATCCAAGCAGTTTTAAAGCTACAAAGGATTGGCTCAATCAGTTTTTTGAACAACGTTTTTCTGAATTTGGGGTTTATGAAGACGCAATTATTGCAGAAAATTCCATTCTCAACCATAGCGTGTTAACTCCAATGCTCAACGTTGGTCTAATAGCGCCTGATGAAGTTATTGAAGCCTGCTTAAAATATGCAACCGACAACGATATACCAATTAATTCGACCGAAGGTTTTGTGCGGCAAATCATAGGATGGAGAGAATTTATACGGGGCATGTATGAATGCAGAGGCAGCGAAGAGCGAACAACCAATTTCTGGAATTTTGACAAAAAAATACCGAGCTCCTTTTATGACGGAACAACCGGTATACCGCCAATAGATAAAACCATAAAAAAAATCCTACAAACTGGTTATTGCAATCATATAGAACGCTTGATGGTAATAGGTAATTTTATGATGCTTTGCGAATTTGACCCAGATGAAGTTTATCGATGGTTTATGGAGTTATTTGTCGATTCCTATGATTGGGTGATGGTTACAAATATTTATGGCATGAGCCAATTTGCAGATGGTGGACTGATGGCGACTAAACCCTATATAAGCGGTAGTAACTACCTTATGAAAATGAGTAACTACAAAAAAGGAGAATGGCAAGCGACTTGGGACGGTCTTTTTTGGAGGTTTATGGATACACATCGAGATTTCTTTTTATCCAATCC
>ENA-ORDA01003820-ORDA01003820.1-marine-metagenome-genome-assembly--contig:-NODE-3820-length-10289-cov-5.769487_pt1 | contig 10289 bp, 10 predicted proteins | sample MGYA00237778_ERZ508506 | MGnify/ENA primary metagenome ERZ508506 (study PRJEB26177, sample SAMN06267891) | marine metagenome | isolation source: Monterey Bay, California, USA | place: Pacific...
GTTTTAAAGATAGCAGCCTTAGCCTAGAATATTTTGAAATTGCAAATGAAAAAACCTTAAAAACCGTTCGCCGTAAACGAAAAGGAGTTTCTTACCGCTGCTTTATAGCAGCATTTGCAGGAGAGGTTCGTTTGATAGATAATCTAAAACTCAATTAATTTTCTTTCACTTGAGAATTCATGCATCTTAATTTCATATATCTTTGCCAATATGTTAATACACGTAGTAAAATCTAAAATACACAGGGTTAAAGTAACCGGTGCTGAGCTCAATTATATTGGGAGTATAACCATAGACAAGGACCTTCTTGACGCTGCTAATATTGTAGAGGGAGAAAAAGTGCAGGTAGTAAACAACAACAATGGGGAGCGCCTTGAGACATATGCCATCCCTGGGCCAAGAGGCAGTGGAGAAATCACCCTAAACGGCGCAGCAGCTAGAAAGGTGTCTAAGGGCGATATTTTAATACTAATTACCTACGCCATGCTCACGCAAGAAGAGGCAAAAACATTTAAGCCCTCGCTTGTATTTCCTAACCAAGACAACTTACTTATTTAACTTGAAAAATACCTTTATAAAAATACTAAAAATAGCAATCCCTCTTGGCCTGGGTGCTTTTTTGATATGGTATATATACAACAAGTTTACCCCATTGCAACTCAAAGAACTAACAGGATACATAAAAAATGCTAACTATTGGATTATTGCAGCTTCTGTTGGTCTTAGTCTTTTAAGCCATGTATCAAGAGCTCATAGATGGTCTTTTATGCTAGAACCACTTGGTTACAAACCAAAACTAGCAAATAATTTTATGGCAGTATCTGTTGCTTATTTGATGAATGTTTTTATTCCCAAAAGCGGAGAGGTCTCTAGGGGTATTGTGCTCGATAAGTATGAGAAAATTCCTTTTTCTGCTGGTTTTGGAACCATCATTAGCGAACGGGTTGTAGATCTTATTTTATTGCTAGTATTTATCTTTGTGGCCTTGGCTTTAAAATTTGACATACTGTATAGTTATGTCTTAGATAAAATTCCACCCTCTATTTTAAACACCATTGTAATAGCTGTTGTGGGCCTTGGAATTTTCTTGTTTTTATTTCTCTCATTAGAATTTTAAAATACGAAGCTCGAAGAGATTGTTAGTCTCAGCGTCCTTTATAAAACTTGTTCCAAACTGTCTTGCACTCTTTGGGCAACAATTTTAAGAATCCTCTTGTTCAATTCTGAGGAATTGAAACAATAATACTGGTATTCTTCTAAAGAAAAATGACCAATGATACTCCCTAGAGTGAAATTTTTATAATGGATATCTTTTACAAAAACAGCGCTAATTTTACTTCTCTTTTTTGAGTCCGTTAGACTTGAAAAATCAAGTTTTCTTTTTTGGATATAGTTGCTAAAAGAGGCGATTAATAAATCGTGCTGCATTTTAATAACAGGTCGCAAAGTTTGGTTTTGAAACAACTCTATGGCAGACATATGCTCTTTGATTAAATTTTCTAAAACGGGTCTTTCTTTATTCATTTTCTAATAATTCATCGAGTTCTAATTGAAAATCGTATTGTAAATCTTCATGCAATTTCTCAATTGCTTTTTTAATCATTCTTACCTGTGTGTCAAAAATATTTTGCAGCCTCATACTTCTGCTTATAGAAGGTTTAAAGGTTTTCAATTTTTTACAGAAATACAAGAGTAATTCAGCTTCAGTTTCTTTCTTTTTGGAATAGCGAATGTGTTTTTTTATGGAAGATAATATTTTACGAGTACTTTTTCGAATGTAAAAAAAGCTATTTGTATTGATCTCATCAAATTGAAGATCTACCTCTTCTTTTAGATTTTGAATAAAAGATTCTTCATCATGAGACTCAAATAAAAGATAAGTAAGCAGCTCTTTGTTCTCTTTTTTAAACCTTGCCAAATGCAAACACAACTGTTTTATATCGTTAGCAGATGCGTGAGATAATTCGTCTTTGAGCTGTTTGATGGTAACCGCTTTCATTCGTTCTGTTTTTTTTGCAAGATAAAAAAGAAAAACCTCACTAAATAAAATTTGTGAGGCTTCTATTTATAAACTCTTTAAAAAAGAGGTGTTATTTATTGAATACTCGGTACGTTTACAACTTCGTTTACATCTGCATCATAATCTACTCCAGGAACTTTAAAACCAAATAAATTATCTAAGTTAATATTTACACCAAAAAAATATGCGTCGTTACCAAAAATGGGGTCATTGTTATTTTTTGGGATAAAAGTATAATTTAAATATGATAAAATAAATCTTATTTCTGATTGCCTAAGTTTTAAAAAAAATGGTGTCCTTAATGTTATCTCATTAAAAGTATTTGGATTTAAATATAATTCTGAAATTATTGTATCTATTATAAAAGGATTATTATCAGAAATAATTAGTTCTGAAGTAGTTAATAACTCTTTAGCCATGCTAAAAAATAAAGCCTCTTCATCCAAACGGTCTTTATACGGTCTTAATAAATCTGGGTTTATATCGCCCACATTTGCTCCTAAAGAAATGCCAAGACTGCTCCAAGCTGTAGTTTTACCTGGAATTATTTCATCAAAAGAGATTATGGATTGGGCATAAATACCTAAATATATCCGACTAGGTATAAAATGATATCCAAAAGAACTGCTCAATGATAATGCATAACCATTAGAAAGCATTCCCGCCCCCATCCTTAATGCTGCTTCGATATTTTGAGGAACCCATTTAAAATTTTTATTTAAATTATATTGTGCTGCTGCAAATGCTCCAATACCACTAATAGACTCCGTTGAATCTTGAATAGGTATATCATAAGCTACCACCTCCATTCCAAGGCTATATTTTTTCCCTTTTATAATCATATTATCTCTTGGTGCAAAGAAAAAGCCAAAAATTGGTTTTGATAATTTTGAGTTTAAAGCAGATTCACTAAATAAAGGAAGCCCGTACCAAAGACTAGTTAAAACAGGACTTATGTATGTTGTTATAGTATCCGCTTTAATTTCTATATTCTCAACAATTAAGACAGTATCTGGTTTCCATTCAAACTTGTAGGATAATTGGTCAGGGTACGATAATTGAATGATTCTACTTCCTATTTCTTTACCTTCTTTGTCTAACCTAGTTATAACTGTTTCCTCATTAACTAAGGAAACATCAAATCTGGTTATACCCTCTAAATCATTTTTTGAATTTTTAAAGTGAATTTCTCTTAACCATTCTCCATTTTCCATGAAGAGAACATGCCTACCCACCAATGTACTATCTGATCTAAAATAGGATGATTGTATTGTTTCCATAGATATGATTGAATCAGATCTTTGCGTGTAATGGAATCTGTAAAAATACAACCTGATTCCATTTTCATCATATACATCAAACCTTAATGGCCTTCCATCTTTTTTACTTTTCACTTTAGCTCTCCAGCCAGGCTTCACCTCACTTAGCTTATGAGAAAATAACAAACTATCTAGCCTTGTTATTTCACCTTTTTGATGAAATTTAACCTGGTATTCTGACCGATCCCCTTTTCGGTTCCATACGAGGTGCCAAGAATCAATTTTCTCATTTTTAGAACTATACTTAACTACAGTTTTGATTTTTCCCTGCTTATTTTTTACAGCTTCAAAGTATGGAACTGATATGAAAAAATCACGACTCTGTTTATTGTCTAATTTTCTTCTATATGGATTCCAATAGGAGTAATAGAGCGACTTGCCCTTAACAAGTCGTTTAGGTACTTTTCTTTGCTCTTTTGTTTGAGAAAAAACACCATTTTGAATCGGTAAAAAAAGAGTGCTTAATAAAAACCATAGAAAAAATTGCTTTTTTATGCTATCCCCCAACTCGTAAGCACAACTAGTAAAAAAAACAAACTAAACCCAATCCAACTACCAGCAGTGATACTTTTTTGAAACGCTAAAACATCCTGATCTAAACTCTGGTAATTAAGTACTATTTCTTGCTCTTTACCTTCCTCAACATACACATCCAGAACCCCCATCCTTAGTATATTATCCATCATTTTTTCTTTTGGAGATTTCGGTTGAGGAGTTAGCGCTGGATCAGTAGGGAAATAACCAACTTGGTGCCAACCCGGAAGCACATCAACTGCATATTCTAATGGGGTTTTTCCAACAAGTTGATTGTTAACATATATTGGTAAGTCTTTTGTATCACATAATATTCTTATACTTGAACGCTCTCTAGCTTCTTTCCAATTATTAGGATGCCTCCAACGATCTTTCATTACGTCAAAAGTATCTGGTAATTCTTCGACTATAAAAGATTGGACTAGGGCACCTTCATCTTTTTTTTCTTCTTGATCTTTACCATAGTTTAAAATAACTAAAAGGTTTTTATCTTTCGAATGACGAATTAATTGATAAGATTCTATTTTTTTTGCCGTATTAAATACCATTTGTACGGAACCATCTGTATTTGCGGATTCAACAGAAAGAAGAGGATATTTATACTCATCAGAAATTACTTTGTTTGTATTTAATGAGACATTAAACAAACTTAATGTAAAATAATTATTACGATCAATCCAGCCAGACACATCATCCCTATCAATGATTTCATCAAAAATAATTGAAGTTTCTACTTTTTCGGGCTCTGATATAATATCAATATGTACAATATTTGAATTGAATTGCCCGTTTAAGCTCGCGATAAATAAGATATAAATAAGTAATTTATGAAACCTAATGGGAGTCAAAAAATTCTTAGACAATTTATCCAGGCTGTTCTTCATCATTTAGAAAGTTAAAAGTCACTTTTTGAGTTCTACCTTTCGTAACAAAAACATCTCTAAAGTCTGGATTTGGAATCCCGGACTTATTGAATTTTTTTGCTCCAGGAACATCAATTCTTATTCTGTGCCAACCGGAAGAGACAGGCAGCCTTTTTGTTAGAGGTGTCCTCCCTACTCTGCGACCATCGAGATATACATTTACGCCGGTAAGATTACAACCTATTTTAAGATATGTCTTTCTATTTGTAAGATTTGGTTCGATTGCATATGCCGCTAGATCTTCTGAATTATTTTTCTTTATAACCTTAGGCTTTACTTTTTGTTTGATTTTCTTAGGTTTTTTACTAACAAGCTTATTTTCTTTTTCGACAAGCTTATTTTTTCTTTCAATAATTTCATTTTTTAAATCATTTAATTTTTTTTCTGAAATATTTTTAGAAACTTCATTCTTGTTTAGAACTTCTTCTTGTGTTTTTATATTATCAGTCTTTTGAAGAGCAGTATTGGATGTTTCTACTCCAGAAGGCAATGGCGGACCATAAGTAGGATCTTTTTTTTCTAAAGAACTACCTCCCGACCAATGTTTTTCCCATATATCTGTTTTACTTTTGTTTGCAGTATCAGTTGAACTAGTTATTTCATCTTCCGTACTATACCAATTATTATACCAAACAAAATATTTTTCAGGCCCATACTTTTCACGAGCATCGATGAAAGATTCATAAAAAGGTTTTCGATTTTTATTTTGATCAATTAGTGAAAATATTTTATTATTGTTTTTATTTTCAGATTTTTTTATATCTGCAATATTTTCAACATCAAGCTTATGCCAAAGATGAATTAAAAACACTCTGTTTGAAGGTGAATGAAATATTTCAAAATCAGAAATATAGTTCTCCATTAAAAAGCCTATTTGGACAGATTCAGGGTTTTGAATTCCTTCAATCTCTAAAATTGGTGAGCTTGCTTTGAGGTTTTCCAAAACGTTTTCAGCAAAAACAGATTTATTTAAAGTTAAGTAGAACCAATTTTCCTGCCCAACCCAGCCAGCGATATCATCAACTTCTGGTACATTACTAACAACTATCCTTATAAGGACACCGTTTTCTTTTTCATGATGAGTAACGAGCTGAACTTGATGAGCATTCATGTTGCCAAGAAGAGTAGAAAATATCAATACAAATATCCAATGCCTCATTGACGGTACTCTATAAGTTCTTTTTGAAGCTTCATTACTTCTTTTAATTCTTTTGATGTGCCTTCTCCTGATTTTTCATTGGCTTGAATAACAAATCTAAGCTCTTCAATTCTATTTTTAATAGCAATCGATTTAATTGTTTTAATACAATCTGTAACGACTTTCTCAGAATACTCCTCTTCTTTTCCTTCTATTAAAAGCTGCGATATAAATTCACGTTCTTTTTTTTCTGGAAAATGTTCTACAAGTTTAGAATTTTCAATTGTTTCATCATTAAGTATTTTACTTATAATCTTGATAAGTAACTCATGGGAAAATAAGTCAAGGCCAATGTTTTTTTTCAACACTTTTCTTGCCTTAGAATTTGAATTAATAAGAATTTTGATTAATTCTAACTCCGCTCTTTGTATTTTGGTTTTGAATTCAAATAAATTACGATCTGCGTCAACAACTTTTGCTTTATTAAAATTTCTTTTCAAGTTAAGTATTTGCAACAAATCTATTTCTTGTATTCTCATTTTTTCTGCAAGGTCTCTAATTATTTCATTTTTAATGATTGAATCATTTATAGTTTTAATATTTCCTATTATATCATGCAAATAATCACTTTTTTGAACACCTCTAAGCTCTTTTGCTTTATGAAATTCAAGGTGGAAATCAAGAAACTCCATAGGGCTTTGAATAGCTTTTTTTAAAGCATCAGGCCCTTTTTCCAATAGCCAGTCATCTGGGTCTAATCTGTCCGGGGGGCGAACAACGTAAGACTCTATGCCAACCTGGAGGAGGATAAAACCTGCACGTAGAACCGCATTCGCGCCAGCTGAATCTCCATCATAAAGTAAGATAACTTTTTTGACATGTTTGGATATTAAATTAGCATGGTTTTTTGTTAACGAAGTTCCCGATACTGAAACTACCGGTTTTATTCCAGCTTGGTATAATTGTAAAAGATCCATATAACCCTCCACAAGAAGAGCATAACCTTTTTTTCTTATCTCATCTTTTGTTATATGTAAACCATATAAAGTATTGCTTTTTTGGTAAATAGCTGTCTCAGGAGAATTTAAATATTTTGCAAGGTCGTTCTTCTTATAATCTCTTCCACCAAAGGCAATTACTTCCCCAGATTGGTGAAATATTGGGAATATTATTCTTGATCTAAATCTATCAAAGGTCCCCTTATCAGAGCGAATGAACAGACCGGTTTTCATTATATTTTGAAATTTGTCTTTGTAATCGAAACTGATTTTGTTGTAAAGGTTATTCCAACTATCAAAAGCAAATCCGATTCTAAATTTTTTTATTACACTTACACTAAGGTTTCTATCCATTAAATATTGTAACGGGCCTTTACCAGCATTGGAAAATAAATTCTGTTGAAATAAAAGAGTAGAGTCTTCATGAATTTTTTTTAAGAATGAATATTCATTCGAAGATGAATTACTATTTGCAATCTCTAAAACTACATTGTATTTATTCGCTAAAAATTTAATAGCCTCAAAAAATGTTAATTTTTGAAATTCCATAATAAAAGTAAATACATTTCCTCCATTTCCACAGCCAAAGCAATGATATATTTGCTTAGATGGAGAAACACTAAATGATGGAGTATTTTCATCATGAAACGGACACACACCAAAATAGTTTATCCCTCTTCTTTTAAGCTCAATTTCTGTAGAGATAACATCAACTATATCTGCTAAATCTCGAATTTTATCAATCGTATTTTGCGGAATTTTTGGCATCAGGGCTGGACTAACTTTCTTAAAAAGTTTTCACTGTAGAAGACAGGGTCTTCCCAACCAAAAAAACTTATAATACCAATTCTAAAATGATTGGTCGTTTGAACTACTTTTGAATTTTGTTCAATTATGATTGTCCATTTGTCTAAAGGTAAAATACTAATTATCCAAAAAAATACACAAATAATACAATATCCTTTTATACTAGCAAATAGGAATCCCAATATATTATTCATCCAAATATTAGATTTAGATAAAAGGGCAATCTTAAACAGTCTTGTTAATATTCTCCCGAATATTAATACCGCTGAAAATATTAGACAAAAAGCAATCAAAGTAGATGACCATGGTTCAATGCTCATGTTTTTTAAAATCAAATTAGAAAAATACACCGTTTTACTTGTGGCAATTAAAATTGATAAAACTAATGTGACTAGTCTTCCGAACTCGTCTACTAGACCCCTGTTGTATCCTATAACACCATTAAAAAGCATGTAAGAGAGCGCAAGGCCATCTAAAAACCATCCCATTTATTGCAATAATTGCTTGGCAAGTCTGTTCGCTATCCCGCCATCTACTTTTCCGCCGCCTTGCTGCATAACTAATGACATTACTTTACCAATATCGGGTATAGAATTTGCAGAAATTTGAGTAATAACAGTTTTAATTAACTCTAAAGTGTCCTGTTCAGAAAGCTGCTTTGGCAGATACTCTTGAATAATTTTTAATTCAGATTTTTCTGTTTCAGGAACGTCAATCCCATCTGTAATTTTGGGCTTAGAGTCATCAGATCCAGGCGTAGGTGCAGATTTTTTTTTCTTAAATTTGGCCAAAGTAAATTTCTAGCGTAAATCAAGCAAACCATGTTTAATATCTTTGGTAAAAATTTGAGCATAGAATAGGAAGGGTATAATTTTAGAGATAAAAGACAAAAACTATGGCATTAGCTGGTATAGAATTAAGATATTTAGTAAATCAAATTTCTGAACAAGTTCAAGGATACTATATCAGCAATATCTACGGAATAACAAAAGACAGTATTCTCTTCAAACTTCATCACACTGAAAAAAGTGATCTCTTTATGATGATTTCAACATCAGGTGTATGGTTAACTAAAGTAAAAATTGATCAAATGGAACCAAATAGATTACTTAAGAGATTACGAAGTGATTTACTACGATTAAAATTAAAAAAAATTGAACAGATAGGTGCAGAAAGAATTGCATATTTTACTTTTGAAGGATTTGGTAAAGAGTTTATTTTAGTGGGTGAATTTTTTGGCGATGGAAATATCATACTTTGTAGTAAGGAGATGAAAATTTTAGCTTTACAACATTCAATAGAAGTTAGACATAGAAAACTTAGTGTAGGATTAGAATATGCAGAACCTCCAGAAAATAATTTAGATATTTTTAATTTAACTGAATCAAATTTTGATGAATTAAGAACTACTGACTTAATTTCTGCAAAATGGTTTGGAAGAACTTTAGGTTTACCAAAAAAATATGTTGAATCAATATTTGAAATTACAAATATTGATCGTAAAAAAATTGGAAATTTGTTAACAAATGAAGAAGTAACAAAAATTTATGAAACAACAAAGAAAATTGTTTTAGATGTTGTATCTGGAAATCATGAGCCAGTCATAGTTAAAAACGAAAAAATAGAAGTTTTACCTGTAAAACTAGGAAAACTTGAAGGTGAAGTAACTGATGTTACTAGTTTCATTGAAGGATTAGATACAATTTTTACAAAAAATATAGTTGAAAAAGGTAAATCAATTCAAAGTAGTGGCTCTGATAAAAAAATTAAAGATTTAGAAACTCAAATATCTGAACAAGAAAAAGCAATTCAAACAGTAAAAGATAAATCAAAAAAAATTACAAATGTTGCAAATTCACTTTTTGAAATGGTTTCAAAAGGAATTTTTTCAATAAAAGATAGTCTAGCACAAGAAATTTTGGCAACTAATAATGCAAAATTGATTAGTGAAAAAGGAATCTCAATGATTATTGTTGAAGATGAAAAAATCAAAATAAATACAGATTCCCCACTTCAATCAATAGCATCTGTTTTGTTTAATCAAGCAAAAAAACAATCAGGTGCCATTAATTCAATTGAAGCAATTAAAGAAAAAACAGAAAAAAAATTAAAGAAATTCCAAAATCAAACAGAAGCTGAAAGAAATTTAGAGGTTGTTACAGAAATTAGAAAGAAAAATTGGTTTGAAAGATATAGATGGTTTATGACTACTGATGGATTTCTTACAATTGGTGGTAGAGATGCAGCATCAAATTCAGCTGTAATTAGAAAACATTTGGATAAAAATGATAAAGTATTTCATGGCGATATTTTTGGTTCTCCATTTTTTATTTTAAAGGATGCAGAAAATGTACCAGATACAACAATGAATGAAATTGCACATGCAACTGTTTGTTTCAGTAGAGCATGGAGAGAAGCATTGTATGGGGTTAGTGCTTACTGGGTTCTTCCAGACCAAGTAAAAAAATCCGCGCCTAGTGGAGAATTTCTCCCTAAAGGCTCATTTACAATAGAAGGACAACGAAATTTTATCAAATCAGAGACTCTAAA
>ENA-ORDA01003821-ORDA01003821.1-marine-metagenome-genome-assembly--contig:-NODE-3821-length-10289-cov-2.945163_pt1 | contig 10289 bp, 10 predicted proteins | sample MGYA00237778_ERZ508506 | MGnify/ENA primary metagenome ERZ508506 (study PRJEB26177, sample SAMN06267891) | marine metagenome | isolation source: Monterey Bay, California, USA | place: Pacific...
GATGATAGTGCCCTGCGTTACAAACAATTCATCCAAGCGGGAATTGTAGTTCGAAATTCCTCAAAGAGTTTGGGCTGTGAAAATACACTTAGAATTTCAATGGGAACACCTAAAGAAAATAACACATTAATCGAAGTGCTGCAGGCGCTGGACAAAAGCTTATGAAAAAAGTTTTATTTATTGATCGTGATGGTACTTTGGCCTTGGAGCCTGAGGACTATCAATTAGATGCTTTTGAAAAACTTAAATTTTACCCACAGGTATTCACCTTTTTAGGGAAGATAGCTAAAGAGCTAGATTACAGCCTAGTTATGGTGACCAATCAAGATGGTCTTGGAACAGACAGTTTTCCAGAAAACACCTTTTGGCCGGTACACGAATTGCTTTTAAAGAGCTTTGAGCAAGAGGGAATTGTTTTTGAAGAAGTACTTATTGACACGAGCTTTCCAGAGGATAATTCCCCTAACCGAAAGCCAAAAACAGGTTTGCTAACTTCTTATAAAGAAGATAATCAATATGATCTAAATCACTCCTACGTGATCGGGGATCGTTTAACCGACATGGAATTGGCAAAAAACCTTGGGGCAAAGGGGATTTTTATTGCTAATGATGAAACTTTAGGAGCCGAAGAGGCTTCAGAGGGGTTAACTGATTCTATTGCCTTGAAAACGACCACTTGGGAAGCGATTTACAAATTCTTGAAATTAGAGCAACGCATCACCGTTAAGAAACGAACTACTCATGAAACAGACATTTCACTAAGTTTAAACCTTGACGGATCAGGAAAGAGTGAAATTTCTACAGGGATACTCTTTTTTGATCATATGCTGGATCAGTTAGCCCGTCATGGAGGAATGGATATTTTACTTCAAGTTAAGGGCGATTTGGAGGTAGATGAACATCATACCATCGAGGACACGGCTATTGTCCTAGGAGAGGCTTTTGCAGCTGCTTTAGGAAACAAGTTAGGAATTGAACGTTATGGTTTTTGTTTGCCAATGGATGATTGCTTGGCTCAGGTAGCTATAGATTTTGGCGGGAGAAATTGGCTTGTTTGGGAAGCAGCATTTCACCGAGAAATGATTGGTAAAATGCCTACTGAGATGTTTTTGCACTTTTTTAAATCCTTTTCAGACGGCGCCAAAGCCAATATAAACATTAAAGCAGAGGGTGATAATGAGCACCATAAAATCGAAGCGATCTTTAAAGCCTTTGCAAAAGCCATTAAAGTTGCAGTAAAGCGAGATCCAGAAAAAATGATTCTCCCTTCAACCAAAGGAAGCCTCTAATATGGAAGTCGCTATTATTGATTATGGAGCAGGGAATATTAAAAGCTTACAGTTTGCCCTTGAACGATCAGGAGTGACTGGACATCTAACCGCAGATCCTGAGCAAATTAAAAATGCGGATAAAGTGATTTTCCCCGGACAAGGGGCGGCACAAAGTGCAATGGTAAAATTAAAAACGCATGGTTTGGATGCAATCATTCCTCAGCTCAAGCAACCTGTTTTAGGTATTTGCTTGGGGATGCAATTGTTGTGTGATTATACAGAAGAAGGGGGTGTGAACGGATTGGGAATCATCCAAGGAATGGTACGACGCTTTTCAGATCAAGTGAAGGTACCACAAATGGGTTGGAATACAATATCAGAAACGCAAACAACTCTATTTCATGGAATTAAAGATCATGAGTTCATGTATTTAGTTCACTCTTATTTTGTGCCACTTCTTCCAGAAACCATTGCGGTGAGCACCTATAATCAAGCCTATAGTGTGGCCCTACAAAAGGATAATTTTTACGGGGTTCAATTTCATCCTGAAAAGAGTAGCAAAGCAGGGCAACAGTTGCTTAAAAACTTTTTAAACCTTACCATATGAGGATCATACCCGCCATAGATCTTATTGACGGTAAGTGTGTACGTCTTTCCAAAGGAGATTATAACACTCAAAAAACCTATAGTGAAAACCCCTTGGAAGTTGCTAAGGCTTTTGAAGCCCATGGGATTAAATATTTGCACTTAGTTGACTTAGACGGTGCAAAATCCAAACACATAGTGAATTACAAGGTATTGGAGACTATCGCGTCTAAAACCAGCCTTAAAATCGATTTTGGAGGTGGATTGAAGTCTAATGCGGATCTGAAAATTGCTTTTGAAAGTGGTGCACATCAAATTACGGGAGGGAGTATAGCCGTAAAGAAGCCCAAAACCTTTGAACAATGGATCACAACCTATGGGAGTGATAAAATTATTTTAGGTGCTGATGTACAAGGTGATCGTATTGCAACGGACGGTTGGCTTGAAACTTCTGACCATCGTTTAGTTAACTTCGTTAAAGATTTTTATGCCAAAGGGATACAATATGTAATCTGTACAGACATTAGCAAAGACGGTATGTTGCAGGGTCCTTCTTTTGATGTCTATCAAAATTTATTGCAAGAACAACCCTATATAAAACTCATTGCCTCGGGAGGGATTTCTGCTTTTGAAGAACTACCCAAGCTTGAAGCCATGGGCTGTGAGGGAACCATTATTGGGAAAGCGATTTATGAAAATAAAATTGCCCTAAAAGAATTAGAAAACTTTATTATTCAATAATGAACAAGATTATTTTAAAGGAATTTAAAGAAAATGCGGTTTTTCGACTTGAAGAAAGTTTGCGGATGATCTTAATTGCATTTTCAAAAATAACAGAAGAGATGCTTTGGAAACGACCGACTGAGGGTGGAATGGCATTGGGGAATCAAATCTTGCATAGTTGTGGCAATATGACTCAGTACATTAGTGCTTCCTTAGTAGAACAAAAGGATGAACGTAAACGCAATATAGAATTTTCTACAAATGCTGGATCTAAGGAAGAATTGCTTACTTTACTAACTACTTCGGTTCAAAAAGCTCAAGACACCATACAAAATGCAACTTTGCTTCAATACGAAACTGTACGAGAGGTTCAAGGTTTTCGATTGTCTGGAATTGGAGTGGTATTGCATGCCGTAGAGCATTTTTCCTATCATACGGGTCAGATAGCATTTTGGGTAAAACAGTTAACTCAAGAGGACTTGGGATTTTACACTGGAGTAGATTTAACACAAAATAATAAATAGTATGTTGACCAAACGCATCATACCCTGTTTAGACATCAAAGACGGTAGAACCGTAAAAGGAGTGAATTTTGTTGACCTGCGCGATGCTGGTAATCCAGTTGAATTGGCGCGTCAGTATGCTGATGAAAACGCAGATGAATTGGTGTTTTTGGATATTTCGGCGACCGAGCAAAAACGCAAAACCTTAGCCGATTTGGTTTTGAAAGTTGCTGCTGCCATTGATATACCTTTTACTGTAGGCGGAGGAATAAGTTCTGTAGAGGATGTCGAAATACTCTTGCAAAATGGTGCCGATAAGGTCTCTATCAATTCTGCAGCTGTAAAAAACCCAGCATTAATCAATGCATGTGCAGAGCAGTTTGGCAGTCAATGTGTGGTGATTGCAATTGATGCTAAACAAATTAACGGTCAATGGAAAGTACATTTGGTAGGGGGGAAAGTCCCCACAGAACTAGACTTATTTGACTGGGCAAAAGAAGTAGCTGAAAGGGAAGCGGGCGAAATTTTATTCACATCTATGGATCACGATGGGACTAAAGACGGTTTTGCCAATCAAGCCTTAGCCAGATTATCAGAGGAAGTAAACATCCCTATAATTGCTTCGGGTGGCGCAGGAAATAGTAGTCATTTTGTAGATACCTTTACCCACGGAAAAGCAGATGCTGCTTTGGCAGCAAGCATTTTTCATTTTGGAGAAATTTCAATTCCCAAGCTCAAACAAGAACTCAAACAACAGCATTTAGCAATACGAATTTAATATGAGGACACTTAATTTTTCAAAAGCAGCAGACGGCTTAATCCCTGCAATTATTCAGGATGTAAATACAAGAACCGTTTTAATGTTGGGATATATGAACGAGGAAGCCTTGACTAAAACTCAAGAAAGTGGGAACGTAACTTTTTATAGCAGAAGTAAAAATCGTCTCTGGACCAAAGGAGAAGAGAGTGGAAATTTTCTTGAATTGGTTAGTATAAAAGAAGACTGTGATCAAGACAGCCTGTTGATTCAAGTAAAACCGAAAGGGCCAACTTGTCATAAAGGATCGGATACTTGTTGGGATTCAAAAAACGAATCAAGCTTTGGTTTTTTAATCGAATTGGAAGCCACTATTAAATCGCGTAAAGAAAACAATAGTGAAGACAGTTATGTCGCTTCTTTGTTTAGAAAAGGAATTAATAAAATTGCTCAAAAAGTAGGTGAGGAGGCTGTAGAAACCGTAATTGAAGCCAAAGATGATAACAAAGAATTATTCTTAAATGAAAGTGCCGATTTGTTGTTTCATTACATGATTTTGCTTCAAGCAAAAGGCCATACTTTGACTGATATTGTTTCAGTATTAGAAGGTAGAAGTCATTAAAACGTTTTTCTAGCATAGAAAAATATGTATTTTTGTTAGGCTTACAAATCACAAAAACATACATCTTATGAAAAAATTAGTTTTAGCAGTTGTGTTTTTGACACTTTCATGCGATACACAAAAAACAAAACAAGACAATTTAGCATTTGATGAAGTACTGGAAGCGTATTACCAAGAAAATTTATCTCTGTATAAGATAAATGCTACTTTCCAAGGAGATGCCCGATACAATGATTCACTTCCTAACTTCCTTTCAACAGCTTTTCAAGAAAAAGAGAAGACGTTTTATTCCTCTTATTTGAATCAAATAAAGACTTTCGAGGATAATTCGCTTTCTGAGGACGCACTATTGAGTAAAAAAATATTGATTTGGGAATGCGAGATGAATTTGAAGGGAATGGAATTTCCAAAAGACAAGATGCCCATTGATCAAATGTGGGGTTTTCAACTCACTATGGGACAATTAGCAAGTGCTGAGGGAGCCCAACCCTTTGAAACGCTTAAAGATTACGAGAATTGGTTGGTCCGAATTCAAGGCTATTTAGAATGGCTTGTCAGTTCACAAGAAAAAATGAAAGAGGGAATGAATATCGGCTGGGTGCTGCCACAGTCTTTAATTAAAAAAGTGCTTCCGCAGTTGAAAGGGATGACTACCTCAGATTTAAGCAAACATCTTTTTTACAGTCCAGCACGAAATTTTCCAACTTCCTTTTCTGAAGAAGATAAAGCACGTTTGACAGTTGCCTACAAAAGCATGGTTCTGGATCAAATCGTTCCTGCCTATCAAGACTTACATGATTTTATGGCAACAGCCTATTATGAAATTGCTCGCGAAACTAGTGGTTTTAATGCCTTGGATGGAGGAGACGATTACTATGCCTACGCTATTAAAAAGTATACTACGACCACTATGACTGCAGATCAAATTCATCAGTTGGGTCTTGATGAGGTTGCCCGTATTGGTCAAGAGATGGAAAAAGTCAAAGAGCAAGTCGGTTTTGAAGGAGATTTAAAATCGTTTTTTGATCATGTTAGAAACAAGAAAGAATTAATGCCCTTTACCGATCCACAACAAGTCATTGATAATTTTTATGCAATTCAAGAGAAAATATTGCCTCAGGTAAATAAACTTTTTGAATTACAGCCTAAAACTCCCTTTGAAGTGCGTCGTACGGAAGCTTTTAGGGAAGCCTCAGCGAGTGCCGAGTACAATTCGGGCTCCTTGGACGGAACTAGACCTGGTGTTTTTTATGTACCCATACCCAATGTGAAGAAATATAATTTCTTTTCAGATGAAGATCTGTTTTTACATGAAGCAATTCCGGGACATCATTTTCAGATTTCGTTGCAGCAGGAAAACACAGCACTTCCTTCATTTCGAAAAGATCTTTGGTATAGCTCTTATGGTGAAGGTTGGGCCTTGTACACAGAATCATTGGGAGAAGAATTGGGTGTTTACCAAGATCCGTATCAGTATTTTGGAATGCTAGGAGCCGAAATGCATCGCGCGATTCGTTTGGTAGTGGACACAGGTTTACATTCCAAAGGATGGACACGTGAACAAGCTATTCAGTATTCTTTAGACAACGAAGCAGAATCTGAAGCAAGCATTACATCTGAGATTGAACGCTATATGGCCAATCCAGGTCAGGCCTTATCCTATAAAATTGGACAATTAAAAATTAGAGAGTTAAGACTTCGTGCTGAAACAGCACTAGGGGCAGCCTTCGATATTAAAGTTTTTCATAGAAAGGTATTGGAGTCCGGATGTATCCCCCTTCAATATTTAGAAGAAAAAATAGATCACTGGATCCAATCCACTAAAAACAAGTAATTATATGCAAGTAATTAACCCAGAAGTATTTCGTTTTTTTAAAACCTTAGAAAAAAACAATACGCGAGAATGGTTTGAACCTCAAAAGCCCCATTTTAAAGCTTTAGAGGCAGAAGTCAAAGTGTTGGGTGAGGAGCTTAAAACCTTAATGAATGAAACAGATGAAATAGATAAAGTCAAGTTTTTTCGAATCTATCGTGATGTTCGTTTTTCAAAAAACAAAACCCCTTTTAAAACTCATTTTGGAATGAGTTTTAACCGAAAGAAACCTCATTTACGGGGAGGCTATTATATTCATATTGCTCCAGGAGATTCTTTCTTAGCAGCTGGTTTTTGGAACCCAGAAAAAGAAGACTTATTTAGGATTCGAAAAGAAATGGAGATGGATGCTGAAGAGTTTAGGAAGCTGTTAAAAGATCCCCAATTTGTCAAAGCATGGGGTGGTCTTACAGGAGAAGAAGTGAAAACGGCTCCTAAAGGCTTTTCAAAGGAGCACTCCAATATTGATCTCATCAAGAAAAAACAATATTTATTTATAAAAAAATTAGATAATAGTGCTATTTTAGCACCTGATTTTCAAAAGGAAGTAATCCAGCATTTTAATGCGCTACGACCCATATTTAATTATTTTTCTAACTTACTTACAACCGATTTAAACGGTGTTTCTATAATTTAAAACCTGCATATGAAAACATTATTTTCTAAGCTTTTTATCAGTCTAAGCTTTGTTTTATTGCTCACCGCTTGTGCGGCGCTTAAAAACAACACTACTTCTAAGCCTATTGTTATTGAAGCTTCAATTGATTTGATCAATATAAATGACGACAAAGTGCAAATTACAATTGCACCTACTGCGCTTCAAGGCGAAGAAATTCTTTTTTACCTTCCCCAGATTGTACCTGGAACCTATGAATATTCCAATTTTGGACGTTTTGTGGAAGATCTAAAAGCTTTTGATAAAAAGGGGAACCCACTAACTGTGACGGCTGTAGATGAAAATAGTTGGAAAATAGCAAATGCCAAAAAATTGGAAAAGATCACCTATTGGGTGAATGATACATTTGATGGCCCTGGAGGAGAAAAAATTTACCCTATGGGGGGAACTAATTTTGACTCAGACAAAACTCATTTACTCAACTTGCACAGTATGATAGGGTATTTTGATAACATTAAAGAGAGTCCATACCGACTTAGTGTTCGATCTCCAAAGCACCTTCAAGCATTCACCTCCCTTCCTGAAATTTCTAAAAGTGATTCTTTAGATGTTTTTAATGCCGAAAGGTATTTTCATATTATTGACAACCCTATAATGTATAGTGAGCCCAATGCTGTTTCCTTTGATTTGGATGATATCAAGGTAGGTTTGGCGATTTATTCTCCTTCGGAGACTCATAAAGCTGTTGACTATCAAGCTGCAATTCAAGAAATGATGATTGCTCAAAAGAAGTTTTTGGGAAAATCCAACAATACTACTAGTTATGATATTTTATTGCATCTAATGGGAATGGAAGATTTACAATATTTTGGTGGAATGATGGGAGCTTTAGAGCACCATACCTCTACAACAGTTGTTTTTGTAGATGCAATGCAATCAGGAGAACTTACTCAAAGTTTAGTTGATGTTGTGTCTCATGAATTTTTTCATACACTCACGCCTTTAAATGTGCATTCTGAAGAGATTCACAATTTTGAATACAATACACCACTTATGTCCAAACATTTATGGATGTATGAAGGAACTACTGAATATTTTGCAAATCTATTTCAAATCAATCAGGGATTGATTGATGCTCCAGATTTTTATGGAAGAATGAATGAAAAGGTAAGTTATGGTCAACGCTATGATGATAGTATGTCCTTTACTGAAATGAGTGCAGGCATCGTAGATGAACCCTATGCAGCTAATTATGGAAATGTATACCAAAAAGGTGCTTTAATTAACATGTGTCTGGATATTCTAATCCGCGAGAAGAGTGGAGGAGAGAAAGGAATTCTTTGGGTAATGAAAAAATTAGCAGAACGCTATGGGAAAGAAAAGCCATTTAAGGATGAGAATTTAATAGACGAAATTGTAACGCTTACTTATCCAGAAGTAAGAGACTTCTTCACAACCCATGTAGAAGGAACAACTCCTATTAATTACAATGAATATTTGTCAAAAGTGGGGCTAATTGAAGGAGAAACAGAATCCCAACTTCCGGGGGTAATCTTTACAGATGCTACTACACCAATATTTACTCCCCAAGATATTGAAGAAAAAGGGAGGTTTCTTGTCATTACTGGCTTGAATTCTACTTTGGAAGCAATGGGAGTTCAATTAGGAGATGTTTTTATTGGCTTGGACGGACAAATGTTTCCAGAAATTAGTCAAGAAAATGGGGCAGCCATCAACGCTATATTTTCACCAAGTTTTATGTGGGATGCAGACACAGAATTTAGCATCACGGTAGAACGCAATGGAGAAAGTTTGACCCTTAGTGGAAACGTTGGAACTCCAAGCGCTATAATTTCAGGAATAGTAGAAGATCCTACTGCTTCTGAGGAGGCTTTAGGTTTACGTGAAGCGTGGTTGTTTAATTAGGCTTCTTTTCGAGTTGCTTTAGTTCTGACAGCAGTGTTTCGAGAACTTTTTTGGTTTTACTCATTGGAAAAACTTGCCCTTTTCCCTCAACAAGATGTAAGCTTAAGTAATTCTTGTCAAAATGTTTTAAAGCAAACTCTATATTCGGGGTGTAGGGTACTATTTCACCTAGGGTATGTTTTTCTAAAAGCTTCCAATCATTTATGAGTGATAAGATCTTTTTTTAAAGGAATACACTCTAAATAATGAAAGGAAATAAACTTGAATTTGATAATAATTTATATATTAGCGAGTAATTAATCACTTTTATGACTAAAAAAAGCGCTATACTCGAAGCTACACTTCAATTATTTTCAGAAATGGGATATACGGGAACATCCACACGAATGATTGCCACAAAATCAGGTGTTTCAGAGGGGTTGATTTTTCGTCATTTCAAAAATAAAGAGGGATTACTCAATGTACTTTTAGTAGATGCAGAAAAAGAAATAGCTTCACTTTATGAACCTGTACTGGCATTAGAACACCCCAAAGTGTTTTTAAAGCAAGTACTTTCTGTGCCCTTTCAGATCAATGGCAAAAATAAAATACTTTGGCGTTTTCTTTACACTCATCAGTGGTTTGAACCTCAAATACATGAACTAATACTTCAACCATTGTATACCCGTGTATTTGACTCTTTTAAAACTATTGGAGTTTCTGATCCACAATCTGAATCAGAAACTTTCCTGATTTTTTACAAAGGACTCATAAGTCATATGTTGTTGAATACAAATTTTAATGCATTTCCAGTAGCAGAATATATTTTGGAAAAGTATTCTCTATGAGAAATTTGTAAGTACTTACTTGCATTTTTAATTCTAAATAGAACTTTATTTAGATGTAGTAATTCAATTTTTGATTCGATGTTTAAAATGATTTAAGTTACCGATAATTTATATTATGTAAAATAGAATATTTCTTATCCTAGATTTGTTGTATCTTGAGCTTGTAACAAGACCTCATGTCATGAAAATTTTAAAAAGTTTCTTATTTATTCTACTGCTAATCATTGGTTTGGCAGGCATTTACTTTGTTTACGGACTGTATATTAATCCTAAAAGTCCTCTAGAACATGTTGATTATACTGATGGGGATACGGAAATCAGCATTCGTTATTACCGCCCCTACAAGAATGAACGACTTATTTTTGGCACAAAAGAAAGTGGTGCTTTAGTTCCTTATGGTGCCTACTGGCGTTTGGGGGCTAATTTGACAACAAAGTTAACGACCAATAAAGACATTAGTGTTGCGGGACGTTCGCTGAAAGCTGGTACCTATGGGCTTTATGCCTATCCGGAAAAAGAAAACTGGGTAGTTGTAGTACACACCAAAACAGGTGGATTTAGTTTTGCAGAACCGGATCTTGCCGGG
>ENA-ORDA01003822-ORDA01003822.1-marine-metagenome-genome-assembly--contig:-NODE-3822-length-10283-cov-5.708995_pt1 | contig 10283 bp, 7 predicted proteins | sample MGYA00237778_ERZ508506 | MGnify/ENA primary metagenome ERZ508506 (study PRJEB26177, sample SAMN06267891) | marine metagenome | isolation source: Monterey Bay, California, USA | place: Pacific...
TCATTTAAAGCATCGCGGAATTTAAAGGCATCTAATGACTTTGCAATTCTACGACCGCATTGTGTCATTGTCGCTAAAGCTTCACGATCGGAATCCGTAAGTACTCCTGGCTCTTGTACCTCGCCGTCAAAATATTTGTGCGTGAGTACCATTACACGATTTACAAAATTACCGAGCCCTGCTACCAATTCACTATTGTTGCGCGTTTGGAAATCTGCCCAAGTGAAGTCGTTGTCTTTGGTTTCGGGCATCGTTGCGGTCAATGCATAGCGTAAAACATCTTGCTGCCCAGGGAAATCCTGTAAATATTCATGCAACCATACGGCCCAATTCTTAGAAGTACTAAGTTTACGGCCTTCGAGATTGAGGAATTCATTAGCGGGTACTTGAGTGGGCAAGGCGTATTCCCCATGCTGCTGAAGCATCGCGGGAAAAATAATACAGTGAAATACGATATTGTCCTTTCCGATGAAGTGAACGATTTCTGCATCATCACCTTTCCAATATTGCTCCCAGGTATCCGGAAGTAATTCCTGTGTAGCGCTGATGTATCCTATAGGTGCATCAAACCAAACGTACATGACTTTACCCTCAGCACCTTCCACCGGCACGGGCACACCCCAGTCTAAATCGCGGGTCATGGCGCGCGGTTGTAATCCATCACCGGCATTCAACCAACTCATGCATTGCCCCATGACATTAGGCTTCCAACCTTCGCGGCTTTCTAGAAAAGCCCTTAGCTCATCTGACAATTCATCCAACGGTAAGAACCAGTTCGTCGTATTACGCAATTCTGGGACTGCGCCACTTAACGTTGATTTGGGTGCAATGAGATCTGTAGCGTTCAACGATGTACCACAACTTTCACATTGATCTCCGTACGCATCAGCTGCATGACATTTCGGACATTCTCCTGTGATGTAACGATCCGCTAAAAACTGACCCGCTTCAGGATCAAAATATTGCTGCGTTTCTTTCGCCACGAGTGCCTCCTTTTCTAAGAGGTTCGTAAAAAATTCTTGCGCGTTTCTGTGGTGCTGTTCGCTAGACGTTCGACTGTAATGATCAAAAGCAATTCCGAATTCTTCAAAGGCGCCTTTCATCATTTCATGGTAGCGGTCTACAACGTCTTGCGGAGTACTTCCTTCTTTCTTTGCTTTGATTGTGATTGGCACTCCGTGCTCGTCAGAGCCACAAACGAACTTTACATCACGTCCCCGCATTCGCAAATACCTAACGTAGATATCTGACGGAAGGTAACACCCCGCGAGGTGACCTATGTGAACGGGACCGTTAGCATACGGCAATGCCGCAGTAACCATGATTTTTTTGTTCGAACTCATGCTTTTTTGAAACGTTTAAAGCTTACCGCGAAGATAATGCGCTTTTATTGGGTATTTTTCGGCTAATGAAACAAACCGTACCCAATTTTTTACAATCCGGAGACACTATTGGGATCAGTGCCACGGCCAGATTCGCAACGGCGGAATCGCTCGCAATCGCTAAACGACTAATAGAGTCCGAAGGGTTCAACTGTTACTATGCACCTGAAATTTCTAAGCAGCACCATCAGGTAGCAGGCACGATTACAGAACGCGTGCAGCACTTTAATGCCCTTATTCACAATCCTGATATCAAGGCCATATGGAACATTAGAGGAGGGTACGGCAGTGCAGAAATTGTAGATTTAGTGGACTGGGAAGCGCTAATCGCTCAACCCAAATGGCTGATCGGTTTTTCCGATTTCACCACCTTTCTGTGTCACGGCGTCCAAAAAGGGATTGCAACCCTGCATGCCCCGATGCCCGTCAGTTTTTCTACTACCCACCCTGACGCACTTACAGCAACATTCAATGTACTGCGCGGTAAAGAAGATGCGTTGCACTGTGTACTGCCTAAAAATATTCATGGACAGATCATAGCGGGGAACCTCAGTGTAATCGCCAGTATTTTGGGTACTCCCAGTCTCCCTAGTTTAGATGATTGTGTACTCATCATTGAGGACCTTGACGAATACCATTACCACCTCGACCGCATTCTTTTAACGCTTCGACGCCGAGGCGCATTTAATAGATTACGCGCTGTAGTTTTAGGTGAATTTTCTGATATACATGACCATGATATCCCATGGGGCGCTGCTATTGATCGAACCTTAAAGAAACATTTTGAAGCGGAAGATGTCCCTGTATATACCCACCCTATCATTGGTCACGGTAAAGAAAATTGGCCCATCATTCTACAGTCTATATAACCCCGTTGACTTGCAGTATTTCAAATAAGCAAACGCTGTTTTGCAATGCAAGCATGTAAATCTTTAAGTTCTTTACAATCCTAGGAAACGTCGCTGACCTTTTCCATCTTTTTAGGATGAAGACGTATCAAATTTACGAGAAGCGCGCCGCAGAATTATTACAACGCATGGGGCATACCCTGCACTATCGGAACTACCGATCTGGACGTTCGCAAATTGATCTGGTTACCCAGCTGGAGAATTGTTTGTACATAGTGGAAGTGAAATACCGTTCCTCACCCGTTACAGACTATGAAAATTGGGTAAGTGAGAGGCAATGCCAACGTTTGTTGCAGGCCGGCGCACTCCTTACTGGCACATTTCATTGTACTGAAATTAAATTACTCCTTATTGCCTACCAAGGAGAGGGTTTAAAACCCGAAATAATCCCCATTGATGTTAACTAAAGTTACACGTAACTGCCTGTGCTGAAGCAAGACCGCCTACCTTTGCAAAAAAGTACTACGCCATGCGCAACAGTCGCTCCAACAACAGAAGCCCAAAAAAAGCCGGCACAACTAACCGTTTTGCTGAAGGAAGCAGAGGTCCACGTTCGTTTGATAACGACGACCATAACAGTGCTGCGAAAAAAGAATTCAAAGGCGGCGCTGCGAACTACAAGCGTGTGAAACGTCGCAACGCCGAGGATATCGCTAGCACGAGCGGCGAAATGCGCTTGAATAGATTTCTTTCACATGCCGGCATTTGTAATCGACGTGAAGCAGATGATTTGATCGCTGCGGGCCTCGTACAAGTCAATGGTAAAGTGATCGTTACAATGGGCTATAAAGTGCAGCCTTCCGATGAAGTTAAATACAACGGTTCCCTGATTAAAAGTGAGAAAAAGAAATACTTAGTCCTTAACAAGCCGAAAGGCTTTATCACCTCCATCACTGACAAGAAAGCTAAGAAAACAGTGGAAGAACTGGTCGGTAATGCGTGTCGAGAACGACTATATCCTGTGGGAAGTATGGACCGCACTAGTACCGGCGTTTTACTATTTACGAATGATGTGGATTTAGCAAAAAAAATGGCGCATCCAAAAAATGGCGCTGTTCAAATCATAAGCGTCGTTTTAGATAAACCGCTTCAGAAAACACACCTGACTGCGATTGCAAAGGGAATGGAGTTGGAAGACGGTAAAATAGATGTTGAAGAAATTAAATACATCGACGAACGTACGAAACGTGAGGTGGGATTACGTTTACATAGTGGTAAGCATCGCCTTGTGAACCGCATCTTTGATAAGTTTGGCTATACCATTGAAAAAATGGACCGCGTTTCCTTCGCGGGCTTTACTAAGAAAAATCTGAGTCGCGGACAATGGCGTTTTCTAGACCCTAAAGAAGTTGATTTTCTAAAAACAAGGTAGCCCGTGAAGCGAGCGCTGATTTTTATAGGATATTTCGCGCTCACCCTACTACTCTTAGGAGCAGGGGGTGTAGGTTATCTTTATTACAATCAAGATAAAATAATCAGTGGCGGTGTTGCAAAGCTCAATGAACAGCTGAAAGCACCGGTGGAGGTAAGTACCATAGAATTGGACCTTTTTTCAGGATTTCCGCGAGTACGCATCTTACTCAATGCGGTTACCATAGCGGATCCTTTTGGCAGCCAAAAACCGCTAGTTAAGGCAGAGGAAGTTGGCTTAGGAATGAATGTCCTAGAAGTACTTCGTGGGACTTATACCATCGAAGAATTGGCTATTAGCGCAGGAGAAATTCACTTGACACGTTCAAGTCGAGGCGATAATTGGGACTTACTAAATGCTTCCGATTCATCAAATGCTGATATAAATCTGCAATATTTCGAGGCTTTTGAAGTGCAGGTAACTTATGACGACGTTTTAGATAAGTCTTATTATAGCAGCTCCATCAACGAAATGTACGCTTCTGGAATCATTGGGAATCGTACCGAGCTTGCTCTAAGAGCAGATTTAGCGGCTACTCACGCAACCCTCGAAGGCGAAGTTTTCCTCGTGAATGCACCGATAGCAGGAAATATCGAAGTAACCATTGACCAAGAGTGGACTATTTCTACAAGTGACTTAACACTCGACGGAGCGCAGGTCATCCTAAATATTAATCAAGACGGGGGACAGATAAGTGCCGTGCAAATGGACATCCCAAAAGCACTTAACTATGTACCTCTATTCGAGATTCCTGAAGAAATTCAACTCAACGGCTTACGCGCAGATTGGAGCTGGGAGGGAACTTGGGACCAGTGGGTGCTCAACTTCGACACGAAGAATACTGCTTTGAATTACAACGGAATTGCAGTGCCTTCGCTTTCTTGTAAAGGACGATGGAGTTGGGGCGCCGTTCCTGAGCTCAGTATTCCTTCACTTGCATTAGAGACCAATACAGGTAAGATTACAGGTTCCCTTGAATTAAAGGGGGACGCTCCTACCCTTTATACCAATCTAGAAGGCGGATCCAACCTAAGCGAACTGTTTGATTTCATTGAAACGGATCTGCTTGTGAATCCCATGGGCTTCTGGAAAGGCGATAACATTTCGCTTACGCAAGGCTTTCGTTCTTGGGAAGATTTTACGCCGGTCGGCAACCCCATTTTCAAAGGGGATATTTCTTTTTTCGAAGGCGCCTTTGCACTCGCTAGTAGTAACATCTCATTTGAAAAAGTCGAAGCGGAATTGGGCATCGACGGTCGGAATATTCAAATCGATCGGTGTTTCTTACAAAGTGGAGAAAACACAGCCGTAGTCACCGGGACCATTTATAATGCATTAGAGGCGGACGGCTACCCAAAGGTGGTTTTAAGCTTAGAAAGCCCTGCAATTTCCATCGATCCTTTGCTGTATTGGGAATTCGAAGATGACGAATCCGACGAAGAAACCAGTTTCGATTATTCCGTCGCTGTGAAGGTAGACCATGTTAAGCTTGGTGATTTCAATGGCGCGAATCTCGTGGGTACCGTTTATAATCGCGGCAACTGGATTATGGGGGATGCCATGCGTATTGACGGTTGTGATGGAATGTTAGGTGGAAATTGGGCACTGTACGAAGAGGGTTCAGACAACGTGTTCAAAGGGGATCTGTTCCTGAAGTCTATAGAATTGGACCAACTGCTTACCAGCTTCAATAGTTTTGATATTGAAGATTTGGACGCCTCTAATCTGCTGGGTGAAGCCAGCGCTACTGCTACCGTTTCACTAGCTTTTGACAGCGAATGGGAACAGCACAACACAAAAACCGATATCAAAGGTGAAGGGGAGATTAAAGGCGGTACGTTGCAGTATTATGCACCACTACAGGAATTAAGCGCTTTTATTGATAAAGGTGAATTGGATAAAATTGAGTTTCCATACCTAGTATCTACATTTCGTGTCCACGGAGATACACTCCTGCTCCCTGAAATGGAAGTAAAAAATAGTGCACTGAATCTTTGGGTGAACGGCTGGCAAAATCTAGAAACCGATGACCTCCGTTATAGCGTTCGACTCGGCCTGAAAGATCTCGCCATGCGAGGTAAAAATTCAAATAGAGATTTAGGGAATTGGATCGGAGAGGCAGAGAACGAAAATCAACCTTATGTCCGACTGATTGTAGGTTGTAATTTAGATGACGTGTGTATAAGTCTTGACCGAGAACGAATCAATCGTAGCTTCAAGGAAGCCCTTCAACAGGAAAGAGAAGACTTGAAAAACATCTTTAAAAAGCCTGAAGAATCGACGACCGAACCTACGCCAGGTAGCGGGACCTTCGAATTACTATGGCCAGAACAAGATAGCCTTGAGGTTCGTTTTACTCATTAGTTTCGAATAATGCATCTAAGGTACCCTGTGAGAGCGGGTGGTACGAAGGCCGTGCTTTTTTATAAATCTCACGTGCCCATTGCTGACGTTTCTCGTCGCCATTCAACATACTTTCATACATAGGCACAATAAATTTTCTGCGCCCCACCTTCACTAAAAACTCTTCCACTGTCTTCTTGTAGATAGCACGATCGAAACCTTCGTAATCTGTCTTTAAAATAGCTGAAAACCATGCCGCGACTATCTCAGGATTCGGGCTTCCACTAAAACCGTAATTCTCGTCGGCTAATGCATAATGACCCACCGTTGCTCCACCCGCTTCTAGGCCGCGTATATAACGCAACCACTCGTGGGTCGACCAAAACTTAGTGGTTTCAAATTCCGCATAACACATCTGTTTCGCATCGGGTGCTTCAGGTGCTGTGCTCAGCATCATTTTCACAGCTTCGTCCACAATAAAGAATCTGTTGGATGCTGGGAATGGACAATTCATTGGAAGTCCTTTTCCATAGACCCATTGATCCACACCAATAGCATCCCACTGTTCTTGAGTCAACAGCTGCGCTAACTCTTGTAAAAACTGCTCCGTTACCATGGTTTTGAATCGATACTTCTCGAAATAACCTTTGATAAAGGCATCCCAAGTGTCTCTTCCCACGGTCTGTTCGCACAATTTTAAGAAATGAAAACCTTTATCATAGGCAATGGCATTTACCCCGTCGTCGGGATTTTTACCTGCCAAGTCCTGCTTCAAAATGGTGGCCTCTGGATCGTTTTCCAACATATGCGCCAATTCTTTTTGGAGATCATCATAACTCAATGCGACAAGCATATCCGCGAAATCGGGACCATAAACCCGCTCCATAATGCGCATTTCGAAGTAGACTGTAAAACCTTCGTTGAGCCAGAAATCGTTCCAAGTTCCATTAGTGACAAGATTACCGCTCCAACTGTGGGCCAATTCATGAGCGATGAGACTCACTAAACTTAAATCGCCAACCACAACAGTGGGTGTAAGAAAAGTCAAACGAGGGTTCTCCATTCCACCAAAGGGGAAACTAGGCGGCAGCACCAGCATATCGTAACGACCCCAATAATAAGGTCCGTAGAGTTCTTCAGCCTTTTCGACAATGGTTGATTTGTCAGCCAAAGGACCAAATCCGAAAGCAGGTAGAGTCGAACAGAAAACAGCCACCGTTGGGACATTCAAAGCACTCGCCATGTGCATTGGACCACTATCATTCGTCACCACCCACGAGGCTTTCTCCATGAGACCAGCCGACTCAAGCAAAGTCAGGTCTGTTCGTATTTCCAATTGGTTGTGGGAGCTGCGCTGCCTGATGTCCTCAAGGTCTGAACGGTCATCCGGCCCTCCCATCAGTACAATTTGGCGTTGCGGAAACCGCTCGTATTCCAAGTCAAGCCACTGCACCCAGTGTTCAGAAGGCCATTTCTTTGTCGCCCATTGGCTCGAAGGAGCCGCCACACCAAACGAGTGCACTGCTGCTTCATTTGCAGCACGTTGATGGGCATAAAGCTTGGGCATCCTGGGTTTATCTGAGCCCACCCAAGGAACAATCAAGCGGTGGTTCCTTTCAATTTCATGTTCACCATTGCCCAATCCGTGCAACTCACGATGCCCAAACAACCAGGCCATCGGGTGCTCCGAAAAACACGCCGAGCTTTTAGCCCCCGACATCACACGAATCATTCCTGATGACACATGCCGGTGCGGGGTGACCAGCACATCAACCCCTGCACGTCTGATTCTAAGCCCAAGCTTGAGTAAATTGAAATAACGCGAAAACGGATTTTTAGTCTTCTCCCAGACATGTAAGCCCGCCAAAAAAGGGTGATCTTGAAATAAGCTTTTATTGCCCGAACGCACGACCAAGTGCAAGTGGTCCTGAGGATGCGCAAGGCGCCATGATTCGAGCATAGAGGTTGCCAAAATCGCATCACCAATGAAGGCGGTTTGGATGAATATTACATTGCGTGCCAATCCCATGCCACGAAGATACGCTGTGAGCGCCCTGCGGCGTAAATTGCCGCATGAGCCGATGGATAGGAATCGATTTTGGAGCAGCACGCACCGGGATTGCGCACACAGATGCGCAAGGTCTTATGGCGTTCCCATTCAAAACAGTTCCAACATCAGAGCTGATCAATGTTCTTGAACGCTTGGTTGAAGAGGCTGATTTTGCTGGTTTTGCCCTCGGGCTGCCCAATGCATGGGGCTTGAACCTTCAAACAGGCGCCACCCATAGCACGACCCTCATTCTTGATTTTCAGAAACAACTGAAAAAGAAATGGCCCAACTACCCTGTGCATTTGGTCGATGAGACCAACACCAGTGCAGAGGCCGTTCAGGCTTCGATTTCAGGCGGAATGAAAAAGAAAAAACGCAGGGAAAAAGGATCACTCGATGCTGTAGCTGCAGCGCTAATTCTGCAACGATTCTTGGAGCAAAAGTCCTCCGGATTCAAAAAGTGAATTGGCCTCAGAGGCAAATTAGTCTTTTGCGTTCTGGAAGACCTCAATCTCAGCGTTGGCTTTAACGAGATGGCTAAATGTGCCTTGATAACGCGTCGCCCGAACAATGTGATTGTCAATCCAGTGGTAATTTCCACCACGTGGCTTGCCCATTAGCAGGCCGTGGTACAAGAAACCATGCTTATCTAACCACGCCTCTGTAACTGCCCGATGTTCCTCCGTTCGCGATGTGAAGAATGTGATCACATGTCCTTCATCATACCATTGATTGAGCGTCTCCAAGGCATCTGGAAAGGGTTCACAAGTCGCCATACGTTCCGGCTCTTCATTGGGCACATCGTCCGTGATGGTTCCGTCAATGTCGATCATGTAGTTCTTGATCTCTGACGGGAGTTGAGGCGATGCCTCAAGCCCTGCTCCGTCTTTGACAGGTTTCAATTCGACGTTTGCCGCACTTGGGCGACCCTCCGTAGCTCCCGGGTTATCATTCATCGGCTAAAAATAGTTCCGCTCCATGACTCCCACAACCTTTAAGCTGTTCACTGAAAGACCAAAAACTGAGGCTCATCCGCGCGCTCGAGTATTTGGCACCAATGATCCGTGAAATCAGACCAATCGCCCAAAGCATTTACCAATGTCAGCGCACTGAGCCTCCGTTCTTGGGGGATCCCGCTAGGAAAAATCCACCCATCATACACTTCAGCAATCTTGGTGCATTGTTCGTGGTGTTGCTGTTTGATGATTTTTCGCCATTTTTTCTTCACCGCAAATAGCTCCTTCTCCATTTTCGAAAGCGTTGCCCGCGTGGTTGGAAGTGCCGATTCGTGAATCCCTTTGGCGTAATTCTCCATGGCTTCAGACCAACGCTCAAAGTGCAACATCAAATCACCTTCATTCTGCAAGAATTGATCTGCCCAGGCATTGACGGCATCTTCTCCACGCAAACTCGGCTTGGTGGGGTTCCACGACATCAACTCACACACTTCGGATGCACCTTCATTCAAAACCAATGCTCCGTCGCGGACCAAAAGCGCTGGAGGGTGCACATCATGTAGCTCGAATGCATCCCCAAGGAGCATCCAATAGCTCACTTCAGAAGGGCCTCCGATGAAAGCGATGCTCTGCAATAAGAATTCTTGATAGAGCGGACGCAACGCAACATTGGGCGAATTTTGATCTGGACGCAACGACCTCCAGGCTTCTTCTCCATTTGCATCAATCCACCGATCCGCGCGTTGACGTTTTCCTTCATCCGTTAAAACGAACAAATTGTTGTCCCGAGGCTGAATCTGAACTTCACCTACCTTTTTTTGAAATCGATCTGCAGTTTTTCGAACAGTGCTTCCAATGCCTTCGTTCTCCCATTCCGCTTGCCACAAGTGCATCGCCATGGCCTTCAATTCAGGGTCATGACCATCGATGACCAAAATGTTTAAATGTCCAAACCATTCTGAGACCCATTTGCGCACGCGAGCAGCTAAAGTCATGGTTCGCAAATGCTTTTCTGGGGAAGCGATCTTATTGTCATCCGCCCAAGCCTGCCATGCTCTTTCAGCATGCTCATCCCAAAGCAACTCTCCAACTGGCCCTTTTTGATCAACACCAGCAGGCTCCCACTTGAAGTCGCCTCCAACCGCACCAAACGTGGATTGAATCTCTTCGAAATCATGATCCTCTGATGCCATCCAAAAGACAGGGACAAAATGATGATTTGGATATTTCTTA
>ENA-ORDA01003824-ORDA01003824.1-marine-metagenome-genome-assembly--contig:-NODE-3824-length-10282-cov-7.028319_pt1 | contig 10282 bp, 11 predicted proteins | sample MGYA00237778_ERZ508506 | MGnify/ENA primary metagenome ERZ508506 (study PRJEB26177, sample SAMN06267891) | marine metagenome | isolation source: Monterey Bay, California, USA | place: Pacific...
AAGAAAACTTATAGACAAATATATTCCATGGCGTGGTAAAGGCTAATAGTGAAAACCCCGTTACTTAAAAAAGAAATCATAAAGATTTTTCAAAAATATGGTTTAAGTAAAGATCATGCTTTAATTTCAGCTAATGCATTAATTAATGCAGAATTAGTTGGTGCTTATGGGCATGGTTTATCAAGATTGAGGATGTATTGTGATCGTATTTCAAAAAAAGTAATTAATTCAAAACCTAAAATTAAAATTAAAAAGATTTCTCAATCAATTTCTCACATTGATGCAAATAACAGTATTGGTTTTGTTGCAGCTGATCTTGGAATTAAAACTGCAATCAAACATGCACAAAAAACAGGTATTGGAATGGTTGCTGTAAAAAATAGCGGTCACTATGGTTTGTCTGGTTATTACGCAGAACAAGCTGTTAAGAAAAATTTAATAACAATGATTTACACAAATGCACCTCCTGCTGTTGCGCCTCATGGTGCATTAAAAACTTTATTTGGAACAAATCCTGTTTGTTTTGGAACTCCAACTGGATCTAAAATTCCATTTATTTTAGATACATCGATTTCAATGATTAATAGAGGTAAGATTAGAGTTGCTGCAAGAAACAATCAAAAAATTCCTGAAGGTGTTGCTTTAGATAAATTTGGTAAACCAACCATTGATGCAAAAAAAGCTTTGGAAGGTGTACAGCTTCCAATTGCAGGTTTCAGAGGATCCGGACTTGCTTGGATGGTTGATATTTTAAGTGGTGTGCTAACAGGTGGAAATCATGCAGGTAAGGTTAAAGATCCTTTTGATGATTTTTCTGGACCACAAAATATTGGTCATTTGTTTATAACTTTTAAAGCAAATTTATTTCAAAAAAATTACAATCAAAGAATTAAGGATAATATTAAAACTATTAAGAAACTTCCTAAAATTAAAGGTGTAAAAGAAATAATGTATCCAGGTCAAAACAAGTTTAATCGATATAAACAAAATCTTAAAAAAGAAATTTCAATACCTGATGTTATTAAGAAAGATCTTGAAACTTTAATAAACAAGTAGCGATAAAAAACCAATAAAGAAAATTAGAACAGATAAGATTATTACTTTGTTAATTGTTTCTTTTTTTAGTTTTTCTTTAAGTTTTCGTCTTAAATCATGCACACACAAGTTTTTTGTGGCTTCAGTTTCATTAGTATTATTTTCTATATCCTCAGAAATTTTATCTAACTCTTCTTTATTCATTAAAGACAGTTAACCACGACCAAAAAAAAATTATATATAAAGGCTGATCAAAATGGGGATATCTGATTATATGATATTAATTTATTCTAAAAAATTTCTTATTTTAAGAGGAAAGAAGTGTTAAAATTCCCAGAGAAACACATACAGTTGAAAAAATAACAGTTCTTTTAACTTTATCTTTTTTTTTCTGATCTATTATTCTTTGCTTTAGAACATCGACGTTAACTCTAGGGGTCTCTATAACAATGGATGTTCTATTTAAGCTCTCTGTACTCATTAAAAACACTAGATCATGTAATGCTTAGATTAGATACATAACGTTAGTCCAAAATGGGTTGACTCTTATCTACTTATTGTTCAAATTGGGTTTTTTAAATATATGAAGAAATTACCCAGCATATCCAATGAAATTAATGAAGATGTAATCTTTAAAATTATCAGTAAAAACTTTAGTAAAATCGCACCCTATTGGTTTGAATTATTATCTAGTTGGCTTATTCGTTCATACAATGTTTTTCAGGATATCGATAAATACATAATTTTAGTTTATTTAATAAATAAAGACTTAATATTCTTTAGAAAAAATGGATTAATTGTAGATTACGATACATTTTATAACGATAAATCAATAGAAATTCCTAAAATCAATATCAGTGATATTTCAACTGATCTTAAAATACCTAAAGAAAGCATAAGACGTAAGCTTCAAGAATTAGAGGAAGCAAAGGTAATTAGAAAAAATGGAAAAAAGATTTTTGTAGATAGATCTGCATTTATTACTGCAAAACCACAACAAACTTTAAAAGAATTAACTACCTTGCTTAGTAAGTTTAGTGAAATATTAATAGAGGAAAAAATAACCAATACGGTTTTCACTGGAGATGAAATTTCAGCGTCACTTAAAAATAATTTTTCTTTTTGTTGGTATCAATTTTATAAATTAGTATTTATTTATACCAATCGTATGAGGAACGCTTTATCTGACTTAGAAAGTGTGGCTATTGGGTTAGTGGTTCTTTTAAATTCAATAGGCACTAAAAGTTTTAAAGTAAAAGATTTAAATATGAAAAATTATATAAAGTTAGCTCAGGGAGCCGATGAAGTGGGAGTTAATGCTATGTCTTTATCAGATATTACGGGTATTCCTAGACCTACAGTTGTTAGAAAGATAAAAAGATTAATTGAAGCTGATTTTTTACATATTAATGAAAAAAAACTTATTACACTGAACATAAAAGGTTCAAGGTTAAAAAAACAAATTAAGATGCAAAATCAAAATATGAAAAGTTTAAGTAATATGTTGCATAGAATTTTTAACCAAATTAAGGTTATAAATTCTGATTAGATTTTCTTAAAATATAAATAAAGATAAAACCAGTTATATACATCGTAAGTGCATAAGCTGCTGTGGGTACCATATAAGCTAAATCATCAAACATTAATGTTGCAACAAACACTGCTAAAGTTCCATTTTGTAAACCACATTCTAATGCAATACATTTTTGTTGAGCTATTCCTGATGCAAATTTTTTAGCTATAAAATATCCTATCAACATCATTACTACGTTTAAAATTAAAACTGCTAAACCGGCTTGAGCAAGATAATTTAAAATATTATCTTTTTCTTCAATCCAAATCGCAGCAAAGACAATTACAAATAACAAGCTAGTTAATTTATTAATAATATTAATTTTAGATACAATAAAGTTTTCAGCAAAACCTCTAATAATCATTCCAATAATAACTGGTACAGTTACAACTAATGCCATCTTCAATGCAATACCTATCAATGAAACATCTTGTGGAACTACAGCTCCAAAAAATTCAGCTGAGTTAATGACAACAAATGGAACTGATATAATGCTAATTAAACTTACAACTGCAGTCAAAGAGATTGATAATGCTACATCTCCATCTGCAAATTTAGTTAATACATTTGAAGTAACTCCACCTGGTGCTGCAGCAATAATCATTAAACCAACAGCTAATGGAGCTGAAAGATTTAATATTAAAGCTACACATAGGGCAACTATTGGTAAAATTACTAATTGAGAAAAAAAACCAATAAAAAAATCTTTTGGAGTTTTCAATACTCTTATAAAATCTTCACCTTTAAGACCAAGGCCTAATCCTAACATTATTAATGCTAAACAAATTGGTGCTATTTTTGTAACTATCTCCATACCTGCAGTTATTTATAACGATATTTTCTTAAAGAACAAATTTATATCTTTCGTTAACAGGTTTGGCTTTTCCAACGCAGGAAAATGACCACCTTCTTTCATTTTATTAATTTGTTTAACATTAAATATTCTTTCAATGTAAGATTGTGGAGGCCATTCAGACATTTCTTTTGGAAACATTGCAATACTAGTTGGGATTGAAATCTTTTTAAAATCTTTTGGAAAGTAGCGGCCACCCTCCTCACGTCTACCAAAGTATATCCAAGACGCTGTATTAAAAGTATTAGTTAAAACATAAACCATGATGTTTGCTAAAAGAACATCTTTAGAATAAACGCTTTCTATATTGTTATCTTTTAAATCTGACCAACCATGCATCTTTTCAATTATCCAAGCAGCAATTCCTACTGGGCTATCGATCATTGCATAACTTAATGTTTGAGGTTTTGTTGCTTGTTGAGTTCTATATCCATCTTGAATAATTTGATCATTATCAAACTTATTTTGCCAAGCCTTTTCTTCTTCTGTTTGTGGGCCATCAGGATGTCTCATGGTTAAACAATTAATGTGAATAGCTTTACAATGATCATAGTGATCATATCCTAACCAGTTAGCAATAGTTGCACCCCAATCACCTCCTTGCGCCACATACTGTTTATAGTTTAAATTTTTAGTCATTAATTTATCTAAAATTTCAGCAATTTTTCTTGGACCAATAGGTTTCTTTGGTGCACCTGAAAAACCAAAACCAGGTAAGGATGGTGCAATAACAGTAAACGCATCTTCTGCATCACCACCAAATTGTTCTGGGTGAGCTAGTGGTTTTATAACTTCTAAAAATTCAACAATTGATCCTGGCCATCCATGCATTAATAATAAAGGCTTGGGATTTGCTCCACTTCCCTTTTCTTCTATAAAATGAATATCAATCCCATCAACATTAGTTTTAAAATTTGAAAAACTATTGATTAATTTTTCATGTTTTTTCCAATCAAAATTAGAGACCCAATATTCACACAATTCTTTTAAATAATTCTTATTAGTTCCGTGAACCCAATCATCCATGTCTTGAATTGAAGACCACGGGTAATTCTTTATTTTTGAATTAATGTTAGAAATCTGTTCATCTGATACATTAATTTTAAAATCTTTAATCATTTTGTCTTATTTTGTTATCAATAATTATAAAAACAACTATATACATTTTAATTATTATTTATAATTATTGTTTATGCTTTCAAATAAAGAAATAGTCTGCCCCAATAACCTTTTAGATGAGGCTCATAAAAAAAAAGGTGTAAAAGTTGCTGTTGTTAATGCGGGTAAACCATTACCCATGCTATCAGTTCAAGATGCAGTAAATGAAAATTTAATTGAACCTATTTTTATTGGTGACAAAAAAGAAATTCTAAAATGTGCAGAGGATTTAAAATGGGATATTTCAGAATACGAAATAATTGATGAACCTGTTGAAAACGATACAGCAAAGATTGCAGCAAAACTTGCTAGCGAAGATAAAATAAAAATAATTGTTAAAGGTCATATTCATACAGATGTCTTAATGAAAGAAGTTTTAAAACGTGAATATAATTTGTTAGGAAAAACCCGATTAAGTCATATCTGGCATATGTCTGTTGAAAAAGATGGCAAACCTTTAATCATTACTGATGGTGCTTTAAATGTTTTGCCTAATGTAAAAACAAAGATGCATATTCTTAAAAATGTAATTAATTTTTCTAATAGAATAGGAATATCTAGACCAAAAGTTGCTGTTTTATCAGCTACAGAAGAAGTTTTAGATAGTGTTCCAAGCTCTTTAGATGCTGCCGAATTAACAAAACTTGCAAAAGAAGAAAATTTAGAAGCTGATGTTTTTGGACCGTTAGCATTCGATAATAGTATTTCAAAAAAATCAGCTGCTATAAAAGGAATTAAAAATGCAGTAGCTGGAGAAGCTGATGTTTTATTAGTTCCAAGTGTAGAAACTGGTAACGGTTTAGTTAAAATGATGATCTATTTCATGGGAGCTTGCGCTGCTGGAGTTGTAGTTGGTGGTAAAGTTCCAGTTGTAATCACAAGTAGATCTGATGAAGCTCAAGCAAGACTAGCTTCCATTGCTGCAGCTGTGGTTGCTTTAGATTAATTCTAAATAAAATTTATGAAACCATTTGATTATATAAGTTTATATTTATTAGTAATTATTCTTTGTGTGACTAGTGTAAATATGGCCTATAGATTTTATTTTTAAATCATTGAATAAAATTCATTTTTACTTTATTAAGATGCTCTTAAAACAAAGGAAATAATCAATGGCAATACAATATTTAAAAAAATCACCAAAAACATCTTCAACAGACGATACAAAAACTAGAGGTATAGTTGAAGGAATTCTTAAAGACATAGAACAATCTAAAGAAGAGGGTTGTAAAGAACTTTCAAAAAAATTTGATAAATTTGAAGGTGATGTGGTTATTTCTAAGGAAAGAATTGAAGAAATTAAAAAAACATTAGATCAAAAAACTAAAGATGATGTTCAATTTGCTCATGAGAGAGTAAGAAAATTTGCTGAAGCACAATTAAAAAACTATGGACAAGATTTTGAAGTTGAGCTTTCTGAAGGATTATTTGCAGGTCAAAGATTAATTCCTGTTAATACAGCTGGATGTTATGTTCCTGCTGGAAGATATGCTCATATTGCTTCTGCAGTTATGAGTGTAACAACTGCAAAAGTTGCAGGTGTAAAAAATATTCTAGTGTGTAGTTCTCCAAAACCTGGTGTAGGAGTTCACCCAACTATAGTTTATACGGCTGACCTTTGTGGTGCAGATGTAATTATGAATTTAGGTGGTGTTCAAGCAATAGCAGCTATGACAAATGGATTATTTAATAATGCACCAGCAGATATAATAGTTGGTCCAGGTAACCAGTTTGTAGCTGAAGCTAAAAGAATACTATTTGGAAAAGTTGGAATTGATTTATTTGCAGGTCCTACAGAGATAGCTGTCATAGCAGATGAAACTGCAGATCCTGAAATTGTTGCAGTAGATTTAGTTGGTCAAGCTGAACATGGCTACAATTCACCCGCATGGCTTTACACAACAAGTAAAGAATTAGCTGAAAAAGTGATGAAAAGAGTTCCTGAGTTGATTGCTGAATTACCAGAACTTCCAAGAACTAATGCTGATGCAGCTTGGAGAGATTATGGTGAAGTAGTTCTTTGTGATACAGACGAAGAAATGGCTTCTATTAGTGATGAATATGCTCCTGAACACTTAGAGGTACAAACAAAAAATTTAGAATGGTTTCACAAAAGATTAAAAAATTATGGATCTTTGTTCATAGGTGAAGAAACAACTGTTGCTTATGGTGATAAATGTTCAGGAACAAACCATATTTTACCTACTAAAGGTGCCGGAAGATACACAGGTGGTTTGTTTGTTGGAAAATTTATTAAAACTCTAAGTTTTCAAAGAATGACCAAAGAATCTACTGAATTAGTTGGTGCAGCTGCTGCTAGACTTTCTAGATATGAAGGAATGGAAGCGCACGCAAGAACTGGTGATGTGAGACTTAAAAAATACGGTTATTCTAATTAGGATTTAACTCTTTTACCATTTTCATCAAAAACGAAAATATCTTTTGAGTTAAAGCCCATTGTATTTTCTATGTTGTGATGACTTGGTATTTTAGCACTAATTTCGTATTGATCCATTTTGATATAGGCAATTTTTTCATTACCTAGATTTTCAATTAAATCTACTTTTGGATTAAACTTGTATTCACTATTTTCTGAAACACTCAAGTGCTCAGGTCTTAAACCTAAATAGTAGTCTTTCTTAGAAAAATTTATTCCTTTAATTTTAACTGAATTTCCTAGAAACTTAATTTCATTATTTGAGATGACATTATCACCATTAATTTTTAAAATATTCATTTTAGGAGTACCAATAAATTGAGCCACAAAAACATTTGAAGGATTTGTATATATTTCATCTGGTGTACCAACTTGTTCAATATTTCCATGATTTAAAATAACTATTCTGTCAGCTAAAGTCATAGCTTCAACCTGATCGTGTGTTACATAAATCATATTTGTTTTTATTTGGTTGTGAAGTTTTGAAATTTCAACTCTCATTTCAGCTCTTAAAGCTGCATCAAGATTTGATAGCGGTTCATCAAATAAGAATATTTTTGGATTTCTTGTAATAGCTCTCCCAATAGCAACTCTTTGTCTTTGTCCACCAGAAAGTTGTTTAGGTTTTCTCTCTAATAATTCTTCAATTTTTAAAATTTTGGCAGCTTGCATAACTTTTTGTTCAATTTCCTCTTTAGGTCTTTTTTCAATTTTTAGACCAAAAGACATGTTTTCATAAACATTCATATGTGGATATAAAGCATAAGATTGAAAAACCATTGCAGTTTCTCTTTTTGATGGATGTAATTCATTAACTAACTGATCGTTAATAAATATCTCCCCTTCATCAATTTGTTCCAACCCTGCAATCATTCTTAATAAAGTAGATTTTCCACAACCTGAAGGTCCAACTAAAACTAAAAATTCATCTTCTTTGCCCTCAAGATTAAAATTATTTATAATCTTGTTAGTTCCAAATGATTTATGAATATTAGTAAATTTTATATTAGACATTATAATTTTTTAATTAGTTCAAAAATATCAACACCAATTTGGTTTAAAATATGAGCTATGTCAATTGGAACCCAGTTCTCTCTTATTTTTCCTTCATCATGATGATAAAAATCCATTACTCTCATTGTAACATTTTTATTATTAGGATGATATCCTAACCAATCATTTGAACCATATGTAGCTTGTATGCTGTGCCATCCAGCAGTTAAAGAAAATTTTCCATCTCCTAGTTCAGAATAATGACCTAATTTCCAATAATTTCTTTCTTTAAAAGTTTTTCTAAATGGAAGTTGATGATTGTCAACAAAGCCTTCTAAAGATCTTGCTGTCCCTATCCCACTTGGTCCATACCAGATCATTTTATCGTGCCAAAAATTAGCTTGAGGATGATCGATTAGTTTTGATTTTAAATCTTGATCTGAATTACTGTCTAACTCAGGTTTAATATTTAAACTTCTTTGCATTATAAGTGCTTGATCTAAATTTGATTTAGAAATGTTAAGATCTTTTTCAAAGTAATTTACCCCATCAGTATTTATGGGATTTAACCAATTACCTTCAGCTCCTCTAGATTTGTTAATTGGAAAAATACCTGTTTGAAACATTAAATCAATTACATCTATTAGAATATGACTTTCAATTATTTTATCATCTTTAATTTCATGTATTTCACAACATCTTAAATTAACCATTTTATTATTTGGTTTTATTCCCAACCAACTTTTTTTAAAAATTCCAGAAAGCGTAGAGATAGAAGCAACTTGTATTTTATCTCTAAAAGCTCCTCCAATTATTAGTTGTGATCTTCTTTCTAGATCAGGAAAAGACTCAAATAATGGTAACCAATAATTTTCTTTAAATTGATCAATACCAACAAATTCATTAATAGGATGGAAACAATTAACTTTAATGTCTTTGGCAAAATATTTGTTCAAATTATTATCTAGCTTAGATTTTCCAGAATGAACTATATCTGTTAAATAATTTTTTACTTTTTGTTTATTTTTATAATTTTCTTCAGGAGTAATAATAATATTTTCTACGTCTTCTTGCCCTTTAAGTCCTGTGTCAAAATTTTCAATTTTCATATATAAAACAGTTATATTTAATAAAAAGACAATAAATATTATGACTGAAAGAATTGCAAGATTTAATGAGCTGACACCTAGCACCTTACCTTTTGTTGAGGGAAGAATGGAAGGTCATAAAGAAAGAAAAAATTATTCAATTGTAGGTCCGGGTGTCGCAGAAGATAGTAATCAGTCTGTTAAAATTTCTAAACCTCATGGTTACAATCTTGGCGCAGTTAGCGCTAACCCTAAAAATGGTTCAGGGTTACACAGTCACACAACTGCTGAAGTATTTTTAATCTATTCAGGTAAATGGAGATTCTATTGGGGTGCAGATGGTAAAAATGAAATAATTTTGAGTAAAGGGGATGTTGTTTCAATGCCAACTAATATGTTTAGAGGTTTTGAAAACGCTGGTAATGAAGAAGGTTTAATTTTTGTAATATTGGGAAATGATGATCCTGGAATAATCACTTGGGTTCCTAATGTTTTGACTAAAGCAAAAGAAACTGGATTAGCTTTGTTAGATGACAATTCTTTGATTGATTTAAATGAAAGTGAAATACCTCAAAACAGAAAACTTTTAGAGCCTATCACAAATGAAAAGCTTCAAGAATTTGATAATTATGAAATAAATGAAATTGATAAGTTTGTTTGTAAGTTTAAAGATCATATTAATCATGAAACTATTTTAAATAATGGAATTAAATTAATTCAAATTATAGGTAATAATTTTTGTAAAAAAAACTATGATCCTTTAATTAATCATACCACTGGTTTTAATTACAGTATTCTAAAAGCCAAAAAAGGGTTTATAGAAGATTTAATTTTTGAGAAACCAACTATTTTATTTTCACAAAATGGGAGTTGGAAAATCAAGATAGAAGATAATGAATTTGACATCAATTCAAAGGATACCTTTTCTATTCCCTTAAATACTAAGGTTAGTATTTCTATTGATAATAATGAAGACTGTTTTTTAAACTGTGTTAGTAAAGCTTAATGAAAGGCTTTGATAAAAAATATAAAGATTTTCCAGATTATATTTTAAAGATTACAAAACAAATTTGGGAAGGAAAAGATGTGGATTCAATTGGTGAATTTTATACTGATGATATTCCAGTTAGGTCTCCTTTTGGAAT
>ENA-ORDA01003834-ORDA01003834.1-marine-metagenome-genome-assembly--contig:-NODE-3834-length-10264-cov-2.716698_pt1 | contig 10264 bp, 8 predicted proteins | sample MGYA00237778_ERZ508506 | MGnify/ENA primary metagenome ERZ508506 (study PRJEB26177, sample SAMN06267891) | marine metagenome | isolation source: Monterey Bay, California, USA | place: Pacific...
TCCATGGTGAGCATGATGGGTAGCTGGCGTACTGATGGTTCGCTCTATTACCCACATAATTTTCGACAGCCCTTTAACTTTATAAAGGGGTTTATCCCATGGAAGGTCTGAATGTGCACCAAATATAATAGTCATCTTCATAACTATATATACCGCGTAGACCCAGCCTAGACCGAGATATATTAACAGACCCGATAGCCATAAACTTGGCATCAGGAAATAGTAAAAGACATTGTTTCTATAAACTAAGCGTATGCTCATATATTCAGCATTATGATGAGGCCTATGAAGTTTATAGAGCCATTTCACGCTGTGTGAAAGTCGGTGCCACCAATATTGAGTGAGGTCGTCAAAAATTAAGAAAAGTGAAAAAGCAATCAGGGGGCTTATACCTTTTAGACTATTTTCGAATGATGGAAGGTATAGTTGGCTTATCAGATAGGCCGATGTTAAGACCAGGGGCTGTGTGACAAGAAGAAGACCTCCAGCACTAATGACCTCCACTAACCCGTCACTAAATTTTTGATTATTTTTTCTAAAAAAACTTGTAAAGAAAACTTCTAAAAGAATAAAGAATAAATAAATAAGTAGAATTGCTACTATTTCTGTTTTCATAATCATATCCTCCATCATGCAATATCTTTACAACTGACGGATAGCAACTCAATTTTAATGGTGCTTAGTTAGTATGCCATTTTTAATTTCAAATTGTTGCGCTCTATCTCCGAAGGCCTCAAAAAGCAAAGCATCTGTACCGGTCATAAATATTTGAGTACCCAAGCTTATTAACTCTTCTATTAGAGCTGCCCGTCTATCCATATCTAAATGCGCTGCAACCTCATCGAGCAATAAAATAGGCGATCTATCAGCCTGAGCGCGTGCATGGGCAAGAGTTAAACCAATTAACAAGGCCTTCTGTTCTCCCGTAGAGCATTGAGATGCATCTATATTTTTTTCTATGTTAACAACATTCAGGTCAGATTTATGTACACCATGTAGAGTCCTGCCTGCCTTCATATCTAGTGAACGTGTTGATTTGAACTTTTCACGAAGATAATCTTCTATATCTTCAAAAGCCATGCCTTTTTTGAACTTTTCTTCAGCGTCTCCTTCAAGGCTTACCTTTCCTCTTGGGAATATATCATTTGATTGAGAACGGTTATCTATTTCTTGATTAAGACGATCCACTGTTTCTGTTCGAGCTTTCGCTATAGACGCTCCTTGGCTAGCCATATCACTTTCAATAGCTTCAAACCAACCTTTGTCATTAATTCCATCTGACAGTAAGCGATTTCTTTCAGACCGCATTTTTTCATACCTTAATGTGGTTAGCCCATGTGAGGGAGTGTGTACGAGAGTAAATCTATCTAAAAATTTTCTACGGTCTGCTGCAGGTCCGGTAAAAAGGCGATCTTGCATTGGAGTTAACCACATCAAAGTAATTAGTTTTGCAAGTTCTGTGCCTGTTGAGTTTTTCCCATTAACTTTGGTAATCTTACGTCTAGGATTTTCTGGTATTTGCCCGATAGACAGCCTAGTTTGATTTAATTCAGCATTAATACCCCAGGCCTTATATTTTTTTTCAGATGATAATCTAGATAGTTCTTCTATTTTTGCCCCTCTTAACCCTCGCCCAGGGGATAGAAAAGAGATGGCTTCAAGCAGATTAGTTTTCCCGGCTCCATTTGGCCCAAAAAGAACAACAGGGCGTCCATCAAATTTTATATCTAGAGACTCATAAGACCTGAAGTCTGTTAGACGGAGGTAGTCTATATAACTCACGATATAGTTGTGATTAAACGCGCAATGGCATTAGTACGAAAAGTGCATTTTCATCCTCAGTATCTTTAACCAAAGCCGGAGCGGCAGGGTTATCTAGAAGAAAGACTGCATCCCTTCCTTCAATTTGTCCCGCGACATCTAATAGGTATTTTGCATTAAAACCGATCTCTAAAGGCTCTGAACTGTAGTCCACTACTATATCTTCGTGTGCATTCCCACTCTCTGGGTTGTTCACAGTTAATGATAAAGAGTCTTGACTTAATGCAACTTTAATTGATCTGGATTTTTCTGCTGATATTGTAGCCACGCGGTCAACTGCATTAGCAAAAACTTTATTATCTATAGTTAGTTCCTTATCATTTCCTTTAGGTATAACTCTTTCGTAATCTGGAAATGTTCCGTCTATTAATTTTGATGTTATAATAGCTGAATTAAAGTGAAACCTGACTTTTGCTTCTGATATTGAGATTGCGATATCTGCGTCGCTACCATCGATTAGACGGCGTATCTCTGCAATAGTTTTACGCGGCATTATCACGCCAGGCAAACCCGCTGCTCCTTCAGGCAAGTCCATTTCTGCTAATGCTAAGCGGTGTCCATCTGTTGCTACGGCCCTGAGTTTTCCATTGTGCCCATGTACGTATATACCATTGAGGTAGTAACGAGTTTCTTCTGTAGAAATTGCAAATTTTGTTTTATCAATAAGCCTAGTAAGCTCAGGCGCTTTTAGAACAAAACTATGAGTAAATCCATCAGCGGTCATTTTCGGAAAATCGCTAGATGGTAAAAGTGGAAGTGTGAAATGCGACCTTCCTGCATCAATATCTAATCGCCCGTCAGAATTAATTTGCAAATTAACTTGAGACCCATCAGGTAGTTTGCGTGCTATATCATAAAGTGTGTGAGCGGGTGCTGTAACTTGCCCTGGCGCACTTACAGTAGCGATAGCTGCTTCTGAAACCTCTATATCTAAATCTGTGGCGACCAGAGTTATATTGTTTTCATTTGCGTCTATGAGTACATTCGAAAGAATTGGTATTGTGTTACGGCGTTCTACAACATTTTGCACATGACCAAGTGCTTTTAAAAGAGCGGCGCGTTCTATAGAAATCTTCATCAAATTAGCCTAAATAAATTTTGTTGCTAATAAACTGAGTAAATCAGAATACTATCAGTAGAAATATCATAGCTCAAATAGAGAAAAAGCCAAGACCTGATGTGGATAACTAAATTGCCAAGTTAATTTAGTATTCATTGACGTTTCTTCAATATATGTTCTATTGCTTCTTATAAAAACCATGACAGGAAAGTAATGTCTACCGATATTTTAATGAGCTCAAAAGCATGGCCATTTGAGCAAGCAAAGCAAATACTAAGAAGGCTGGATATTGAAAAGCGCCGTGGTTATGAACGCGGCGATAAGCCTGTTATTTTTGAAACTGGATATGGCCCATCAGGTCTTCCACATATAGGAACCTTTGGCGAAGTAGTGCGAACAACTATGGTGATGAATGCTTTTCGGGCCTTAACAGCAAATCAAATACCAACGAAACTAATATGCATCTCTGATGATATGGATGGAATGCGTAAAGTTCCTCCTACTGTACCTAACCCTGCCAAACTTGAAGAGTTTCTGCAGAAACCTTTAACTGATGTTCCTGACCCGTTTGGAACTGCCACAAGTTACGGAGCAAATATGAATGCTCGGCTTTGTGCTTTTTTGGATAGCTTCGGATTTAAGTATGAGTTTAGATCCGCGACTAATTTGTACCGAGAAGGAAGTTATGACAAATGGCTGCTTTTAACTTTAGAGAAATATGATGAAATCATGGCGGTAATGTTACCGACCTTAGGGGAGGAAAGGAAAGCTACTTATTCTCCATTTCTTCCAATATCACCCAAAACGGGCCGAGTTTTATATGTGCCAATGAAGTCTATTAACTCAGTAGATGGGACTATAACTTTTGATGACGAAGACGGATGTGAAATAACAACTTCCGTAACGGGTGGTAACGTTAAATTACAATGGAAACCAGATTTTGGAATGCGTTGGGCTTCCCTTGGCGTTGATTTTGAAATGTTTGGAAAGGACCATCAAGATAATGCCCCGTTATATTCAAAGATCTGCAAAATATTAGGTGGAAACCCACCAGTGCAATTTGTTTATGAGTTATTCTTAGATGAAAAAGGTGAAAAAATTTCAAAGTCTAAAGGTAACGGGATATCAGTGGAAGATTGGCTTAATTATGCCCCTCAAGAAAGTTTATCTCTTTTTAACTACCAAAAGCCTCGAGCCGCTAAAAAGCTATATTTCGACGTCATTCCAAAAAATGTAGATGAATATTTCCAGCATCTCGCCGCTTGGAGTTCTCAAGACACTAAGTCACGTTTATCAAACCCTGTTTGGCACATTCATAATGGAAAGCCTCCAAGCTTTGTACCCCCAGTTTCATTTAGTTTACTACTCAATTTAGTCAGCGCGGCTAACGCATCGGATAAAAATATTTTGTGGGGTTTCATAAAAAGGTATGCACCCGATGCAAATCCTATTGAGAACCCAACACTTGACCATCTTGCCGGGTTTGCTGTCAGGTATTATGAAGATTTTGTAAAACCAAACAAAGTTTACCGTGAGCCAACTGACCAAGAGTTTAAGGCCCTTAAAGATTTAGCTTCAGAGCTGGCTTCGATTCCTGCAGCCCAATCAAAAGACTCAGAGATTTTACAGACCTTAATTTTTTCAATTGGAAAAAAATATGATTTTGAGAACTTAAGAAATTGGTTTAGGGCTATCTATGAAGTTTGTCTTGGGCAAAGTCAGGGGCCGAGATTTGGTTCATTTGTTTCGATTTTCGGCACTCGTGAAACATCCAATTTAATCATAGAGTCACTTTCTAGGCATAAGAAATAAAAGTAAATAGTGTATAAAATTCTAAAAATAAAAATTACGCTTTTCATTTTTTTTATTGCTTTAATACCTTTTGCACAGGCTAGCTCGTTGAGCGAAGTTAAAGAGTTATTCATCATGGGGCGTTTCGATGAAGCGCAAACTGCAGCTATAAAAATGAATACTGCAGAAGGTTATGCAATTGCATCGGAAAGCTTATTGGCACAGATCCTTCTTGGAGAAGTTGGAAAACTAAATACTCATTCAAAATTTGCAAGATCACTGGCCAAGAAAGCTATTACAATGGACCCAAGCCTTTATAATGCACAGTTACAGTATGCGATTAGTGACGGGTTTGTTACAAGAACGAGTGGCGCAATAAAGGCATGGCAAAAAAAACTACCCAGTAAAACTCTAAATATAATTAAAAACTTCAGAGAGATGTATCCGGATGATGCTTTAGGATTGGCGCTTGAGGGTGCTTGGCATTTAGGGGTTATTAGAAAAGTTGGTGAAAAAAACGGACAGGATTGGTTTGGTGCTTCGCTAGATGAGGGAGTTAATCTTTATAATAAGGCAATTGCAATCTCTTCGGATGACACATTAATCGAAGTAAATTATGCTATGTCACTTTTAGCGGTGGATGCTAATCGCTGGAAGCCACTGGCAGAAAGCCTTTTATTAAACATTAGCAATAGAGATGAAAAAGATTATTTAAGTAAGCAGGTAAAATTAAAATCTATGCAAGTCCTAAGTGTTATTCCTGATGATAAAAGATCAAAAGTATATGCCCAAAAATTCCTTGACGGTAAGCCGATTAGATAAATACCACCATATATGAGTTGTATTTTAGCTCTATAACCTTCAGAAACTCCATAAAAAAAACCCTGTAAAAAACAGGGTTTTGATATTAACTTTTAGTTCTACTATAAATCAGTCATCAAAGTCTGAACTTACTGTTTGGTGCGTTCCGCCGTAATTAGCTCTTGAAAAATGCATTGCTTTAGCACGCCATTTTCCGTCAGCCTCTTTAACCCACACATTTGTTACTCGTGTACGGTATGGCGTTTGATTATCGGCTGTTCCCACTACACCTTCAGCATAATAACGTGCGTAGACTACTCCATCAGCAACTTCAGCCGCTTCAGTATATGCAATACGCATGTTGGAGGCATCACCAACCATATTGCGCTTCCAGTCATCAGCAGTTGCCTTTGCCACTGGCTTGTGAAAACTTCCGTCCGAATTTGTACCATACATACCAGAGTCACTTTCCATAGCTGCAACCGTCTCATGGTCACGGTTATTTCTTGCATCCCAGTACTGCTGTATAGCCTCTTTAACCGATTTTTCTGAGTCAAGGTGGCCGTCAGCGAATGCCAATGCCGGTGTCATTAAGGTTACTGTAAGAATAGTTGCTAGTAATCGTTTCACGATAAATTCCTTTTTAAAAGTTATTAAATAATTGGTATCAATTATTTAATAAGGTTAGCGGATGATAATATTTATGCAAGTTTGTTAAAAACTATAATTTCACAAGTACACTAATATTAAGTTTGTGTAACTAATGAGCCTGTTAATTATAAGCTGATTCGCCGTGTAGACTTATATCAAGTCCGTCATACTCTTGCTCTTCTGATACTCTTAGACCTAAGGTTTTCTTCAGTGCATACAGGATAATTGTGGTTGCAATTACTGACCACAATACGACTGCCGCAGTTCCCATTAGCTGGGTAGTAAAGTTACCTTCCCCCGTTCCTCCTAGAGCTGTTGATGAGAGAAAAGGTAATAAAAGAATGCCAATTATACCTCCAACGCCATGTACTGCAAAGACGTCTAGGCTATCATCTATTTTGAGTTTTATTCTGATTAAGTTGACAGCAAAATAACAAATCAACCCTCCGGATAAACCTATTATTATTGCCCCGCCAGGACCAAGAACTCCGGCGGCTGGGGTAACAGTAGCTAGACCAGCAATAGTGCCTGTTGCTGCGCCGACTAGAGTTGGCTTTTTATTAGTAATAGCTTCAATTGCCACCCAAACTAAAGTAGCAACAGAAGCTGATATATGTGTTACCAATATCGCCATCCCAGCTCCGCCATCAGCAGAAAGTTGAGACCCGCCATTGAAACCGAACCATCCTACCCAAAGCATTGAAGCACCAATCATTACCATAGCGGGCCTGTGTGGAACGGCTAATTCATTGGGAAAGCCTTTTCTTTTACCAAGCATGAGAACATAAACTAGGGCTGAAACACCAGCTGTTGCATGAACGACAAGCCCGCCCGCAAAATCAATCACACCAGCTTTAGCAAGCCACCCACCTCCCCAGATCCAATTAGTTACTGGAGAATAAACTATTAGTAACCATAGAGCCGTGAATATAAGTACGGGTAAAAATTTAACTCTTTCTACAAACGCCCCGACAATCAATGCTGGAGTGATGATAGCAAATGTCATTTGGAAAGATAAAAATACTGTTTCAGGTATTGAACCGCTGACAGAGTCCGAGCTTACACTGTTTAGGAACAGATTGTTTAGCCCCCCCCACCAGCCATTTCCTTCACCGAACGCTATTGAATAGCCAGCTATTACCCAAACTATGGATGCTAACGCGGCTATAGTGAAGACTTTCATTAAGACTGAAAGATAATTCTTAGCTCTTACCAATCCGCCATAAAAAAGTGCTAGTCCAGGCAATGACATAAACAAAACTAAAGCAGTTGCAGTTAAAACCCATGCGGTATCTCCGCTGTCTATGTTTTCAGCGGCGAATGCCTGAGTAGAGTTAGCGCACAGAAAGATACTAACAGTGGATATAAATTTTTTCATAATTTCCCGACCTTTTCTATTTCCAGTACCGTATGGCTGTTGCGGGGGAGAAAATTAAATAATATAAATTGTGTAACCTCATGGAATGCATACTATTTAAACAAAAAAACCCCGGCTTTGCACATTTTATATGCATTGCCGGGGAAGGTATTCACTTCCTAATTGGAAGCGAGGGGGGAAAGTCTGTATGTTAATTTAGCTTTTTACAAATTCTGGATAGGCTGGCACCCCGAGTTCTGATTGATCAAGGCCAATATATTCATCTTCTTCTGAGACTCGCATTCCAATTGTGAGTTTTAATGAGTACCAAATTATTGCTGATATAATGCTTACAAATAAGCCTACGGATACAACCCCAATGAATTGGCCAAAATAAGTAGCGCTATCATTTGTTAATGGGACTACCAGTGTACCAAAAATTCCTGCAACTAGATGAACTGGAATTGCTCCAACAACGTCGTCTATTTTAAATTTATCTAACAGTGGAACTGCTAAGCAGGCAAGTAAAGAACCTATGGATCCAATTAGAAGAGCCGTTGGAACAGAAGGCGTTAGCGGTTCAGCAGTAATTGCTACCAGTCCTGCTAGCGCTCCGTTTAATGCCATTGTGAGGTCAATTTTTTTATAGCGTAATTGCGTGTATATAACTGCTGTAATAACTCCGGCAACAGCTGCCATATTGGTATTTACAAATATTTTGGCTATTGCATCTGCGTCAGTTATTGTTCCCATGGCAAGTTGTGATGCGCCATTAAAACCAAACCAGCCAAGCCATAGTATGAAAACGCCTAGAGTAGCTAACGGCATATTTGACCCTGGTATGGGATTTACTGTTCCGTCTTCGCTATATTTACCTTTACGAGCTCCTAATATAATGGCCCCTATCAGAGCGGCCCAACCTCCGGTTGAATGAACGAGAGTTGACCCAGCAAAGTCAGAGAAACCAAATTTGCTATCAAGAAATCCTCCGCCCCATTCCCATGATCCAACTATTGGATAAATTAGCCCAGTTAAGAAAACTGTGAATATTATGAACGGCCAGAATTTTATTCTTTCTGCAACGGTACCAGATACTATCGATGCTGTTGTTGCACAAAAAACCATTTGAAAAAACCAGTCCGAGTATGAAGAGTAACCTGTTGCAACGTCTTCTGAAGCAAAGCTCATTACTGCAAATTTACCAAAATAATCTCCTCCGCCATACATCAATTGATACCCTAATACCCAAAACATTAATCCTGCTACTGAGTACAGGCTAATGTTTTTAAGGCACTGCATCGAAACATTTTTTGTTCGGACAAAGCCAGACTCGAGCATAGCAAATCCTGCTGCCATCCACATCACAAGAAACCCGCCAAGTAAAAATAGGAGTGTATTAAAAACAAACGCATCATTTGCGGCTAGGCTCTCTAAGGTAGGGGCATCTTGTCCCCAAGCTAAGGTGGGTAGGCTAATTGCAATAGCCGCTCCACCAGAGATTAATTTGAATAAACGCATAAGAATTCCCTTCATAATTTATAACTGATAAAGTAATTGCCAACGTTCATGGGCATCTGTCAGGTGTAAATTATTTTTGGTAGATTTAAATTTATGATGGTATGTTTTCTGTGCAGGATTATTTTATAAATGCTTTATTGTTGTGCAAATCACTCTATGGGTCTCGTATGAGCAATAACAAAATTTATAAAATATTTTTACAAATTGAATGGAATGAGATGCTCGCTAATCGCTGTTTTTCTGGAAGCGTAGATGATAAACGAGATGGCTTTATTCACTTGTCAACATCTATCCAATTAGCCGAGACCTTATCCAAACACTTTCACGGTCAAGACAGTATAGTGGTAGCAGAGGTTGATGCTGAAAAAAACTCTGAACTATTAAAATATGAGTTCTCTAGAGGGGGAAATAAATTTCCGCATTTGTATGGTAATTTAGAATTAAGCTCTATTATTAATTACTGGACCTTGTCACCCGATGATAAAGGTGCTTATGATTTGAGTATTATTGGAACGGATTAAGTATGTCTATTTTGCATGAACTAGGAACTATTTTACTACGAAAGCTTCCTGCTGAAAATGCTCATAAATTAACAATAAAGGCCTTAGGTAAAGGTTTAGGGCCAAAATCTAACACCTCAACTCCTTCAGGCCTAGAGGTTAATGTTGGAGGCTTAAGCCTGCCTAACCCAGTGGGGTTAGCTGCTGGATTTGATAAGGACTGCGAAGTTTCAACACCAATGCTTGCTGCAGGATTTGGTTTTGTGGAGTGTGGTACTGTTACTCCTTTACCTCAATTAGGAAACCCAAAACCTAGACTTTTTAGATTAGTTGAAGATAAAGCTGTTGTTAACCGAATGGGCTTTAATAATGCGGGCTTGGATAAATTTAAGTATAATTTAGAAAAACGAAAATTGAAAAATGGTCTTGTCGGGGCTAATTTAGGAGCAAATAAAAATAGTAAAAACCGTGTCGAAGATTACGCAGTTGGACTGAAAGCTCTGTGGGGTCTTTCTGATTATTTTACAATCAATATAAGTTCACCCAACACACCTGGTTTGAGAGACCTTCAAAATGAAAATGCCATGGACGAATTATTAGGCCGTGTTTCTGAAGTGAGGGCTGAACTTACTGGTGATAAGCCTTCCTTTCCAATATTCCTTAAGGTGGCTCCAGACCTTGGGTTAGGGGAGATCGAACGTATTGTCGAACAATCAAGATCTTATGGAATAAATGCTTTAATTGTTTCAAACACTACAATAGCGC
>ENA-ORDA01003835-ORDA01003835.1-marine-metagenome-genome-assembly--contig:-NODE-3835-length-10262-cov-3.803142_pt1 | contig 10262 bp, 9 predicted proteins | sample MGYA00237778_ERZ508506 | MGnify/ENA primary metagenome ERZ508506 (study PRJEB26177, sample SAMN06267891) | marine metagenome | isolation source: Monterey Bay, California, USA | place: Pacific...
GCCCTCCCCCCCAAAACTGAGCGAAATCTATTGACACTTCCCTAGTATTCTGTTATACTGATATTCATAAAATGGAGAAACTAAATGAGCGATACTGAACTACTACTTGACTATACTCGATTCGTAGACGAGGTTACATCTGATGCATCAAAAGATAGTGAAGCATTTACAGATGCACTTGACATTATTGATGAACAGGGTGTACCACCAGAGCGTCTGCTTACTGCTGCACTAGGTATTTGTGCAGAAGGTGGAGAGTTTACTGAGATTGTAAAGAAGTGTATCTTCCAAGGTAAACCTATGGATGAACATACAATATATCATATGAAACGTGAGTTGGGTGATATCATGTGGTACATATCTCAAGCGTGTATCGCACTAGATACTAGCATAGAAGATATCATCTACATGAATATTGAGAAGTTGGAAGCGAGATACCCTGATGGGTTTGAATCGTTTCGTTCTAATAACAGAAGTGAAGGAGACTTATAATGGATTTTCTAACAGACATTGCAAAGACAGCAGGGAATGAATACGCTGCATTAGTATCAGAAGGTGTAGAGGCAGGGGATGTAGATAGTTTTATCGACACTGGTTCTTATATCTTTAACGCACTACTCTCTGGTAGTATCTATGGTGGACTTCCATCTAATAAGATTACTGCTATTGTTGGAACTAGTGGTAGTGGGAAAACAACTTTACTAAATATTCTATCAGGTGTTGAATCTCAAACAAAAGGTGCAATGCTTTACGATGACAACCCATTCGAGAAAAATTGGTACGGCAAAATTATTCCTAGTGATGATGTCTACTATTCAAAAAATAATAGCATAAGAAAAACCAAGCTAAGAGTATCGTCTTATATTGGTAAAATTTTTCATAAAAAGAAAAATACAATTAAAAAAAGATATTTCAATGAAGGTAGTTTTAAAAATATTTGGTCTCGTAAAATAAATGAACTATCTCCTGGAGAGTTTAACTGGCTAGGGACAATTTTAGCTTGTGAAGAAGACCCCAGGGTCTTATTAATTGATGATTATGGTATGTTTTTCAGTAGTAATATGGAAAAAGACTTTAGGAATAAAATTCTTAAGATGAATAGGACATTAGGGACAACGATAATTTTAAGTGCACCAAGTGATCATTCCTTAAAACATTTTGCCTCTGTTCTTGTCTATCTAGATCATGGACATATCTCTAAAATAAGACCAGGTGTATCAAGAAAACCTAATAGAAATAATAGGTCAAAAAAACCGAGTAGATATAACCGGAATAGTCAAAATAACCGAAAGGTAACTGATAAAAAAAAGTAATTTTTTCATAATTAAATGATAAATACCTCTTACACGAATCAATGAGAATTAAAGGATCTATTTGTTTTGTTATATATTATGGTTCATTACTTTTCTGTCAACCAGATTCACGCTTCAGACCTTTTGACTGGGTGCTCTACAAAGGGTCTGGTTCAATTAATTCCATAAGTGAAGGCTTTAATTATGCTTACATAGGCACTGAAGATGGAGGAGTTAAACGATTAAATACTTTTAGTTTAGTTTTTGACGAACCTATTACTAGTGCCCAAGGCTTAAAGAGTAATACTGCAACCGCAGTTCATTTTGATACTGAAACAGGTTTTCTTTGGGTTGCTTCATCAAACCACCTGCAATATAGCTTTTCCAGAGAGGGAAGTTGGTTTCCATTAACTTTTGAATCATTAGGAATCAGTAGGTTTGATAGGATTAGGAAAATCGGATCATCAATTGGTTATATTTGGTTAGAGCTAAAATCTTCATTTGTAAAAATTGATCATAGCAATGGTAATCTTATTGGTGTATTCTCAAAACCTGATGAAATATCAATTAAATGGAGTTCTGGACCTTATGAAAGAGAAAAAAAAATGGCCGATATCCTTCTAAATTATAGTTTTAATGATGGTTGGATATTAACCGGAACAGATTTAATAGATAACTTAGGTAGAAGAAGTAGAATTACGACAGGCTTTATCGGGAAACATGGGAATATATATGTTGGCAATGAATATGGAACTCTTTTTCAAACAACAAAAGTAATGCAAACCTTCGACCCGATAGTTCCTGACATTGAGAATTTTGATATATCAGCAATAGGGCAAATGAATGATATACTCTACTTAGGAAGTACTGACTATATTAATTCGAAAGGTCTTACTCAGTTCAATACTTGGAATAATGAAATAGAGAGTTTTATTTTTGAAGAAACCATTAATATGACTCCAACACCAATATTTTCCATTAATGCAGATGAAAATGAATTATGGATCGGAGGAGATGAAATCTTATTATTTCATGATAAAAAAAAGAACTTCTGGAGGACTCTAGGTCAAGAAAGAGGTCTTCCTAGTGGAGAAGTTTTGGATATTCTTGTTGATGAAACACATGCTTGGGTCGCTTCTTCTAGAGGTCTTAGTAGAATTTCTCGAGCAACTAAAAGAGAAGACCCTGCCGGTTTTGAATATCTGTTTTCAGAAATACCTGTCTATGAACTAGAGAACTATGGTAATGATATCTGGATAGGAGCATGGTCTGGTGTCTATGTTTATTCGAAATCATCCCCACAATTAAAAAACAGCATAGAATTCGGGCAGAAATTATTTCCTGAATTAATGTTGCGTATAACATCTATGAAGAAATATGATGATGCTATTTACATAGCTTGTAATGCAGGCATAGTTAAATATAGTGTTAACTCTTCTGAATGGGAATTAATTATAAATGCAGTCCAATATCAAAATAAAAGTATACATAGCTTAGAGATAAAGAATAATAATGTTTTTCTTGGAACTTTAGATGGTTTAGTAAAGATTAATAAGAAAACAGGTTCTATGAAAGAATACTATTTTCCATTTATTGGAAAAGTAAATGAAATGGTATTATTAGATAATATTTTATGGTTAGGAACCAGTAATGGCTTAATTAAGTTTAAATGGAAAACAGGAATATGAATAGACTTATTCAAAATTTATGCTTTTTAATTTTAATGCTCCTCTGCCAAAGTTATATTTTTGCACAGGGCTTTAAAAAACAAAATAAAGAAAAAATAAGTGTTGAAAAGTTTATTCTTGCCCCATTTACGGAGGTCATTAGTAAGGATTCAATGAAAACTGTTATCTTTATGGAGATACCTTTTAGTTCATTACAATTTGTTAAAAAAGGCTCTGAATATGTTACCTATTATCAGGCCTCTATATCCATGAGTGTTGATAAAGGTATGAATATATTTAATAAGGTTTGGCTCGATTCAATGGTAGTTAAAAATTATGAGGATACTTGGTCAAAAAATAAGAATTCAAAACATTTTTTTTCTCAAAATATAAAAATAGGGAATGATTATTCAATAATTGCGGAGCTACAAGATTTAGATACCCGAAAAAAAGGAATCCAAACAAAAAAGATAAAAACTAAAAATTTTAAAAAGATTCCAAATATAATATCGCCTTTATTTTTAATGGACTTAAAAGGCGAATGGGGTTTTGGGAAAGATAAAATCCCAACCATAGGATATAGAGTTCGTGAGATTGGCAATGGTGTTACTTTGAAAATATCTGGTTTAATTAATCGTGAATCATATGCTTTGGGTGTTCTTCTAAATGATGAAGGTTTAATAGATAGTGTTTTTTACGCGGAAGATATTGATGGATCTGGGGGATACTTTAATCAATCAATATTCATCCATTCTGAAAAATTTAAAAATATTAAAAATAATTTCAATATTTTTTTGAAACAGGGTGGGAAGCTTATTGAACAAAATGTGAGTTTCAGTATATATAGAGCTGGGTTATCAAATTCAATAAGAGATATAGATGTTGCACTTAAGCAAATGAAATATATGCTTGATAACAATCAATCGTTACTTCTTAAATCTAAAAACAAATCAGAAAGAGAAATATTTTTTAGTCAAATCTGGAATGCTAAGGACCCAACACCATTAACTGAATATAACGAACTAATGGAAGAATATTTTAACCGAGTAAACTATACAATAGAACATTTTGATGGTTGGGAAGCGGGTTGGGAAACTGATAGAGGAATGGTTTACATATTATTTGGTGCTCCAGACGAAATTGATAGGTTCAATTCAAATAATAATTTGAATAAAACTAAGCAAGTTTGGATCTACAGGAAAATAGGAAAAGAATTTTCTTTTACTGATCAAAATGGTTTTGGTGATTTTAGATTAGATTCTCCTTTTTCATTATTTTAGATCATAAAAAAATACTAAAAACTTTTTATATTTTTTTAAATGCAATCTTAATTCTAAAATAATTATTGCTTAAGTTATGACAACAATAATACTATTTTTAACAACATGGCCTATAAAAATTTTTTAAATCTTATTAATTGGATCTCAGGTGATGTAGCAATCGACCTTGGTACCGCTAATACTTTAATTTGGCTGAAAGGTCGAGGTATCGTTGTGAACGAACCTTCCATAGTTACTCGAAATGTTTTAGATGATACCATAGTTGCAGTTGGTGATGAAGCTAAAGCAATGCTTGGAAAAACTCATAGAGAGCTTGAGACTATAAGACCTCTACAAGATGGTGTTATTGCTGATTTTAAAATGACGGATGGAATGCTTCAAGGTTTTATCCGTAAAATTAATTTGAATCGTTTAGCTAGACCTAGAATGGTTATTTGCGTTCCTTCTGGAGTAACTGAAGTAGAAAGAAGAGCAGTGAAAGATTCAGGTGAGAGAGCAAATGCGCGAGAAGTATATTTGATAGAGGAACCAGTAGCAGCAGCAATAGGAATAGGTCTTGATATAAGCAAGCCAATAGGCAATATAATTGTAGATATAGGAGGAGGTACAACAGAAATTGCTGTAATCTCTTTGAATGGTGTTGTGACTAAAGAAACAATTAGAATTGCAGGTGATGAAATGGATGAAGCTGTTTTACAGTGGTTTAGAAATGAACATAAACTTGAAATAGGCCTTGGCATGAGCGAAAAGATCAAAAAAACAGTTGGTTCAGCTATGAAAATGAAAACTGCCGATATAGCTGTAAAAGGTCGAGATCTAGTTTCTGGAATACCCAAAACAATTGAAGTCTCCTCAGATGAAATTCGTCAAGCATTAAAAGATCCTGTGAATCAAATAGTAGAAGCTGTAAAGCGTTGTTTGGAACAAACTCCACCTGAGTTAGCAGCGGATATTCTAGAAAGAGGTATTATTTTAGCAGGTGGGGGTAGTCTTTTAAAAGGGATTGATCAAATAATTCGTGAAAGAACAAGTGTACCCGTTAATGTTTCAGAGGATCCATTATTGTCCGTTGTTCGGGGGACTGGTATGGTATTAGAAAACTTAAAAAAATACGAAGCTGTATTGCTTTAGAGGTATATGCACGGCTTTTATCTTACTATTGTTAGGTATAAAGATCATTTTCTATTTGTTACAACTTTAACTCTTTCTTTTTTTTTACTGTTAAATAATCAAAATCCCAACATGGGTGTCCTCAGAGGAAAATCTATTGAACTAGTTTCATTTATTTCTTCTCCAGTTACATTTGTTAAATCCCTGATGTCACTCGAAGTAAAAACAGAATACTTAAGAAAAGAAAATTTACTCTTAGCATTGAAAGTTGAATCCATGCTAAATCTTGAAAATGAAAACAATGAACTGTTGAGGATGCTTGAATTCAAAAAAAGATCGACACTCTCTATGAAGCCCGCAAGAGTTGTAAATAAAGGAATGCAACCGAACCTATTATCAATCGTCATAAATGCTGGAGCCCAAAGTAGTATTCGAAAGAATCAACCTGTTCTTACTTCCTTTGGTGTTATAGGCAAGACGGTAGAAGTTGGAGAAAATGCATCTATTGTTCAGTTAATTACAGATACGAATTATAGATTAAGTGTAAGGATTCTTCCAAGTGGTGCTACCGGAATATTACGGTTCTTGAAAGACGGTTTCGGCCAAATAAGAGAAGTTCAAAAAAATGTTAAAGTAAAAATAGGCGATAAAGTTGTAACATCTGGGTTCAGTGATATTTATCCCTCTGGGTTACCTGTAGGCTCTGTTTCTGGGGTTCTAGATGATAGAGGAAGCTTTCAGAAAGTTGTAAATATAAAGTTACCTAGCGATATTACTTCTTTTCAGAATGTTTTTGTAATTGTTGAGAAAATAGATGAAATGGACTGAAATATTTTTTCCGTTTATATTTGTATGGATCATACAACTACTTTTCGTTGACCTGCTTTCTATTGGAACTGTTAGGCCTGACTTTCCGCTTATAATAATACTTTATTTTTCTGTAAAACAGGGAAGGTTCGCAGGTGTTTTATCCGGGTTCTTATTTGGCCTATTAATAGATCTTTCTGGATCTGCAATGTTTTTTGGCTTATCATCGCTAACATATACGATAGTTGGTTATATATCAGGAAATCTTAAAGGTGTTTATAATAAAATTAGTCCAATATTATTTACAACTAGCTGGGTTTTAGTGGTCTTTTTTCATTTTTTAATATTTTGTTTGGTACAATATCAAGAACTTTGGCTAGTTAATAATAGTCTTTTCTTGAGTAAATGGTTTGGGACATCAATTTATACCCTATCCTTTTTAATTATATTTCAATTTTTAATCCCTCTTAATAAAGAATCCAATGTTAAAAGCCGATAATTCTGCTTCTTTTAAACAGTATCTCTTTGCTATGGTTATTACTTGGTTCTTAATTTTAATTTTAATTTTACGTTATTTCCAATTACAGATATTGGGTTATGATCAATATTCAAAAAAAGCAAATTCTAATAGAATAAGGAAAATCACCACATCTGCACCTAGGGGTCTAATATTAGACCGTAATAGGCGAATACTTGTAGATAACTTACCTACTTATATATTAAATACAATACCAGGTGAATTAATTGATAGGAAAAGTACTTTTAGAGCTGTAAGTAATACTCTTGAGTTAGATTCTAATATGGTCTCAAAAAATTATAAAAAATATTATAGAGGTAAATTTATACCAACAAGATTAGCCAAGGATTTAACCTTTAATCAAATATCAAGATTGGAAGAGAATAGAATTGACCTTAAAGGTCTTTACTACCAACAATTTCCTGAGAGGTATTTTCCCTCAAAAACAAGGGCATCTCATATTTTAGGTTACGTAAAAGAAGTAAATAAAGAAATCAGAAACTCATTAATTAACAGAGAAGATTATGAATTAGGTGATATTACTGGATGGAGTGGACTTGAAAAAAGTTACGAGGAATTCCTTAAAGGAAAAAGAGGCGTTCAATTTTATCAAGTAGATGCTTATGGAAGGGAAGCTGGGCATATCATAGATTTTCTACCTATAGCACCTGAACCAGGGCAAAATATTTTGACAACAATTGATATAAATATTCAGCATATGATAGAAAATTTAATGAAAGATAAAAAAGGCGTTGTGATAGTTGGCGTCCCCGAAACTGGAGAAATTCTTGGCGCTGTGAGTGCACCAGATTTTAAACCTGATTTATTTACGGGACGTATATCTGAACAAGATTGGAGATCTGTTTTAAGTGATCCAGACAAACCTTTAGTTAATCGATTTAATAGAGGACTTTATCCGCCTGGGTCTATAGTTAAAATGGTAACTGAGGCAGCTCTTTTACATAATCAAGATTTTGATCCTCATAAAACAGAAGAATGTTTAGGTTCCTATCAATTTGGTGATAGAGTTTTTGGTTGTTGGAGTACTGAAGGCCATGGAAGTGTAAACTTAACAATGGCTATCAGTAAATCTTGCGATATCTTTTTTTATAAAACAATTGATTATTATAATTTAGATATTCTTTCTCAATTCTTCACAGCATTTGGTTTTGGTCAACCAGTTGGTGTTGATATTGAAGGTGAATTAAAAGGTATAGTGCCAACAGTTGAGTATATGAATAACAGATACGGAAGATCTGGTTGGAGCAAAGGCGCTCTGCTAAACTTCTGCATTGGTCAAGGCGAAATTTTAGTGACACCAATACAAGTTTTTAATTATATAAATTTAATTTCAACAAGAGGAAATACATCATTACCACACTTTGTAAAGCTAAATAAAATGAAAAAAAACAAAACTCTTGATATCAATGAAGAGCACTGGGACAGAATTATTTTTGATATGAAAGAAGTTGTAATAGCTCCTTTGGGAACAGGAAGAAATGCTGATCCAAATATTAATGGATTAGAATTATACGGAAAGACTGGTACAGCAGAAAACCCGCATGGTGATGATCATGCTTGGTTTATTGGATGGATGGAATTAAATGATTTGAAGTTCTCTGTTGTTGTTCTATCTGAAAACGGAGGTTCCGGAGGTAGTGTAGCGGCTCCAATTGCTCGAAAAATTTTTGAAAATTTAGTCAAAGAAAATAGATTATTATCTCAAAATGATATTAAATAAAAGTTTTTCGTATTCAGAATTACCCTTCAAAATAATTTGGTCAGCAGCTTTCTTGTGTTTTATTGGAATAGTTGTTTTAAATAGTATTTCTCAAAACCATACTGGAGGTTTTTTATCAAATCCGTTTACTAAACAAATAATCTTTTTGATTCCAGCTTTTCTGCTTTCATTTATAATTATCCATATCCCACGATATAGTATACATAAATATTCATATGCTTTTTATTTTATAGGTATAATTATTGTTCTTTTACCTTTTTTTAGTGAATCTCATGCGGGAACATATCGCTGGCTGAACTTTGGACTTCCTTTTTCAATTCAATCATCTGAATTTGCTAAAATATTCACTACAATCGCTCTTGCGAGGTATTTATCAGATAATACACTTCATATGAAAAAATTTAACTCAGTTATAATTCCAATTTTGCTAGTTTTAATCCCAACTATTATTGTCTTAAATCAGCCAGACTTAGGGACATCAATAGTTATGATGACCCCTATTTTACCAATGCTTTATTGGTCTGGAGCCAGACCCTTCTATCTTTTTTTAATATTAGCCCCAGTTTTCAGTATGTTAACGGCTTTTGATACTACCGTTTTCAGTATTTGGGCCATAATTTTAGGAATCACAATCATTCTTGCTAGGCCTATTTTGGTTATTTCATTGTTTTTATTTTTTGGTAATATATTTTTAGGCTTATTGTCTCCTCTGATGTGGAACTCCTTGTCTAAATACCAACAAAGCAGGATTTTAACATTTATTAATCCTGAGAAAGACCCTTTAGGGGCTGCATATCAAATTATTCAAAGTAAAACTGCGATTGGCTCTGGAGGACTCTTAGGGAAAGGTTGGGGGGAGGGCACTCAAACGCATCTTAAATTTCTTCCAGTTCAAGAATCTGATTTTATTCTATCTGTTCTCGGTGAAGAAATGGGGTTCGTTTTTATCTTAACGGTTCTATCTACTGTTGGATTCTTGATATCACAAATAATAAAAAATTCCTATGAATCGAAAGATAGATTCTCTAGTCTAGCGCTAATAGGGATTGCGACTATTTTACTTGCTCATGTTTTTGTCAATACCGCAATGACAGTAGGGTTGATACCTGTTAAAGGGCTACCCTTTCCTTTTATCTCTGCAGGGGGTTCATTCTTAGTAACCTGCTTCATAATGATAGGTTTAGTATCAAAGCTTTCAATAAATTATGTAGACTGATAAACTTATTTGATGAGGTGTCTCATTAGAATAAGTTTATGTAGTTAAAATAGGGAGTTTTTTACACATACAATGATTTATATTAAAATTATCCTTCAATACGTCCTTCCTGTCTTTTTCTTTTTTTCTTCTTTGAGCGGTCAAGGTAAAGATTCTTCAAGGGAATTAAAACGACTAAATGCTAAAATTGATCGTGTTAGGGTGATGGTTGATTCACTTGAGCTAGATAATCAAATCCTTCTGCCTGAACTAATGAGCGCATTTAAGCAAGCGGTAAAAAGTAAATCACAGCAGGATTCAATTACGCTAGTCCTACTGAAACGCATAAATACACTCAGTAATAAAATAACAAAACTAGAAACAAAATCACATTATATGGATAGTACCAGCTTAGAAATTTTTAATAAACTTGTATTAGTTGATAATAAAATAGTCACTTTGACAAATAGTTACAATGAAATGGCTAAACTCCGTTCTGGAAGTCCAATATCATCTGAGCCAAGATTCAATTCAGCGGAATATAAGAACACCTACATGAAAAGTTTATCTCATTTTCAGAATCAAGAATTTTCAGAATCTATTACTGGTTTTGAACAGCTTGTCTCTTCAGACGCAACTAATGATTTAGCGGA
>ENA-ORDA01003839-ORDA01003839.1-marine-metagenome-genome-assembly--contig:-NODE-3839-length-10256-cov-3.663326_pt1 | contig 10256 bp, 10 predicted proteins | sample MGYA00237778_ERZ508506 | MGnify/ENA primary metagenome ERZ508506 (study PRJEB26177, sample SAMN06267891) | marine metagenome | isolation source: Monterey Bay, California, USA | place: Pacific...
CTATTTCCTATTGGATTTGTCTTTTGTCCCATTTAATTAATTGTTTTTGATGAAAGTACTAATGTTACATGATTAGATCTCTTTCTAATTCTATGAGCTCTACCTTGAGGAGCTGTTCTTATTCTTTTAAGCATACTACCACCATCTACTCTAATTTCTTTGACAAATAGTTGAGCTGCATCTATATTTGAATCTTCGTTCTTAGACTGCCAGTTTGAAATAGCTGAAACTAAAAGTTTTTCTAGCCTTCTTGAAGCCTCTTTAGGACTAAACTTAAGTATAGATAATGCATTTGATATATCCTCACCCCTAATCTGATCAGCTACAAGACGCATTTTTCTAGGAGAAGTTGGACAATTATTAAGTTTAGCAAAAGCTATATCTTTTTTTGCTTCTTTAATTTTATCTGCGCTATTTCTTTTTCTTGATCCCATTTAATTAATCAATATTAATTTATCTTTTATTTCCTGTATGACCTCTAAATGATCTAGTAGGAGAAAACTCTCCTAATTTATGTCCAACCATGTTTTCTGTTACGTAAACTGGAATGAACTGTTTCCCATTATGAACTGCAATTGTTTGACCAACAAAATCAGGAATAATCATAGAAGATCTAGACCATGTTTTAATAACAGATTTCTTATTATCTTCAATATTTTTATTTACCTTTTTTAGAAGGCTTAGATGAACATATGGTCCTTTTTTTAATGATCTTGACATACTATATTATTTTTTTCTTCTTTCAATTATAAACTTAGAAGATGATTTCTTTTTTGATCTGGTTCTGAATCCTTTAGCTGGTATTCCTTTTTTAGATCTAGGATGACCACCTGAAGCTTTACCTTCTCCACCACCCATCGGATGATCAACAGGGTTCATTGCTACTGGTCTAGTTCTAGGTCTTCTACCTAACCATCTTTTTCTTCCAGCTTTTCCAGACGAGGTAAGTTGATTATCAGAGTTAGAAACTGCACCAATAGTTGCATAACAAGTATTAAGAATCATTCTTGTCTCACCTGAAGGCAGCTTGACAGTACAAAACTTACCATCTTTAGCCATAAGTTGTGCAAAAGAACCAGCACTTCTTGAAATACTAGCACCTTTTCCTGGATTTAATTCAATACATGAAATAATTGTACCTAATGGAATACTAACAATTGGCATAGCGTTTCCAATCTCAGGAGAAACAGATTCTCCAGAAACAATACTTTGCCCAATCTTTAGTCCATTTTGTGCTATTATATATCTCTTTTCTCCATCTTTATACTCTAAAAGAGAAATAAATGCAGATCTATTAGGGTCATATTCTATTGATTTAACTTCAGCAACAACATCAAATTTATCTCTTTTAAAATCTATTAATCTATATCTTTTTTTATGACCACCACCTCTGTACTTACTAGTCATTTTACCATTATTATTTCTTCCACCAGTTCTTTTCTTGGTAGTAAGTAATGATTTTTCAGGTTTATCTGTTGTAATAGCATCAAATCCATTAACGACTCTAAATCTCTGTGACGGTGTAACCGGTTTTAATTTTCTTACTGGCATAATTATAGATTTGCAAAGAAGTCAATTCTGTCTCCCTCTGAAATTTTAACAATTGCTTTTTTGTATGCTCCTTTTTTACTTATTTGAACACCTTTTTTAGTGAATCTAGTTTTTGATTCAGATCCATAAATCATAGTTCTAACTTTAACAACTGAAACCCCATAAGAAGATTCAACAGCTTTTTTAATTTCAACCTTGTTTGCAGATTTAGAAACTATAAAAGTGTATGAATTTCTTAATTCACTTTCATTAGTTGCTTTTTCAGTTAATATTGGTTTTATAAGTATGTCCATAATCTAATTTATTTCAAGGTTGATTCAATTCCTTCAACCGCACTTTCTAAAATTAAAATGTTATTAGCATCAGTTATTTCATAAGTGTTTAACTCTGAGTTAATTACAACTTTTGAGTTTTTTAAATTTCGTGACGACAAATATATATTATTATTTATATCACTTGTCACTACTAAAGTCTTTTTTGTTTCAAGTCCAAAAGCCTTGATAATATTTAAATAATCAGATGTTTTTGGGTTTGAAAAGTTGAAATCCTCAAGTATTAAAATTTCTTTATTTTTTGCTTTATATGCAAGAGCAGATTTTCTAGCTAACTTTTTAACTTTTTTATTAACCTTTTGATCATAAGAACGTGGTCTAGGACCAAAAACTCTACCTCCACCTCTAAATAATGGGTTTTTAATACTTCCAGCTCTTGCCGTACCTGTTCCTTTCTGCTTCTTAATCTTTCTTGTACTACCTGCAATCTCTCCTCTTTCTTTTGATTTGTGAAGACCTTTTCTATTATTGGCAAGATATTGCTTAACATCAAGATAAATAGCGTGATCGTTAGGCTCAATACCAAATATTAGTTTATCTAACTTGACTTTTTTATCAGTCTCTTTACCTTTTATATTATGTACTTTAAGTTCCATTACTTTTGAACAATTATATATGAGTTATTGTGACCAGGAACACTTCCTTTAACAATTAAAATATTTTCTTCTGACATTACCTTAACTACCTTAAGGTTTAATACTTTGACTTTTGAGTTACCAGTTTGACCTGCCATTCTCATTCCTTTAAAAACTCTTGAAGGACTAGAACCTGCACCTATCGAACCTGGAGCTCTTAATCTATTATGTTGACCATGAGTAGAATCACCAACACCTCTGAAGCCATGTCTTTTAACAACACCTTGGAAACCTTTACCTTTAGTAATTCCAGAAACATCAACATATTCACCTTCCATAAAGTGGTCTACTGTAATTTTATCTCCTAATTTAAGATCGCCTTCAAAACCTTTAAATTCAACTAACTTACTCATAGGAGTTGACTTACTTTTTTTAAATTGACCTTCATAAGATTTTGTAGTATTCTTAGATTTCTCATCAAAACCAAGCTGAAAAGAAGAATAACCATCTTTTTCGTCAGTTTTAACCTGAGTAATAGTACATGGACCCGCTTTAAGAATTGTACAAGGAATGTTCTTACCATTCTCATCGTAAATACTTGTCATCCCAATTTTTTTTCCAATAATACCAGACATAATTATTATACTTTAATTTCTACTTCAACTCCACTAGGAAGTTCTAATTTCATAAGCGCATCAACAGTTTTAGAGGATGAGCTGTAAATATCTAAAAGCCTCTTGTAAGAACACAACTTGAATTGCTCTCTTGATTTTTTGTTTACATGAGGAGACCTAAGAACAGTGAATATTTTCTTATGAGTTGGTAAAGGAATAGGGCCTGTAACAATAGCTCCAGTATTTTTTACAGTTTTAACAATCTTATCAGCTGACTTGTCAACTAGATTGTAATCATAAGATTTTAATTTTATTCTAATTTTTTGACTCATATCTATATGTTTAATCTGTTGTATTTCCTTTTACTTCAGAAATAACAGTTTCTGAGATATTTGAAGGAGTTTGATCGTAATGAGAAAACTCCATTGTTGATGTAGCTCTACCAGAGGAAAGAGTTCTCAATGAAGTTACATATCCAAACATTTCAGATAGTGGAACTTCTCCTTTAACAACCTTTGCTCCAGCTCTATCATCCATTGAACTAACTTGACCTCTTCTTCTATTTAAATCACCTACTATATCACCCATGTTTTCTTCAGGTGTAATTACTTCAAGCTTCATTATAGGTTCCATAATAACAGCTTTTGCTGCTTTTGCTGATGTTTTGAAAGCAAGTCTTGCTGCTAACTCAAAAGATAATGAATCAGAATCTACAGGGTGAAAGGAACCATCTTTTAAAGTAACTTTCATTGAATCTACTTCAAATCCAGCAAGAGGACCATTTTTCATTGAATCTTTAAAGCCTTTTTCTACAGAAGGAATATACTCTCTAGGAATATTTCCACCTTTAATAAGATTAACAAATTCAAGACCTGATTTTCCTTTTTCACCTGGTTCAATTGTAAAAACTATATCTGCGAATTTACCTCTACCACCAGTTTGTTTTTTATAAGTCTCTCTATGATCTGCAGCTTGAGTTAAAGATTCTTTATACTCAACTTGAGGTTGACCTTGATTAACTTCAACTTTAAATTCTCTTCTAAGTCTATCTACAAGTATATCAAGGTGTAGCTCACCCATACCAGATATAACGGTCTGACCAGATGCTTCATCAGTTTTTACTTGGAAAGTTGGATCTTCTTCAGCAAGTTTTCCAAGAGCCATACCTAGTTTATCAACATCAGCTTTAGTTTTTGGCTCAACTGCAACACCAATAACTGGGTCAGGAAAGTCCATGCTTTCTAAAATTATAGGATCTTTCTCTGAAGACAAAGTGTCACCTGTTTTAATATCTTTAAAACCAACTGCTGCACCAATATCTCCAGCCTCAATATAGTCAATAGCATTTTGTTTATTTGAATGCATTTGATAAATTCTTGAAATTCTCTCTCTATTTTCAGATCTATTGTTTAATATATATGAACCTGCATCAAGTCTACCCGAGTAAACTCTAAAAAATGCTAATCTTCCAACGTATGGGTCAGTAGCAATTTTAAATGCAAGAGCAGAAAATGGTTCAGATGCATTTGGCAATCTAGAAATTTCTTCATCAGAATCAGGCTTAGTACCTATTATCGCATCTTTATCAACTGGTGAAGGTAGATACCTACATACAGCATCTAGTAAAAATTGTACACCTTTATTTTTAAAAGCAGAACCACAAACCATTGGAATAATGCTAATTTCTTGAGTTGCAGCTCTAAGCGCATTATGAACTTCATCTTCAGTAATCGAATCAGGATCTTCAAAATACTTCTCTAGAAGATTTTCATCATATTCAGCTACAGCTTCAATTAATTCACCTCTAAGTCTTTCAGCTTCCTCTTTTAAATCATCTGGGATATCTACTATATCAAAAGTTGAGCCATAATTATCATCATGCCATACAATAGCTTGATTTTTCACAAGATCAACAATCCCTTTAAAATCTTCTTCGTCACCTATGTTAAGTACAATAGGAACAGCTTTAGAACCAAGCTTTTCTATAACTTGTTTACAAACTCCTAAAAAATTAGAACCTTGTCGGTCCATTTTATTTACAAAACCTATTCTTGGAACCTTATAATTATCAGCTAATCTCCAATTAGTTTCAGATTGAGGTTCTACTCCATCAACAGCAGAAAACAAAAATACTAGACCATCTAACACTCTTAATGATCTATTTACCTCTACAGTAAAGTCAACGTGACCAGGAGTATCAATTATATTAAAGTGATAAGGCTTAGTTTCAGCGGTAGGTTTACCTTGATCAGTTGGAAAATTCCAACTACAAGTTGTTGCAGCAGAAGTAATTGTAATTCCTCTTTCCTGTTCTTGCTCCATCCAATCCATTGTTGCAGCACCATCATGCACCTCACCTATTTTATGACTTACACCAGTATAAAATAAAACTCTTTCAGTTGTAGTTGTTTTACCAGCATCAATGTGAGCAGCAATACCAATATTTCTTGTAAATTTTAAATCTCTTGACATACTATAATATTAAAATCTGAAATGTGAAAAGGCTTTGTTAGCTTCAGCCATTTTATGAGTGTCAACTCTTTTCTTTACAGCAGCTCCTTCTTCTTTTGCTGCAGCTAAAATTTCTTGAGCTAATTTAACAGCCATAGATTTTTCATTTCTCTTTCTTGAGGCAGTAATTAGCCATTTCATGGCGATTGATATTTTTCTATCCGGTCTAATGGGTGAAGGTATTTGAAAAGTTGCACCACCAACTCTTCTACTTCTTACCTCAACATGAGGCATAACATTTGAAAGGGCATCTTTCCATAATTCAAGCGAAGTCTTCTCTTCATCACCCTTTTTACTTTCAACTATATCAATAGCATCATAAAACACTTTATAAGCAGTTGATTTTTTACCCTGCAACATAAGATTATTAACAAATCTAGTTACTAACTGATCGTGAAACTTTGGATCAGGAATTAGAGGTCTCTTTTTAGATTGTTTCTTTCTCATTTAGGGATTATTTTTTTGGTTTTTTTCCTCCATACTTGGACCTTCTTTGAAGTCTCCCTTCTACACCAGCTGTGTCAAGTGCTCCTCTTACAATATGGTATCTAACACCTGGAAGATCTTTTACTCTACCACCTCGAACAAGAACAATTGAGTGTTCCTGAAGGTTATGACCTTCTCCCGGGATGTATGCATTAACTTCTTTACCATTAGTAAGTCTTACTCTCGCAACTTTTCTCATTGCAGAATTTGGTTTCTTCGGAGTAGTAGTATAAACCCTAGTGCAGACACCTCTTTTTTGAGGGTTACTCATAAGTGCAGGAGTAGAGGTCTTTTTCAAGATTCTTTTTCGACCTTTCCGAACTAACTGATTTATTGTTGGCATAAATATTTCTCCACAGCCTCGTAATTTAATCTATTATTTGAATACATAACAATGATTTTCATCTAATTTTACTTATTATGCAACTGCATCATCAACATCCATTGAAGATTCACCACTTCTATCGACGCCAACTAGAATATCAGATATTTTAGGAGTACCAGTTCCCGCAGGAATTATTCTACCAACTGCTACATTTTCTTTTAAACCATATAAATAATCTGTTTTACCCGCAGTAGCAGCATCTGTTAGCACCCTAGTAGTTTCTTGAAAAGATGCAGCACTGATAAAGCTTTCAGTGTTAAGAGAAGCTCTTGTGATACCCATCAGAATCGGTTCAAAAGTAGCAGGAATAGTTTTCCGATATTTAGCGACATCCTTTCCCTCTGCCTTAACCTCTTTATTTAACTCATTGAGTTCCGACTTTTCAATCATCATATCTTCATCTAATCCAGTATCACCAGGCACAGTAATAACAACCATTTTAGATAATCTTTCATTCTCTATCATAAAATCGTTTTTACTTATCCTATCTTCTTGAAGAAACCTGGAATCACCAATTTCTTTGACACTAACTTTTTGCATCATCTGGTTTACAATAATTTCAATATGCTTGTCATTTATCTTTACGCCTTGAAGCCTGTAAACTTCTTGGATTTCATTTACTAAATATTCAACGACAGCTGACGGACCAAGAACCCTGAGTATGTCATTCGGAGAAATCGCACCTTCACATAAGGAAGCACCAGCATAAATAAAATCACCTTCATGAACGATTACATGCTTTCCATAAGGAATTGAATATGATCTATCATCTCCATCAGCGCCAATAACATGAATTTTTCTAATACCTCTTCGCGTTTCACCAAACTTAACAGTTCCATTAATTTCTGTCATCACAGCAGGGTTGGAAGGCTTTCTAGATTCAAATAATTCAGCTACTCGAGGTAAACCACCAGTAATGTCTCTGGTCTTACCTATATCCTTAGGTATTTTAACCAGAGTCTGCCCGCGCTCAACTTCTTCTTTATCATTAACCACTAAAGTTGCTTTCACAGGAAGTATAGTACTGCCTGCTACTATTTCACCATTTTTATCTACAATTTCCAAATGAGGACTTAACTTTCTATCTCGAGCCTCAATAACAACAATTTGCTTTTTCCCAGTTTCTACCGACTCGACAGAGTAAGTTTCACCCTCAACGAAGTCTTTCAAACTAACCAAGCCTGTCTCTCTAGCTAAAATGATATCAGTGTAAGGATCCCATTGAAACATCGTTGTCTGAGCTTTTATTTTTTCTCCAGCTTCAACTAACATTGTTGCACCATAAGGAACATTGAAAACAGCTTTTGATTCTTTCTCACCTTGAGTAATGGTTAGCTTTGCATGTCTAACCATACATCTACGAACCTCTATACCAGCTTCATCTCTAGTAACAGCATAATCATAATTGTCAGAAAATTGCACGACGCCAGCGCGCTTATTTTTCATTTCAGACTGCTCAATAACTCTACTAGCAGTACCTCCAATATGAAATGTTCGAAGCGTTAACTGCGTTCCAGGCTCGCCAATGCTTTGAGCGGCTCTAATACCAACAGACGTTCCAATATCGACAATTTTATGAAGAGATAAATCCCAGCCATAGCACTTAGCACATATACCTCTTTTGGTGTCACAAGTTAAAACCGATCTTATCTGAACGCTCTCAACACCGCTATCACCAATTAATTCTGCTTCTTTTTCAGATAAAACCGAACCTGCCTTTACCAAAACCTTACCTCTATCAATAAAATCATCAAGGATAGTCCTACCTAAAATGCGATCAGCAATAGGCTCAATAATTTCTTCACCCTCTTTTAGATCTGAAATAAGAATACCGTTAATTGTACCGCAGTCATGTTCATAGACAACAACATCTTGAGCGACATCAACCAATCTACGAGTAAGATATCCAGCATCAGCAGTTTTTAAGGCTGTATCCGCAAGACCTTTTCTTGCACCGTGAGTAGAAATAAAATATTCAAAAACAGACAACCCTTCTTTAAAATTAGATGTTATCGGGGATTCAATAATCTCTCCAACTCCACCTTTCATGGATTTTTGGGGCTTTGCCATTAGGCCACGCATTCCAGCTAACTGCTTTATCTGATCTTTACTACCCCTAGCACCAGAATCAGTCATCATTGCCAGCGCATTAAATCCCTGATTATCTTTTCTCAATTCTTGCTCCATGACTTGGGCTACATGGTTTGTTGTATGAGTCCAGACATCAATAACTTTATTATAACGCTCACCCTCAGTTAATACATGTCTGTCAAATTTATTTTTGATGTCATTTACTTTTTCAAATGCAGTTGTAAGAATATTATCCTTTTCGCCTGGAATTAAGACATCACTAATAGAAATTGAAAGACCACTATGTGTAGCCATTTTAAAGCCTAAATCTTTCAGGTCGTCTAAAAAGATTACAGTCTTATAATTACCAACAACCAAGTAACATTGATTAACAACCTCTGTTAATAGTTTTTTATCAATTAGAGCATCTATATAATCCATTTCAAACGGTAAGATCGAATTGAAAATAGCCCTACCAACAGTAGTATCTTTTATCCATACATCCTTGTGCTTAACAGAAATTTTGGCGTGCATGCCAACAACCCTATTTTCATGAGCTAAAACCACCTCATCAATAGATCCAAAAAGCTTACCTTCGCCTAAATCACCACTTTTTAACTTTGTCAGATAATAAGAACCAAGAATCATATCCTGAGAAGGCACAGCAATAGGCTGACCATTAGCAGGATGTAAAATATTGTGGCTGGCTAGCATCAACATCCTAGCCTCCATCTGAGCTGGAAGAGATAGCGGCACATGAACAGCCATTTGATCACCATCAAAATCAGCATTAAAAGCAGAGCACACCAATGGATGCAACTGGATTGCCTTACCTTCAACCAAAACCGGTTGAAAAGCTTGAATCCCAAGCCTATGCAGAGTTGGGGCCCTATTTAACATGACAGGATGATCCTTAACCACATATTCTAAAACTTTATATACGACCGGCTCATGATTCTCAATCATTAATTTAGCACTCCTAGGAGTTTGAGTATACCCTCGGCTCATCAATTCTCGAATCATATGAGGCTTAAACAGCTCTAAAGCCATATTTTTAGGCAATCCACACTCTTGCAATTTCAACTTAGGGCCGACAACAATAACAGACCTACCTGAATAATCAACTCTCTTACCAAGCAAGTTTTGCCTAAATCTACCAGTCTTACCCCTGAGCATGTCAGAAAGAGATTTCAAAGGTCGACGAGAACCGCTTCTTATAGCTGTCTTTCTTCGGCTATTATCAAATAGCGCATCTACCGACTCTTGTAACATTCTTTTTTCATTTCTTAAAATTACATCAGGCGCCTTAATCTCCATCAACTGTTTTAATCTATTATTCCTAATAATAATTCTTCTATAAAGATCATTTAAGTCACTCGCAGCAAACCTACCACCTTCTAATGGCACTAACGGCCTAAGCTCCGGTGGAATAACAGGAAGGATAGAAACAATCATCCATTCTGGCTTATTCAGGCGCTTTTTAGTTGGGTCTGGCACAAAAGAGTAGGTAACCTTTAATCTTTTTAATGCATCCGTCCTTTTTTGCTTAGATTTAGATGTTTTAACAATATCCTCAAGCTCTTTCTTGAGATCCATTATATTAATTCTAGCAAGCATTTCTTTAATTGCTTCCCCGCCCATAGCAGCATAAAAATAATCATCATTATCTCTTCGCTCTTCACTGACAGCAGAAAAGCCAAATTTTTGCTCGTAATCTAGATAATCCTCTTCT
>ENA-ORDA01003844-ORDA01003844.1-marine-metagenome-genome-assembly--contig:-NODE-3844-length-10248-cov-7.335464_pt1 | contig 10248 bp, 9 predicted proteins | sample MGYA00237778_ERZ508506 | MGnify/ENA primary metagenome ERZ508506 (study PRJEB26177, sample SAMN06267891) | marine metagenome | isolation source: Monterey Bay, California, USA | place: Pacific...
AGCTACTAAATATAACGCTTTGCTAGATGCTGCAGTCGGAACAGGTAAGATCGTGGCTTCTGGTACTTCTGGTTCTATGAAATTTAAAGGTGCAGATGACTTTGGTGACTTCACGATTAATAGTTCGTCGGGCGCAACCGATAACACTGGCATGGCTGCTAATCCGACAGAAGGTGTTATCGACGGCAACGATCTTAATTTCGGGGCAAAGGACACCAGCACTGACACTGCGACGATCCAGGGTACGATTGATCTTTCCTCTAGCAAGGTTTTTTCGATCACGCAAGAGGGTACTGACGCTAACGATGATTACTTTACAACCGGTGCAGCAGAACTTACCACGGTTTCAAATGTAGATTTGAGAAATCAGGCAGGTGCTTCCAACGCTATCTCTGTATTGGATGGTGCGATTGAGAAAATCTCTTCAATGCGCGCTGATTTAGGTGCGATTGAGAATCGATTGTCTTATACCGTATCAAACCTGATGAATGTTGCTGAAAATACCGCTGACGCTCGATCTAGGATTAACGATGCAGACTATTCGGTTGAATCGGCTAACCTAGCAAAAGCACAGGTACTACAACAAGCGGGCACAGCGATGTTATCGCAAGCTAATGCTCGTGCACAGTTGGTCCTCCAGCTCCTTCAGTAAAATAGATTCACTCTATTGATAATGAAGGTTGGAAAAAGGCCGGGGGAGTTTACTCCTCCGGCTTTTTCTTTTTAAAGCAGGCTAACTTATTTTTAAGGTTCAGCTTCCGTCTGCATCTGTTGTACCTATAAGCCCAGGTAACCAGTTTTTGAAACATGTCGTCTTAACGCGAAAAATTAGATAAGTTGAAGGCACATCATGTCCTTAGTCGTGAACACAAACGTGAGTTCATTAACCGCTCAAAGAGGGTTGGCTGAGTCAGGTGATATGCTTGATAAAGCGATGGCGCGATTGTCTTCCGGTAGTCGTATTAATCGCGCTTCTGATGATGCAGCCGGCCTGGCAATCGTCCAACGCATGCAGGCTCAAATCATTGGCCTGAACATGGCGGTGAAAAATGCTAACGATGGTATTTCGTTAACACAGTCGATTGAAGGCGCTTTGGTTGAAGTGGTGGATATGCTTCAACGTGTCAGAGAGCTCGCGGTACAATCAGCTAACGATACCAACACAAATACTGATCGCGCATTCCTGCAGGAAGAGGTCAACCTATTAATTGCAGAGATTACGCGCGTATCAGCCAACACACGATTTAACCAGACCACCCTATTAGATGGTTCTTTCACTAATAAAGTGCTGCAGGTAGGTACCGAAGGTGGCGAAACAATTCAGTTCTCTGTGGATTCGGTATCCGCTGACAAACTGGGGGCTTATAAAGTAACCGGCGATCGAATTGCGGCATTCAAGGGTGATGGTAATGGTGTTTATGCCAACCAGACGGACGATGCAGACGATATCATTATTAATGGTAATAGCCTCTCCAAGACGATAGGCGTTGCTGCGAAAGATTCTGCAACGAATGTCGCGGCAAACATTAACAACGTCTCTGGCGAGACTGGCGTGAGTGCGGTAGCCAAGAGCTACGCCCACTACTACAGCACTTGGCATGCGGATCAAACCGCCAGTCTGAAGATTAATAATAAGACCACGGGTGAGTTTATTGTCAGCTCAAGCAATGTGCTCGATGCTGTTGATAAGATCAACGCGATCTCTGGCAGCACTGGCGTCACAGCGACGGCGACGAGTGATAATAAGGTACTCTTATACGCAAATGACGGACGCGACATTCTGGTTGAGAACGAGACAGCTATTCTTGGTCAGCGTGTGGCGGCAGTCAGCCATGACGGTACGAGTGTTGCAGCCCTTTCCGGCGCAGTCGCCGGTGTGAAGGAAACAGCGCTTTACGCGGCTGTTGGAGATGGGTCTATCTGGACTGGTTATATCCTAAATCAACACACCGGTGAGTCGACGTCAGTTTCTTTTGTAAGTAGTCCGACGCCAGCGACTACGGTGAGTAACGCGAATTTCGCGCTCGACAATTTGAGCGGAAAATGGGGCGCCGGCGGAGATTATCATCTAACTGCCGAGGTGAGTAATAGCTATAAAATTACGGTAACGGGCACAACGGCATTAGGTGACTTTCAACTTTTTCAAGACTCGGCCTTGAGCGTTACCGCTCTGGCGGCCACCAGCGTCACCCTAGGTCTGTTGGGTACGCACGATGTAAGATTGATCGCCGCAGGCACAACTTCGTATGAAGGCAACACGACGGTTGGCGACTCTGCGACAGTCCAGGGTACCCTGAGTTTATCTTCCAGCAAGTTGTTTTCGGTGACGCAGTCAGGCACGGAACTAGCGTCAAACGATAACTACTTTACGAGCGGTGCAGCCACCTTGTCGACAGTTTCAAATGTCGATTTGAGAGACCAGTCAGGTGCTTCCTTCGCAATCTCTGTAGTGGATGGTGCGATTGAGAAAATCTCCTCAATGCGCGCGGATCTCGGTGCGATAGAGAACCGATTGTCTTACACCGTATCAAACCTGATGAACGTTGCTGAAAATACCGCTGACGCTCGGTCTCGAATTAACGACGCAGACTACTCGGTAGAGTCGGCTAACCTAGCGAAAGCGCAGGTATTACAACAAGCTGGCACAGCGATGTTATCGCAGGCCAATGCTCGTGCACAGTTGGTCCTCCAACTCCTTCAGTAAAATAGATTTACGCTATTGATCCTCCGGCTTTATTCTTTGTGAAGGCTAACTTATCTCTGAAGGTTCACTTTCAAGGCCAATATACGATCGAGTAGTCGATCGACTTTCCCGTCGGCATCTGCGGTACCCATAAGCTCGGGTAACCGGTTTTTAAAACCTGTGAGCTTGGCAATTGAGCAGAACCGCTGCGTTTCAGTCAGCCATTCAATCACTTCGACCTGGCGCTGTTTTGGGTGATGGGTTTTTACCGTCAGATTGATAAGCCCAGCTATTTGGCAGGACCCAAGATCTGCCAGTGAGGATGAGTGGGCCAATAGTGCTTCTTCCTGATAGATTTTTTCAATATAGCTAAGCGTCGACTTTGGAATGGCCTCAATAGCCGACACTCTGGTGGGCCCAATGTGGTATGCCGCGAGCGCGAGCATACGGCTTTTGAAGCGAGCCTCTAGCTGGTTGAGGTATCTTGCCCCAGCATGGATGTTTAAGCAGGGGTCAAACAGTTGATCTCTGCTGCTGATGCCTAATTCCGCCGCCGTTAAAGGCCACTTGATTTGCATTAAACCTACCGCATTTGAGCTTGAGACGGCGCTAGGGTTCAAGCTGCTCTCTACGCTAGCAACAGATGCTAAGAAGCCAGGGCTGATTTTGTACTGCTTCCCGGCGCTCTCGAAGCACGTTTTATAGGGGTAGGCTATTTCTTGTTGCCCCTTGGCGTTGGCACAAAGGCAAACGAGAAGAAGAAATCCGATTCGTATTTGCATACTCGCGTTTGAGCTCTCGTTTTCTGTTCAGGCTCACACTAACAAATTCTAGCGGCCAGATGGAGGCTTGCATCCAAAAGTGTCAGGTTTTTGACATATTGTTTGATCAAATAAAACTGTGACCGTAACACGTTGATTTAAAACACAATAATTGTTGGCCCCTTAATTGCATGATAGTCCTTGTTCAAGGTTTAGTCCTTGTTCAAGGTGATGATATTAATTTTTGGATTAAATCCGCATGAGTTTGTTGTTTTCAAAAATCAGAGAGGTTCAGCCTGCTGTTACGAAGCCGGTTAAAGTATTTTTTACTTTGTTGTTATGTGCCCTTGGAGAATCTGTGAGTGCTGCAGAGTTTGGGCCTGCTCTGACTTTAATTACGGCAAATGACGCTGGATCTGAGTATGGGTTGTCGCTACAGATCCTGGTGCTGATGTCGATTCTGACCATACTGCCTTCGATTGTTGTTTTGATGACTTCGTTTACGAGGATCATCATCGTGTTGTCACTCGTCAGGCAGGCATTAGGCACGGGTCAAACGCCACCCAACCAAGTGCTTATTGGTATCGCCGTTTTCTTATCAATTTTTATCATGAAGCCAGTGTTTGACCAGGTTTACGAAGGTGCTTACCTGCCGGTTCAAGCCAACGAAGTGACATTTCAAGAAGGCATAGAGCTAGCCTTACCTCCCATGCGCGGTTTTATGCTGGCGCAGGTGAGGGAGAAAGACTTACTCATGTTTATGGAAATGGCAAATGACGGGCCCGTAGATGACGTTAGCGATATTCCGCTGTCAACGCTCATGCCCGCCTTTTTAACATCTGAATTAAAAACCGCGTTTACCATTGGTTTTTTAATCTACATTCCCTTCATCATCATTGATCTAGTGGTCGCCAGTGTCTTGATGTCCATGGGTATGATGATGCTTTCTCCGATGATGATTTCACTACCTTTCAAACTATTACTTTTCGTATTGGTTGATGGTTGGGGACTCATTACGGGTTCTTTGATTTCAACTTTTGCGGTGGGATAGAGGATATGGAACCTGGAATAGTCATGGATCTTGCCGTAGAAGCACTGCTTGTGACGGTGATGGTGGCAGCGCCAATCCTTGGCGCCGCGCTAGGTACGGGTTTAATTGTCGGTATTTTACAAGCCGCGACCTCGATTCAAGAGATGACGTTGAGCTTTATCCCTAAGCTAGGGGTCATGCTGTTGGCGCTCATTATTTTTGGCGAGTGGCAGTTGGCCGTGTTGATGGATTATTTCGACACCGTCTTTGAACGTATAAGAACCATGGAATACTAACGACCATGGAAATCCTCGCACCTCATGTCATAAATTTACTCGAAACTTTTCTGTGGCCGATGATTAGAGTTTCCGCTTTTATAATGACAGTGCCGTTCTTTTCGCAGGCAGCGATAAACCTCCGGGTCACGTTGCTGTTAAGCCTGGTATTGACATGGATGATCTACCCGCTCATCGATATCCCGGAAATTGACCCGTTTAGCTTTGGTGCAGTATTAGGCATCACCCACGAGATCCTTGTCGGCGGTTTAATGGGTATTACGTTACAAATTGTGCTTGCCGGATTAATTGTCAGTGGCCAGATTATTGCTGGTGGGATGGGCTTAAGTATGGCCAATATGATTGACCCAAACGTGGGTAATGTTCCTACCTTGTCTCAGTTCTTTATCATTGTCGGCTTTTTGCTGTTTATGAGCTTTGGCGGGCATCTTATTTTAATTTCTGTGCTCCAACAGAGCTTTGAACTTGTGCCGATAGCTTCTGGCGTGTTCGGTGATTTGATGATTCAAAATTTTATTGTTTGGACTTCCCAGATATTCCTAGGCGCAGTCTCTATCGCGTTCCCAATCATTTTTGGTCTGCTGTTAATCAACTCATCGCTTGGCATTATTTCAAGAGCAGCGCCGAGCCTCAATGTGTTTGCTGTCGGTTTTCCTGCTTTGATCCCCGCGGGATTGGGTATGCTGTTGCTAACAATGCCGCTCTGGTTCGCGCAGGTTGAGAATTTTTGGTTTTTGGCATTTCGTCGACTTAATCAGATACTGGGCGGATAAATAGATGGCTGAAGATACGCCCCAAGAAGAAAAAACCGAAGAACCGACCGCTCGTCGCATTGAAAAAGCACGAGAAGATGGGCAAGTCCTGCGGTCTCAAGATATGACTATCGCGGTTGTCACGATCGGTTTTATTGCCTCGTTATACTCATTCAGTTTTTTTCTAGCGCCTCGATTTATCGAGTTGTTCAGAGATAGCCTTACCTTTTCCAGCGATTCTATTAACGATCAGTCGGCGTTAGTGATGCGATTAGCGAACATCGTCGGAGAGAGTTACTTAGTGCTTAGCCCCGTGCTTGCGATCTCAGTTTTGTTGGCCATTTTTGGTGCAACAGCATTGGATGGTTTTGTATTTTCCTGGAAAGCAATTGCGCCAAAGGCAAGTAAGATTAACCCCATTTCAGGCCTCGTAAGGATTTTTGGCCTCAAAGCGGTCGTTGAACTCGTCAAATCTGTCCTAAAATTTTCGTTGGTTGCTTTGACCGCAGGCATATATCTATACAGTAATTTTGAGCAAGTGCTCTTATTTTCCAGAGGTGATATTGCTTCGAGTATTTATGACGCTACTGCATTTGTCTTATTTGGCGCCTTGATTGTTTCCGTCGCGCTGGCGGTGATAGCGGCCATTGACGTGCCATACCAGAGATATGAATTCATCAGAAAGTTAAAGATGACCAAGCAAGAAATAAAAGATGAGTTTAAAGATATCGAGGGTCAGCCCGAAGTCCGTCAAAAGATTAAACAAAAACAGCGAGAAATGGCGGAGCAACGGATGTTACAGGATGTTCCTGCGGCTGATGTTGTGATTACTAACCCAGAACACTTTGCCGTAGCACTGAGTTATGACAAGGACTCTGAGGCTGCGCCAAAAGTGTTGGCAAAAGGCAAAGGTCTAATTGCGCAAAAAATTAAAGAGATCGCAAAAGAAAATCAAGTGCTAGTGTTTGAGTCACCCCAGCTTGCAAGAGCAATCTATTTTACAACCGAACTCGGCCACTATATTCCTCAGGCTTTATTTTTGGCCGTTGCTCAAGTCATTGCTTATGTCTTTGGGTTGGGAATGGCAAAAGAAGAGGGTACAAGTCTTAAGAAGCCCAAACCAAAGGTGCCAAAGGAGTTATGGTTTGATGAAAATGGTCGCAGGCCTAACTAATTGATTGGCGGGAAGTACACATTATGAAAAAGCAGACGGGAATTAGGAAAGAGCCATACATTGGGTCGTTCTCAAGTTTTAGCGAAAAGCATACTGAGCAGGTCACAAGCGTGATTAGCCAATTGAGAAACCCGGCTTCGGCGGCAGTCGTCACCAGTGAAAATTATGCGCTGCAAGAGCACTACGTACGAGAAATTGTCTCGAATGTTTTTACGGAAAAAGAAAACGGAGAGGTCAAGAGAGCACCGCTAAATCGAGACTCGATTATTAAAAAAGTGAATGTTCGGTTGCAAGAAATAGCGCAATTTGATCTGCAAGCCAAAGGTCAGGGGGTCACTCAAGAATTGTGGATTTTTGAGCTGACGAACTCAGAGTCAGTGTCGTCTCTGTCCCTTGTGCATCGTATCTTGAGCCAATTTAAGCAGGCAGGCATCTCTGTGCTTATACTCACGACTGGTATCGCTTGGCGAAGCGAAGAAATGAAGAGGTGGCTCCGTGTAACCAGAACGCCACTATGGAGCTTCGACTTACCAGATGCGGAACAATGTGCTGATTTCGTGCTCAGAGCAGAGAGAGACGGGTCACTGCAAACCGCTAGAGAGCTAGTCCATAAGTTAGCAGTGCAAGAAGATATACAAGACGATTTAGCGCAAATCGTGACTTTTGATCCATTGGCGCTAGCTGACAAAGTTCAAGCGGATAAGAGCGCTGAACAGGTTAAAAATAAAAACGAGAGCAAGAGCAAAAGCAAGGAAAGCGTAGACAAAGCTAAAACTCGTTCAGTCATGCAAAAGAAAAGTACGTTTGTGGGTGTTGCTGCTTTAATGTTTTTAGGCATTACTTTTCCAGCCGCAGTCTTGTTTGATGACGTAATCAGAGAGAGTATTGAGTCAGCAAGCATTAGGGTTGAAGCCTTTTTTAATGATCAGGCGATGAATACTTCTGCTGAGCGTGTTGCCGATACCATTGAAATTAAAGCGCTGAATAATGAAACGACAATGGTTTTAGCTCCGCAAGAGGAGCTTATCTTAGATGAAACTGTATTGGGTGCTATTGAAGTGATCGCGCCCGTAGAAGCTATCATCCAAGAGAAGATAGAACCTGAATTAGTGGCCGCTGTAGAAGTTTTGCCGCTACTCTCAGTGCCGGAGTTGTCGGTGCCGGAATTGCCGGTGCCGGAAGTTAAGGTTGAAGAAAAAATTGTCGAGGCAAAGTATTTTCTTCAGGAAGCAGCGTTTCTAAATAAGAACGCTGCTGTCGCTTGGATTGCAAAGAGAGATGCCTTAGAACAGTTCCGCGTTGAATTAAAAAAGAATAATTACTGGGCAGTGGTGAGAGGTCCCTACGGGGAAGCAGAATTGGGTAGGATGAGATCAAACGGCGATTTCGAAAATACTTACATGATTTCGGCAAGTGATTTGTTGAACTAAAAATTCCAGAAAAGAGGTTATATCAATGGCCAATGATAAAGAAGATGAGACAGATAATGGGGTTCCTGAAGAATCAGTGTCTGAGGAAGAAACGCAACAATCAGTTTCTGATGAAGATGGCGCAGTTGATGATTCCAGTGAAACAGAGGCACCAGATTCGGTAAGTGACAGTGATTCATCGGAGGAAGAGAGTGTTGCTGATGACGGTGAGGAGCAAGCAGCTGCGGAACCTGCAGAGGAAGCGCCGGCTGCGTCAGACAATGCTGAGAATGATCTCGCGAGCGATGCATCAGAAGATGAGGAAACCTCAGCAGAAAAAGATTTAGCTGCAGCCTCGGACACTGATATTGAGGCAGAAGCGCATAGTAGCGATCGAGTAGAAATTGAAGGAGGCGGTTCGATTAGTGATGGAACTGTCAGCTTAAAAATCAACGGTGTCGACGTTGGTCCGCTGACGCATATCAAACAGATTCTAGAATCTACGACCCAGCAAATTGACAATGCTAGAAAGCTCATCTATGTAACCTCGGGCATCACCGGGTTTGTTTTGGTGGTTTCCATTCTTTTTTATGTTGTGATGTCAGTGCAGCTTTCGCAAAAAACCGATGAACTTGATCGGGTGATTATCGCTGTGGCGAAAAGAGGCATACAATTAGGCGATGGCATAGAAAAACTGGTGGGTGTGCAAGATCAGCTAATATCGATTGAGGGTCAGCAATCGCTTATTATCAGTGACCTTGAGGTGTTGAAGTCGAGTGCTCAAACGCACGCGAGAGATATCTCGGGATTAGGCACGGCGATAGGCCGTGAAATTCAGGCGAAGGGAGATGATATATTGAAATTATCTGAGGCCCAAAAGGAAAGTGTGCTTGGCGAGATGAAGACCCTTGGGAAAATGAAAAACCAACTAGCCGTATTGAAGCAGGTTGAAAATAATCAAAAAGCGATCAAGAAGAGTATGGCTGAAGATAAAACGATTGCTGACGATATCCAGCAAAAAGTGAGTGATCTCTATATCATTAGGAAAGCGGAATTGGCAGAGAGCTACAAATTGACCGAGAACTACGATAAATGATCACAAAAATGGGATTATAGCGATGGCGCAATCTAGTGTTGAAGTACTTCTGATGATTATGTTGTTAGTGCTCTTTCTGATTGTGTTTGCGTTACTCTTTTACCTTTTGAAGAAAACGTCTGAGCTTGAAAAAAGAACAAAGCAAAAGAAAGTTGCGCCCCTGGCGAAAAAGGGCGGTCCACTTTTAGGGTTGCTCGGCAAGGAAATATGGGATGCCCTTTCAGATCAGTCAGCTGCCAGTGAGAGAAATACGGAAGTACGGAAAAGGTATGCCTATATCCTGCAGCGACATATCGAAGAGATAGTCGAGCAAGGTATTTACGACACAATAAAGGGGGTTCGAGAAGAACCAAACCCTGAGGCTTCTATTGGCGGCACCAAGGGAGAGGTTTTGTCCTGGATACCTCCTAAGCACGTCAAAAGGCTATATAACTTTGGCCAAGATCTTTCCTCTGACGAGCAAAAAGAAGTCGCCGCTGAGGCCCTCAAGGATGAAGTGTTTGAGATACTGAAGGTCATCGGGCTAGACACAGAAAAGCCCGATATGGGTCAAACCGTGTTAGACAACATCACCTAGCATCAAGCAAAAAGCCGAAATTCGTCAGGGTCGATTTGCATTAAAGTTGCTGTGTGAGCACATATGTCGCGGCGCAGGATATACCGGGTTTTCACGCTCGTTGCCCTAACAAAGAGTCAAAGGAAGCTTCCCCAAGTAATAGATTCGCAACATATTTCTACACCTCGCCGACATAAAAAGGATGTCACCAAACGTGCATTCAGGCGCAATCACGATTGCCTGCCCTAGGCGTAAGCTGGTGGTGGAATGAAACCCCCGATTTCTTGAGCCATCAGTCGGGTGAAGTCTATGGTGATATAGTCGTTAAACTCTGCACCGACAGCCTGTAAGCCGATGGGTAGACCGGCTTGTGAAAGCCCTGTTGGAAAGACGGTGCTCGGTAGGTGCGCGACAGTGACCAGTCCTGACCAAAATACTTGTTGGAAATAATCTTGCTCAACATTATCAACGATTATTTTTCGCTCGAGATA
>ENA-ORDA01003848-ORDA01003848.1-marine-metagenome-genome-assembly--contig:-NODE-3848-length-10245-cov-3.565008_pt1 | contig 10245 bp, 6 predicted proteins | sample MGYA00237778_ERZ508506 | MGnify/ENA primary metagenome ERZ508506 (study PRJEB26177, sample SAMN06267891) | marine metagenome | isolation source: Monterey Bay, California, USA | place: Pacific...
CATGACGGCGTTACGGGTGATCCCATCCAAATTGGAGCAGGCTAAAGATGGGGTGTGCAACCTCCCTTTGGAAAAAATAAAAATATTTTCTCCCGATCCTTCTGAAACGTAGCCCGAAGGGTCGAGAAGAATGGCTTCATCATAACCGTCGCGAATGGCCTCGGCTTTGGCCAAATCCTTCTTAACGCGGGATTTCTTGTTCCACGGGATCGACAAAATCCAATCGAGGTAGTTACGCACGACCGTGGCTTCCGCAGACATAGGCGACATGTTCTTGAGCTTCTTAAGCTCCCCATCAACCTTCTCTTGCGCTTCTTTGGACAGCTTGGTGTTGGCGATCTTGCCCTCAAGCGAGGCCAGGATCTCCGCTGCGGTAACGTCCTGCCCGTCGCTGGACCGCACCACAATCAGCAGCGGGCGCTCACTCCACTTGGGGTGATAGCATCCGATCACCGCCGCCTCCGCTACCTTGGGATGATCCGTCGCCGCGTTCTCTACCTCGATGGAGGATATCCATTCGCCGCCGGATTTGATCACGTCTTTGGTACGGTCTGTTATCGAGACAAAGCCTGTAGCGCTCACGGTGGCGACATCGCCGGTTTCAAACCAGCCGTCCTCCGCATGCGCATCCGATTCGTTGTCTTTAAAGTAGCTGGAGCAAATCCAGGGGCCTCTTACCTTGAGGGCGCCAAACGCGGTTCCGTCCCAAGGCAATTCGTTGTTATCGTCGTCAGTAATCTTGATATCCACTCCCCAAATGGGCGTGCCCACGTTAGTCCGCACGGTGGCGAACTCCTCGGTTGAATACTTTTGGCGATGACCACCGGCATGGTTCGTGGTGCCAAGTGGGCTCATTTCGGTCATGCCCCAGGCATGGCGCGTGTCGACACCATAGGTATCGAGTTCCTCCATGATCGATAGCGGACAGGCAGAGCCTCCCACCACAACCCGCGACAACGACTCCAGCCGTTCGCCGGTGCTGCGGAGGTGCGTCAGCAGGTTGAGCCACACTGTGGGGACGCCCGCCGAGATCGTAACGCCCTCTTCATTAATCAATGCGGCCAAGGTGGGTCCATCACCCATTTTGTTACCGGGCATAACCATCTTCGCGCCGGCCACCGGACAGGCATACGGATTACCCCAGGCATTCACGTGGAACATCGGGACGATCGGCAGCATCACATCACCGCTGGAAATATTCATGGCATCCGGCATGAGGGTGGCGTAAGTGTGCAGCACCGTGGACCGATGGCTGTACAGCACACCCTTAGGATTACCTGTGGTACCCGAGGTATAACACAGCGAGCAGGCAGCCTGTTCATCAAGGTCTGGCCAGGTAAACGTATCGTTCTGGCTCGCTAACAACGTTTCATAACAGTACACATCCCCGCGGTCACAATCGGGCATATGCTCGGGTGTCGTCATGATCACCCAGCCCTCCACCAAGGGGCACTGGTCGGCGATCGTTTCGATCAGCGGCCAAAAATCAGGATCAAGAAAAACGTAACGGTCCTCTGCATGATTGATGATGTAAACAATCTGCTCAGGAAACAGCCGTGGATTAACGGTGTGGCAGACAAAGCCAGAGCAAGCGGCGCCGTAGTAGGTCTCTAAATGGCGATAATCATTCCAGGCTAGGGTGGCCACACGGTCCCCCTGCTGCAACGCCCAGTCCTGCATGACATTCGCCAGCTGACGGGCGCGCGCAAAACAGGACCGATAATCATATCGATGTCGCGGGTTGTCCCGGGTCACCGACACAATTTCGGCGTGGCCATGCACGCGCTCAGCATGGCGCACGATCGCCGAAATAGTCAGTGGCACATCCATCATCAAACCGTTCATCGTCTTCGTTCCTCACTCTCACGTGCGCTCGTCGCGCTAGTTCATTGTGTCTTCATTGCATGGCCAAAAGCCGCCTATCCATCCACCGCCGTCACTGCCGACCACAGTGTTGCAGCCCGCCGCCGCCCAAACCCGTTGTCGTGACAGGGGCTCACTGTCGCGCTAGCAGTGTTTGACTTCGACCGACAGCCAGACACTCAACGCCGCTATTGTGGCCCAGTCAAACGCCGTCAAGCTAGCCAGAAATGTACCGATTTCGTCCGGCATGGAGCCCGCGGTGCTCGACGTTTTAGGGGGTGTGCCAGCGCTCCGACGTGTCGCCCACTACCCGCAGCACCCTAGACTCCCCCTCTAGCTTGATCAGATGGGCCAGTAGGGAGAGCTTGGCCCACTCATGCATCATAGGATCCACGTCGCTGTAGACTTTGACCACCAGTGCGTCGAGATCCTGAGGCGTAGCCGCTAACGCTCCAGCCACTTTTGCCTCTCGCATCAGTCGATGGCGCACCAGCTTCTCCACCTCTGCGCGACAGTCATGGATTAATTCGCCATGCCCAGGGGCCACTATCTCGACGGGGTAGTCGAGCAATCGGCGCAATGACGCGATGTAGTCGGCCATATTGCCGCCAGGCGGGACAATCACCACGGTCGAGCCGTTCATGATGTGATCCCCCGCAAACACCACACCCTCCTCCTCTAACAAGTAACAAACATGATTATCAACATGTCCAGGCGTACTGATGGCTCTCAAGGTCCAGCCCATCCCAGTGATCCGCTCATCATTCTCGATCTGCCAGGCTGGCTGGAAGGTGAGATCTTGATGACGATCATCTGCCGTCAAGCGCCCCACTAAGGTCGCCCCCGTTGCCTCAGCTAGGACTGCTGCGCCGGGGGAATGATCAGGGTGGGTGTGTGTACAAGCGATGTAGCGCAGCTTGTCACCCACGCAAGCCAGCAGCGCCTCTATGTGTGAGGGAATCGCTGGCCCCGGATCGACGATTACCAGTTCGTCATCGCCCACCACATAGCTGTTCGTCCCCGGGCCCGTCATCGGTCCTGGATTCGGCGCAACAATCCTGCGCAGCCTCGGAGAGAGCGTTGTTACCTCGCCATGGGGCTGCATCTCAATCGACCAGTTGTGGGATAGATACTTCGGGGTCTACCTCAGCGTCGTAGTCGACACCCTCGATGCCAAAGCCAAACAACTGCAAAAACTCCTGCCGATACCCATCAAAGTCAGCCAACGTTTTGAGGTTATCGGTATCAATTTGTTCCCAGATGCCAGCCACCTCGGCTTGCACCGCGGGGTCGAGTTCGAGTTGGTCGACACGCAACCGTCCCGCCTCGTCATGCACCGCCTCACCATACAACTGCTCTCGAAACAAACGATTCACTTGCTCGATACAGCCCTCGTGTATACCGCGCGCTTTCATCACCTTAAAGAGAATGGCTAGGTAGATAGGCATGGCCGGAATCGCTGCCGAGGCTTGTGTCACCACTGCCTTTAACACCGATACCCTCGCGTCACCGCCCAGCGGCGCAAGCTGTTCGCGCAATCCAAGGACTCGATGGTCTAGGTCCTGCTTGGCGGCACCAATGGTCCCGTGCCAGTAAATGTCCCAGGTGATTTTCTCGCCGATGTAGGTATACGCCGTTGTCTTGGCGCCTTCTGCCAAGACGCCAGCCTCTGCCAGTGCAGAGATCCACATCTCCCAGTCTTCCCCCCCCATGACCGCAACGGTATGGTCGATTTCGTCTTGTGTTGCGGGCTCGAGATGATATTCCTGAATGGTCTCTTTATCGGTGTTGACGCCCTTTTGTGTGGTGGCTTGGCCAATCGGTTTCAGCGTTGAGTTAAATACCTCGCCGCTCTTGGGGTGGGTCCGCCGCGGCGCGGCAAGACTGTACACCACGAGATCTATCTGGCCGAGATCTGCCTTAATCAGGTCAATCACCTTGGCTTTCATCTCATCAGAAAACGCATCGCCATTGAGGCTTTTTGCATAGAGTCCTGCCTGATCAGCCAGCTGATGAAAGCCCGCCGAATTGTACCAACCCGCTGTTCCCGGTTTTCGCTCCGTACCGGGCTTTTCAAAGAATACGCCTATCGTCGCCGCGCCAGATCCAAAGGCAGCCGTAATCCGAGAGGCTAATCCGTAACCAGTCGATGCACCCAGCACCAGCACCCGCTTGGGGCCCGCTGGTATGTCACCCTGACTGCGAACATGATCGGCCTGACGCCGCACATTTTCGGCACATCCCACGGGATGCGTTGTCGTGCAGAGAAAGCCACGAACTTTAGGCTTAATGACCATAACGAGCGCTCCAGATAAATCAGCCGAAAGTCTAGCATGCAGAGGGGTTTCCGTAGCACACTCGTCAACGTTATCGGGCGTCTAACTGCGTTTGCGGCGACGTTCACTCGACACGGCTTTATCGGGGCCACACACTGCTTAGACATTCAAGCCATTACGCACTAGGAGAGACCTATGAACATTGAAACTGCCATTCTAGCCCCTGCCGCGCTACTCGCGGGTTGGACCATGCTCGTTTTTCTCTGGTTACTGTCGCGCCGTCTACCTGCTTTTAAATCCGCGGGTATCGAAATGCCAGCAGGGTTTCGTGGTGCTGACTCGGAGGCACAAATGCCCGCTAAGGCAAATTGGCTATCGCACAATTACACGCACTTAATGGAACAACCCACCGTGTTTTACCCGGTGGTCATCATTCTGGCATTGCTCGGAGACGGCTCGGCATTGAGCCTTAATCTCGCTTGGGCTTATGTTGTCTTGCGAATACTACACAGCCTTTGGCAGGGCAACGTGAATACTATTCCAGTGCGCTTTGCCTTATTCGGGTCGGGTAGCCTGTGCCTAGTTGCGCTCGCCGTGCGCGCGATGATGCAAGCCTTCTGACGAGTGCCGAAAAGGCTTCCCCAAGATGGGAAGCCTCATCTCGAGGCGTTCTCAATATCAGCGGATATCCGTATCAAGGGGTCTGAACATGAGGCGCTCTTCAGGTGAGGAGCTCTCCGTTCAGAGGGCCCTAACCCAGGGAGTCTTAACTCGACGCGCGCTTCATCGCAACGGTCCTAAAACAAACAGTGCGTTATCAGGGGTCCTGTGATGCTCTCTGCCAGCGGTCCAGATCCTCTGGCGTATCGATATCCATCACATAGTGGGGGTTATCAGTTTTCCACTCTAACCGCCACGCTTGAGCCTGTGCTCGCCAGGCACCGCTGCCAAAATCACCCTCCCCCTGAATAATCTTGTCCGCCAGGTGACGATTAAATACAACCGGATTGCCTGGCCGTCCTGCGACCGCCGGTCCAATAAAGGCGATCTCGGGCGCCGCGTGTTTATAGGCGGCAATCAGTGCGACCACATCATCCCGTGTCAAGCTCGGCATATCCACGGGCATCACCAGCACCGCATCGCAATCGCCCGGTAGCTCAGCGAGCCCCAGACACAATGAGTCTCGCTGAGAATGCACCACACCAGGCTGACAGGTTTGGCGAACCGACAAGCCAGCCAAGACCGTCTCAAGCTGCTCGCTGTAGTGGCCGGTGACCACGATCACCTCATCGACACCCGCCTCAAACAGTACGCGGACATTGCGCGCTAACAGCGTCTCGCCGTTCACTCTGATGAGCCCTTTTGCCCGACACCCAAGCCGGCGACCCTCACCGGCGGCTAACACGATCCCCGCCACGCGAAGCCGGCCCGTCGTGCAGGCTGCATCACAACATCCCGCATCGGGCACAGGACTCATATCACAACCAATCCAAAGGCTTGCCGCGCCCATCAACGAAACCAGTCACAGAATTAACCGCCTGACATCGCCGAGCAGACTGCTAACCTCAGCCAGAAAACGCCCGCCGTCACCCCCATTCACCACACGGTGATCGTAAGACAACGCGAGAGGTAATCGGGTTCGCGGCTGAAAGGCGTCTCCATCCCAAACAGGCTGCACACTCGCGCAACCCACTCCCAGTATCGCCACCTCAGGCGCATTAATGATGGGCGTAAAACCGTCTCCTCCTATGGCGCCGAGGCTGCTCACAGTAAAGACGCCGCCTTGCATCTCATCTGGCTTGAGTTGCTTATCTCTCGCTCGCTGAGCCAGTGACGCTATCTCTTCGGCAAGCTGCCAAATCGTCTTTTTATCTGCGTCTCGAATGACGGGCACCACCAACCCTCCGGGTGTCTCCACCGCCATACCAATGTGGCAGTAGTGCTTGAAGACCAAACTGTCACCGCCGTCGGCGAGCGACGACTGCAACTTAGGGTGATGACTCAGCGCAACTGCACAGGCTTTCACAATAAAGGGCAAAGGCGTCAATCGGAGCGCTTTATTCGCCGCCTCTTGCTTGAGTGTCTGCCGAAAGTCCTCTAAGTCGGACACGTCGGCATCACCAAATTGCGTCACGTGAGGAATGTTGAGCCAAGCTCGCACCATGTTATCGGCTGTCAGTCGCTCTACCCGGCTCCGGCTCACCCGCTCAACCTGCCCAAAGCGCGCGTAATCGGGCTCAGGAATCGTCGGTAATCCCGCTCCCGAACCGAAAGCAGACTCACTCAGCGCCTGGGCCACGTGCTGCTGTAAATCTTCTTTTTGTATCCGTCCCCTTGCCCCCGTGCCTGTCACCTGAGTGAGCGCGACACCGAATTCTCGGGCCAGTTTTCGCACCGCAGGACCGGCGTAGACGGCACTCTGCTCCGAGTCGCTGATCGGATCGACGCGCTCGTGCGTGACCGACTGTGACTCACCCTTTGCCGCAGTCACAGCAGGAGTCGGCGCTGACCGAGGTGGCTCACCGTCCTGATCAGTCACCAGCGCATCACTCGACGGCGGTGCTGGCGCTGTCGTCACACTCATTAGCGCAATCAGATCACCCTGTTTTACCGTACTGCCAACGCTGACCAGCCACTCAGTCATCACACCCGCTGCCGGCGCTGGCACCTCCATAGAGGCCTTATCAGATTCCAACAGCACCAACGAGTCGCCCTCTTCAACCGCCGAACCCACCGCGACCAAACATTCCACCAACTCAGCGCCTTGGTCACTCCCGAGGTCGGGTATCACGACAGATAACGACGCGCCCTGAGTGGCTTCTTGCGCGCCTGGCGCCTCCCCTGACGCTTCGGCCCGCGAGGCGACAGCAACCGATGTCTCATCGCGCTGTGGTTCATTTACCGCCGTGAGATCGATCGCCACCCCTGCAACCGGGTCCGACGCACTCGCAGTTGCGTCGCTGACCGGTGATGACGCGTCCAGCTGGCCTAACTCACTATCGCCCTGTACCGAGCTCACAACCTCGATGGCGAGAATCACATCCCCCTCGGAAATCGCGTCGCCGACCGCGACGCGCAGTGCTGTCACCGTGCCGGCCAGATTGGCAGGAATTTCCATCGACGCCTTGTCAGATTCCACCACGATAACGCTTTGTTCGAGGGCAAGATGATCGCCAACGGCAACCAATACTTCGACCACCTCTGCCCCCTCCGCACCACCAATATCAGGCACTTTGATGAGTTGTTCTGTCATGATCGAGGCTCCTGTTGACGCATCACATTTGGGCGGGGTTAGGTTTGTCCGGATCAATCTTCATGGAGAGTATCGCTGCCTCAACGGCTGATAAGGCCAGATCACCCTGATCAGCCAGCGCTTTCAACGCCGCTACAACGATGTGCTCACGGCTGACCTCAAAGTGCTGGCGCAACTGTTGTCGCGTATCACTGCGGCCAAAGCCATCGGTCCCCAATACCGTCAACGACCCGGGTATGAACTCTCGTAGTTGATTGGTATGGGCCCTTTGATAATCGGTTGCGGCAATGAAGGGGCCGGCGCTGTGGGACAGCTGCTGCGTTAAGTAAGGTACTCGAGGTGCTTCAGTCGGATGCAGACGATTCCACCGTGTCACCTCATCGCCCTCTCGCGCCAATTCATTAACACTGGTCATACTCCAAATGTCCGCCGCGACACCGTGATTTTTTTCAAGGATCTCTGCTGCCGCCTCCACCTCGCGCAGAATGGCACCGGCGCCGAGCAGTTGCACCACAGGCGCCCCTGTCACCGTGCTGTGTTTTAGGCGATACAGTCCGCGCACAATCTCGGCTTCAACGTTGGCGGGCATATCGGGGTGAACATAGTTCTCATTCATCGTCGTGATGTAATAAAAACAATTCTCGCCCTCTTCAAACATCCGCCGCATACCATCCTGAATGATCACGGCCAATTCGTAAGCGTAGGCGGGGTCGTAACTGATGCAATTGGGTATGGACGCTGCCAATAAATGGCTATGGCCATCCTGATGCTGTAGCCCTTCACCGTTGAGCGTGGTGCGCCCTGCGGTGGCGCCGATGAGAAATCCGCGGGCCTGACTGTCTCCGGCTGCCCACGCCAAATCGCCGATGCGTTGAAATCCGAACATCGAATAGAAAATATAAAAGGGCACCATCGGGTAATCGGACACACTGTAAGAGGTCGCCGCCGCAAGCCATGCCGAAAAAGCCCCCGCTTCGTTAATGCCTTCTTCTAAAATTTGCCCTGTTTCTGCCTCCTTGTAATAGAGAATGCCGCCAGAATCGTGGGGCGTATAACGCTGACCGACCGAGGAGTAAATGCCCATTTGCCGAAACAGCCCCTCCATCCCGAAGGTGCGTGCCTCGTCTGGCACAATCGGCACGACACGCTCACCCAGCTCCTTGTCCTTTAACAGCGTGGATAAAATGCGGACGAACGCCATCGTGGTACTGATTTGTCGCTTACCCGAGGTTTTCAGTTGCCCCGCAAACGCGTTGCGAGCAGGCACCGGAAGCGCATAGGAAGTGCGCCGTCGCGCGGGGATACTGCCGCCAAGCTGCGCCCGACGTTCGCGCATATAACGCATCTCTGGACTGTCTTCTGGGGGCCGATAAAAGGGCACATCTTTCAGGGCTTTATCGCTGATCGGCACGCCAAATCGATCCCGGAACGCCTGCAAACTTTTCATATCCAGCTTTTTCAGTGAATGTGTTTCGTTGCTGGCCTCACCGGCTTCACTCGTGCCATACCCCTTCACGGTCATGGCAAGAATCACCGTGGGTCGCTCTACCTCCTCACAGGCCGCCGCATAAGCGGCATACACTTTATACGGATCGTGACCACCCCGATTGAGGTACATGATGTCGTTGTCGCTGAGGTCTTTGACCAGCTCCAGCGTCTCCGGATACTTACCGAAGAAGTGCTCACGCGTGTAAGCGCCGCCATTGAATTTGCAGTTCTGCAGCTCGCCGTCACACACCTCATCCATGATCTTTTGCAACAGCCCACTTTGGTCGCGCTCTAATAACGGGTCCCACTTGCGACCCCAGACGACTTTAATCACCTGCCAACCCGCTCCGCGGAACACACCCTCCAGCTCTTGGATGATTTTACCGTTGCCCCGAACCGGACCATCCAAGCGCTGCAAATTACAGTTCACCACAAAATGTAAGTTCCCCAACCGCTCACGCCCGGCCAAGGCAATCGCACCCAATGACTCCGGTTCGTCACATTCACCGTCACCCATGAAACACCAGATTTTTCGATCGCGATGATCGACCAGACCCCGCTTGCTCTGATACTTCATCACGTGGGCTTGGTAGATCGCCTGTAACGGACCCAACCCCATCGACACGGTAGGAAACTGCCAGTAATCGGGCATCAGCCATGGGTGGGGGTAAGACGACAAGCCTCGCCCCCCGACCTCACGACGAAAATTCTCTAATTGCCCCTCGCTGAGGACGCCTTCTAAGTACGAGCGGGCATACATACCCGGTGCACTGTGACCTTGGTAGTACACCAGGTCGCCCGGGTGCCCATTCGCCGTGCCCCGGAAAAAATGGTTAACCCCCACGTCGTACAACGTCGCGCTAGACGAAAAGCTGGAGATGTGTCCGCCCAATCCGTCCTCGTTGTCGTTGGCACGCATGACCATGGCGAGCGCATTCCATCGAACCAAGGAGCGGATGCGACGCTCCATAAACAAATCCCCCGGCAAAGGGCGCTCATCTTCGGGAGGAATCGTATTGCGAAAGGGCGTGGTAATGGCACTCGGCAGCGGCACCCGCGCCGACTCAGCGTGTTCGGACAACTGTTTGATGAGCTCACCGGTCGCCTCCGGCCCATTATGTCGCAAGACCGCGTCCAGTGACTCGGTCCACTCCTCGAGCTCAAATGCGTCCAACTGCGACATGACCACTCCCACCTCATCACGATTGTCTTTTTAAAGCAGGCGCTGAACTATAATAAGTCATTAAAGTTCCACTAAAGAACTAATAAATGCGCCCTCCATGGGCATTAGCGTATCAATATTAGTCCCCGAGCGATATAAAGTTCTATTATGGAATGTTATTTTCATCACCGGGCCAATCAGCC
>ENA-ORDA01003854-ORDA01003854.1-marine-metagenome-genome-assembly--contig:-NODE-3854-length-10231-cov-2.858381_pt1 | contig 10231 bp, 9 predicted proteins | sample MGYA00237778_ERZ508506 | MGnify/ENA primary metagenome ERZ508506 (study PRJEB26177, sample SAMN06267891) | marine metagenome | isolation source: Monterey Bay, California, USA | place: Pacific...
ACATCCGATTCAGGTGCTTTTGTAAAAAATTCTACATGCTCATCTTCGCATTGACATGCTTTGATGTTAAATAGTTTGCAAATAAAATTTTTTAATTTTTTAAACACTATCTAATTTCGCAACCTTTGCCTCGAATTGCTGCTCCTGAACTTTTTTTCTTTTTAACAGATCCACCTTTTTTCATACCAGAACTTCCATATGGAAATCTTACTGGTGATCTTACTCCGTTTTGTCTCATTTTTTTCCTCCGTTTTTAAATATCTGTGTACCCTTTATACCATAAATGCTCGCAACGACAAGGATCCACAAATTTGTAAACCATGACGGGAGCTGTGAGAACATGTCAAAAAACAATTTGACTTTGTCCATTGCGGTCGGATCATCCGATACGACTGCCCAGGCCAGCACCAACACGGGCAAACTTAAAATTATCAAAACGGCCTCGTCCTTCCAGTCCGATTGCCTAGCCTCAAGAAGTTTACCTTGGTAAGCTTCTTTTCCTTCGGCCATACGAGACGCATGCATTAACTGTGCGTCTGACATTGCCATTTTAGTCTTCTGCTTGTTAGCGTAAATTTTACTACCAGCAGAAACGGCTAATTTAATTGCCTGAAACCACATGTTAGTACCAAGTTGCTTTTTTACTTTTAGCAGGTGGTATAGGTGCATTAACGAGTTCTTCTAAGTTAATGACTACTATGGAGTACGGTGCAGAAAGTATTCGTGGTAAATCAGATTTGACGGCTAACCAAAGTAATAAAACATCAGGTTTAGATAAAGATTATGCTACGGCATGGAGTTATGGAAAAGCCGAATCGTTTACGCTTTTAATTCCTAATTTTCATGGTGGTGCTTCTGGTGGAGAATTAGGCACAGACTCTGAAACATATAAATTATTTAAGAATAGTGCACAGTCCAGTCAGGCTAAAAATATTATTAAACAATTACCCTTGTACTGGGGAACACAACCTTTTACCTCTGGACCTGTTTATGCTGGAGCGATAATTTGTTTTCTTTTTGTATTAGGACTGTTTTTATTTAATGGTTATTTAAGGTGGTGGGTTGTAGGTTCATTCATTTTGATGCTTACCCTAGGCTGGGGTAAAAACCTCATGCCATTAACAGACTTTTTCCTTGATTATATTCCTGCATATAATAAATTTAGAGCAGTATCAACTACATTAGTAATTGTTGAGTTCCTAATGCCTTTCCTTGGAATTCTTTCATTAAATAAAATACTTGAAGAAGGAAAAACAGAGAAGATTTTAAAAGGACTTAAATATTCACTAGCCATTACTGGAGGATTATGTTTGTTATTTGCTCTTGCTCCAACAATGTTTTTTGATTTTACAAGTCCAAATGACAATCAATACGGTGATGCCTTAAGCAATGCCTTACAAGTAGATAGAGCTTCTATTTTTCAAGCTGACGCTGTTCGTTCTCTTATATTGATTCTTTTAGCGGCTACATCCATATGGCTTTATTTATCTAATACTCTTAAAAGATTACCTACAATATTGATAATTGGTGTTTTGATATTGGGAGATATGTGGGTGGTGAATAAACGCTACTTGAACAATAATAATTTTAAAGCAAAAAGAAAGGTAGTTCAACCTTACACCCCTTCAACAGCCGATAATCAGATTTTGAGAGATACAGATCCGAATTACAGGGTCTATAATACGACTGTTAGCCCGTTTAATGATGCTTCTACCTCTTATTTTCATAAATCTATTGGTGGTTATCATGGCGCTAAATTAAGGCGTTATCAAGAGCTAATCGATTATCATATTTCAAAAGGAAATATGCAGGTGCTTAATATGTTGAACACTAAATATTTTATCGTTAAAGGTCAAAATGGACCAGTAGCTCAATTAAATTCTGGAGCACTTGGTAATGCATGGTTTGTAAACGAGATTATAAAGGCAGAGAATGCGGATAAAGAAATTGAAACATTAGGTCAAATTAATACAAATACTCAAGTGGTTGTTGATGATAGATTTGACATTCCTGAAAATATTAGTTTTGATAGCACTGCAAGTATTAGCCTTAATTCTTATAAAGCGAATCATCTCATCTATGAGTCCAATTCTTCAAAGGAGCAATTTGCAGTGTTCTCGGAGATATATTACGACAAAGGGTGGAATGCTTATGTCGATGGTAATTTAGTGCCTCACATTCGTGGAAATTATGTTTTAAGAGCGATGGCAATTCCATCAGGTCAGCATACTATTGAATTCAAATTTGAACCAAAAACTCATTATACAGGTGAAACTATTTCATTAGCATCTTCACTTATATTATTACTATTTTTAATTGGAGTATTCTACAAGGAGCTTAAAGTGTAATGAAAAAAGTTCTCATCATAACTTACTATTGGCCACCAGCATCAGGTTCTGGTGTTCAACGTTTTCTAAAGTTCAGTAAGTATTTGAGAGATTTTGGATGGGAGCCAGTTATTTTAACAGTCAAAAATGGAACATATGTTGCTTATGACGAATCATTATTAAACGATATTCCAAAAGGTGTTAAAGTCTTCAAAACTAAAACCTTTGAGCCTTTTGCATTTTATTCAATACTTGCTAATAATAAGGCTAGTAAGTCTAAAGGTTCAACTGGGCTACAAAACGATACATTTTTACAAAAATTACTGATTTATATTCGAGCTAACTTTTTCATTCCAGATGCTAGAAAAGGATGGTACAACTTTGCTTGTAAAAAAGCCGTAGAGATAATTGAAATGGAAGCCATAGATGCTATTATAACAACAGGCCCTCCGCATAGTACTCATTTGATAGGGCACTACCTTAAAGATAAAATAAGATTGCCATGGATAGCAGATATGCGAGACCCATGGACTACGGTATTCTATAATGAGTTTTTCCCCAGAACAAAATCAACACAAAAGAAGGATAAAAACCTTGAAGATTTGGTTTTGAAGTCCGCTGATTTAGTGACTGTAGTGAGTAAGGGAATGAACGATGAGTTTAAAGATAGAGCGAATAAAATTTGCACTATTTACAATGGCTTTGATGAGGGTGATTTTAAAACTAAAGAATCAAGCCGTTCTTCCAAATTTACTATTACATATACAGGCAACTTCTTTCAGAGTCAAAACATTGAGCTTCTATGGAAATGTATTGATGACTTAACTAAAGAAGATTCTAGTTTCAAAGAGAACCTAAGTCTCAATTTTGTTGGAAATGTTGACAAACAAATTTTAGATAGCCTTAACAGATACAATTTATCTACATTCCTTGAAATTGAAGGTTTTCTTCCACATGATATTGCGATTGATAGAATGTTAAGCTCATCTTTACTTTTACTTATTATTCCTAATTCAGAGAGAAATAACCTAATAATTACTGGTAAAATATTTGAATATTTAGCAACATCTAAACCAATCTTATCTATAGGGCCTAATGGTAATGCATCTGATATTATTTCAGAATCTGGAAACAATAAAATGATTGATTACGACGATTATGATGAAATGAAACGTCAAATCATAAGCGCTTATACACATTGGAAGGATAATACCGTTAGTGTTAGTGTAAACGACAGAATAAACACATTTAGTAGAAAGACACTTACTGGATTGCTAGCCGAGCAATTAAATAGTATTTCTGATTAATTACTAAACCTTAATTTTGTTCTTTTCGACTAAATTAAAACTTTTACATTTGCTTTAATGGGAATCATAAGAACTCAAAGTATTAAAAATTCGATAAATCTCTATATAGGGATTATTATTGGAGCTATTAATACTATCCTTGTTTTTCCCTTTGTTTTTGAAGCTAATCCTGAATATTGGGGTCTGCTTCAGCTATTAGTATCATACTCCATTGTAATATCTTCTTTTTCTCATTTAGGAGGACCAAGCATATTAATTAGATATTTCCCAAAAATTCATGATAAGGGTAAGCTTATTTCTTTTTCATTGTTTTTATCACTTGTAGGTTTTTTACTTTTCTTCTTCATTTTTTCAGTTTTCAAAGATTATCTTTTATCGGAATTGAAATTAAATTTATTGTTGAGTGATAATTTTCATTTTATTGCTATTTTGGTTTTTAGCATAATCTTTTTTGAAATTTTTAATAGTCTTTCAAAGTCATTTTTAGATTCAACTACGCCAGTTTTTTTAAATGAAGTTGCTTTACGTTTTTACATTTTAGTATTATTAGTATGCTATCATTTTAAGCTCTTTGACTTTAGCTTTATGCTTTCTGCCTATGTGGCAGGATATTTTTTTCAGTTATTAATTATTTTATTTCTTCAATTTAAACATCATAGGATTACGTTTTCTTTTAAATGGAATATCATTGAAATAAAAAGTCAAATTAAATATGGTGTTTATGTTATTTCAGGAGGTGGTGCTGCAGCTTTAGTGGCTCGTCTTGATATGATAATGATTGAATATTTCATGGATTTAAAGCAAGTCGCTTACTATGGTTTAGCCTTTTTTATTGCTAGTGTTATTAAAACCCCATCAAGGTCTATTGCGGCAATTTCATCGCCTTTATTAGCAAAAGCTTTTGAACAAAATAATAGCACTGAAATAAAAGATATTTATCGTAAATCTTCTATCAATTTATTGATAATCGGAGCATTATTATTTTTAGGAATTTGGCTTAATATTGATGAGATTCTAAGTATTCTTCCTGAAAAGTTTCAGCAAGGAAAACAAGTAATATTTTACATTGGACTAGCTCAAATATTTAACCTAATGACAGGGGTTAATGGGTTGATAATAATTAACTCTGACTTTTATAAATTGGATTTATATTTAAACATATTACTTGTTGTATTAACAATTATAATAAATGTATTATTAATTCCAGTTTATGGAATTGAAGGTGCTGCCATGGCAACTGCAACATCTTTATTTATTTATAATTTTTTGAAATTATTAGTAGTTAAGGTTAAAATTAACGTTCAACCATTTTCATTTAATACATATAAGGTGATTGCCTTAGCGTGTATTGTTTACTTTTTAGTGCCAGTAATTCCACTAGACTTTTCTAACGATTTCTTTTCGATTATAATTCGAAGTATTATAATAGTTTTACTTTATAGTATTCCGATATTATATTTTAATTTATCAGATGATATAACTCAATTTGTTCAAAATACTTATGCAAAATTGAGGTATAATAAATAATTCTTTTTTGAATTATTTATAAGATAAAGTTTAACTTGCTGTTCGATAGACGATGAATAATTTCCCTAAATAATTTTGCATTATTAAATTACTGCTTACACATATTTCTCGATTATTATTTTCTTTTTTTGATATATTTTTTGATAAAAGATATATTGTTTTTTCCTCACGTTCAGCAAAAAATTACTCTGATAATTCTAAGTTTTTATATGAGGAGTTCATCTTAAATAATGAGGAAAATATTTTTTTTTACACTAAAAAGAAAAGTGTCTTAAAAGCTATCCCTAAAAATGGAATTTATGCCTATAGTCTAAAAGCAGTATATATATTGCTACGGTCTAGGATTTTGATCTTTACTCATGGATTAGCTGATTTTCAACCCTATTTTCCTAAAAAGATTAAAGGCAGAATATATTTTAATTTGTTTCATGCTATAGCAGTAAAAAGTTTATCAAAAAACCTTACTGAAAAAGAAAAAATAAGTATTAATGAATGGGATTATTTTTTAGTTTCATCTGACTTTGAATCAAGATTTATTCATCATCAATTCGGGATATCTTATGATAAATTACTAACTCTAGGTCAGCCACGAAATGATGTTATAATTACTAAGCATAAATTGCCAAGGGTTTCTGAAAAAAAGATGGTGTTATATGCACCTACATTTAGAGATAATTCTATTGTTGAACTTTTTCCTTTTAAAGATATTAATCTAAAACTATTAGATGATTTTTTAGGAACTCATAATTTTGAAATTATGATTAGGCTACATGTCAATGATGAAAATAAATATAAGTTTGAGAAAAAATATCAAAATTTAAATAATATATATTTTACAGGCTCTGATAAAATACCCTCTATTAATGACTTTTTATATAAAGTTGATTTCCTTATTACAGATTATTCAAGTATTGCTTTAGATTTTTTATTGTTAGATAGACCAATAGCTTATATCCCATATGATTTTGATGAATACCTTTCTTACAGAGGTTTTTCATTTGATTTCTATAAACACACTGCTGGTCCTATTTTAAAGTCTCAAGTTGATTTAATATCCTTTTTAGAAATAAAAGATGATGATTACAAAACAAAAAGAAATGAAATGAAAAATTTATTTCATAAACATCAAAATGGAAGGTCATCGAATAATATATATGAATTTATTAAAACCTTATAATTATGAAAATTAACGACAAAAAGTATTGGTCTGAATTTTACTTTAATAATAATGAGTTAACTAAAAAACCAAGTTTATTTGCTCAGTATTTAGTAGAAAATTCCGTTATCAATGAAGGAGATGTATTATTTGAACTAGGTTGTGGAAATGGAAGAGATTCAATATTTTTTGCGCAAAATAATATTGATGTTACTGCAGTTGATCAATGCGATAAAAATATTTCCTTTTTAAATGAGCAACATAATAATATAAGTTTCATTTCCGATGATTTCACTAATTTATCAAATTTAGAAAGTAAAGTAAATGTAGTTTATTCCAGATTTACCCTGCATTCAATTAATGATGAAGGTGAGCAGAGAACATTAAACTGGGTGTATAATAATTTAAAAAAAGATGGTATTCTATGTGTAGAGGCTAGAACCCTTAAAGACCCCATTTTTGGTAAAGGGATTGACAAAGGGAATAATATTTGGTTCTATAATGATCATCATAGAAGGTTTATTGATGCTTTATCTTTTAAAAATAAATTAGTTGAAATGGGTTTTGAAATTAAATTATTTGAAGAAAATAATGGTTTTGCAAAACATAAAGATGATGACCCAGTTGTATTAAGAGCTATTGTAAAAAAACTTTAGAGTTTCCTTACAGTCTTTAGTAATTTATTTTCTCTATCACTTAATTTAAATCTAGAAGTTATACTCTCTCTAGCTTTAATAGCTAATTCGTTTTTTTCGTCTTGATTTAAAAGAGTTAGTTTTTTAATTAGACTCTCAAGTTTATCAGCGTCTCTATTTTGTAATATCCCACCTGATTCTCCTATGATTTCTGGAATCATATTTACTGATGATCCAATTGGAATGCATTCGTTTAACATTGCTTCACACAAAGAAAGTCCAAAGCCTTCAAAAATTGAAAGCTGAAAGTAAAACTCGGATTTTTGATATTCTACCTTTAACTTCTCTTTAGAAATATGCCCTAAAAATTTTACATTGATTGGAATATTTTCGGAGTTAGGTTTTTCAGTTCCAACAATAGTGAACATATATTCGGGGAAACGTTTCGCTGTTTCAATTATTAAATCTCCTCCCTTTAATAAAAATTGTTTTTGACTGAATACAGCGAGAAATGAATTCAATTGCTTTTTAGTGTTTTTAATTGACCAAAAATCAATATTTAATCCATTATGAATGATTTTAAATGGAGTTTTTAATTGAGGAATAAAAGATAAAATACCTTGATGTTTTTCAGAATTATTACCGTTGTATAAATTTTCTACTTTTATTAATGATTCACTTACAGGACATATTAAATTGGTGTATGTGTAAGATTTCTTTATAAATGTTTTTAAGTATTTTTTGCCAAAACCACCGTATTTTATTGACGGTAAATATGCGCAATCTGTCCCATGAGATATAATTACAGTCGGGACATCAAAAAGTCTGCCAATCGCACAAGGTAATAAAGACCAATATCCAGCAAATTCAATTACTATTTTATCAGTCGATTTTATATTAAGGAGCAAAAATATAAATTGATGAATCAGAAATAAAGGAACGTATATTTTGTTTTCCCAATTGTAGATGTTTGTTTTGACTAGAAATTCTTTATTAAGAATATCTAAGTCAGTTTTGGTGAAACCACTTAATTTTGGTGATACAAAAATTAATTTTTTATCTGTTCCCATTTCCATGCATTTAACATAGCATCTTTAAGAGTCATTTTAGCTTGCCACTTTAATTCATTAGTAGAAAGTGTGTTGTCTGAGTAAATTTGCTCAACATCTCCGGCTCTTCGTGGTCCTATTTTAAAGTTAATTCGTAATTCATTGACTTCCTCAAATATACGAATAGCTTCTAATACGCTTACACCTTTTCCAGTTCCAATGTTAAAAACACTTTTGTTACCGTTTTGTAGAACATAGTTTAACGCTATAACGTGTGCGTTTGCTAAGTCTACAACATGTATATAATCTCTTAGACAAGTGCCATCAGGAGTATTGTAATCATTACCAAATACAGTTATTTGTTCTCTTTTACCGATAGCTGTCTCTGTAATTATTGGTACTAAATTACTGGCTTTATCAGAAGAGCAATCGCCTATCAATCCACTTTCATGAGAACCAATAGGATTAAAATATCGTAAGGATACACTATTGATATCTGTTTTGTTTAATAGCTCTTCACATAGCTGTTTGCTTTCACCGTATGGTGATTCTGCTTTTTTGAATGGTGCAGATTCGTTAACAGGCAATACATCCGGACTTCCATATACAGTACATGAAGATGAGAAAATAATATTGTTTAACCCATTATCTTTCATGAGTTTTAATAAAACTTCTAGAGAGCCAATGTTATTTTTAAAATACTTTTCAGGTTCTCTCACCGACTCTTCAACGGATTTGAAAGCTGCAAAATGAATGATACCTTTTACATTTTTCTCTGTTTCAAATACCTTTTTAAATTCGGATTCATTAGTGCAATCAATTTTATAAAAAGGAATTTTATTACCAATAATTTTTTCAGCTCCTTTTATATTTTGAATGGATGTGTTACTGAGATTATCAACTACTATGGGCGAGAATCCATTTCTACTTAGTTCTACAAGCGTATGCGAACCGATATAACCTGCTCCTCCTGTAACTAAAATTTTATTCATGTTTAAAAAGTTCGTCCAATACCAACAACAAATCGGTTAGTTTGGTAACTATCTTCGTCAATATCTGGATATTTATTTAGGAAAAATGGAAAATCAACTCTTACTGTTAGTGGTTTCACCATTTGAAGTGCTCCCCACTTTCGTATTGTTAAAGCGACTCCTACACCAGCATCTGTACGAACATCTGAAAAAGCATCTTTAATGTTTTCGGATGTAACTTCAGAAGTATTTATTATTCCCGCATCGGCAAATAGGTAAGTTGTTAAAGGAGAGTTGAATATTTTAACAAGTGGTAATAAATTTTGAAACTCTAATTCTGCACTTATAGACGCTCCACTTTCTCCAGAGAAACTTTCTACATATTCACCTTCCGCATTAAGTTCAGGAGCTAAATAACCAGAATATCCTCTTAGGTTAAGTCCACCGCCCATATGAAAATGATTTGTGGTAGCACCATAGCCTAACCATTCATCTGGAACGAATCCGGCAGAACGTGTAAACTTGTTTTCAGACATTTCTTCAGAGTTAGCACCAGCTAGGTATAATTTTGATTCATTTGCCCAGTTTGAACCAGTACCATATTGACCAAATATTCTTGTATTGAACTTAAGTTTACCGATAGTATTTTTATGTACTGAAGTAAACGTTAATTTAGAATAATCATAGTCACTACCAACAGAAGAATTGTTCAGTTCTAATAGAATTTTTCCTTTTCCATTTTTATATGAGTAGGAGTGTGCCCATCCAACAGAGGTTGTATTGTTAAATTTATTGGATTCCCAGACATTATAATTGGTATATGTTAAATCCGTATTCTTTGACCTATACATGCTTTTGTATGAAGCATAGAAGGTATTCTTTTTAGAATAGTCTTTCTTTTCAATTCGGATTTTGTTCTGTTTCAATCCGTCAAGGAATCGACTATATAGACTAATAGCAGAATGTTTGCTGAATTTATCTAATCCAGTGCTATAATTAAATCTGTATGAAATTGGATTGTATTTATCCACTATATTTTCATCAATATCTCTTTGTAATAAAGCAGTATTAAGCCAAACGTTGGAGTTAATTTTATGGTGGTAATTCATATAACTACCATTGAAATGCCAACCAACTTTCACTCCATCAAAATTATTGTACCATACATCAGGGCGGCTGTTTAATTCATATTTCGTCCAATCAGGCATGTTCCATACTTTCGAATCAAAACTGACTTCTAATGGCATTTGACTTTTATT
>ENA-ORDA01003861-ORDA01003861.1-marine-metagenome-genome-assembly--contig:-NODE-3861-length-10219-cov-3.107572_pt1 | contig 10219 bp, 20 predicted proteins | sample MGYA00237778_ERZ508506 | MGnify/ENA primary metagenome ERZ508506 (study PRJEB26177, sample SAMN06267891) | marine metagenome | isolation source: Monterey Bay, California, USA | place: Pacific...
TAACATGAACACCTGTAAGAGAATCTTTAAGCAAGACTTACAGGATGTGGCTGCATCCAGAGTGATCCTAGCAGATGTTAGACGTTGTGCTGGTAGAGCTGTTGGAACCCATATGGAAATTATGTTTGGCCACTGTAAGAACAAGGTCATTATCCTGTGGTGTGATAAAGATGATAAGCCTCATCCTTTCACTCAGGCTATTGCAACTGAGATCCACTTCAGCCTTGAAGAAGCAGTTAAAGCTGTTAAGAGTTACTACTAATGAAATCAATAGAAGATAAGTTTTACAGCGTCTTGGGGTGGATAATTATGTTGCCATTCTTACCTCTTATAGCTCTATTAGGGTTATATATTGGTTTTACATATAGCTGGGAAGACACCGTACCCTCGGAAGAGGACTTAGATTATGAATCAAAAGGAGATGAGTAATGCCGTATATTAAGCAAGACGATAGAATTAATTTTGATGAGCTTGAGATCTCTCTTGAGGAAGCGGGTATTGACACAGCAGGAGAGTTACAATATGTTATCTCTCTTGCTATTAAAGAGTTTATGCTTGATAAGCCTTATCGTTATCAGACTATGAACGATGTTATGGGTGCTCTTAACGGAGCTAACCTTGAGTATTACCGCAGAGTAGTAGCGCCATATGAAGATCAATGTATTGAGAAGAATGGCGATATCGAGGGCTATGGGGAATGAACAATATAGGTAACACATTGATTACAATATTAATGATGGTCTTATTCCCATTGCTTATACCTTTCATTCTCTTTGTAGCTGCTTATTGGATTATCTGTGGAGTAGCTAAGTCTGAAGACTATAAGAAGGAGGTAGATGGTGACAGTTAACGAAGGTGTATTGAAGTGTTTACACAGTGCTATTAATGTGTTAGGGACTGAGGATAACCTCACAGACTTTCAGGCTATGCTTATGAGAGATCTTGAGATTATGTCTGCTCAGTTGTTAATGTATATGAACACTGATGCTACCACTGAGGAGTTGCCTCTTACAGATAACGTTGTTGAGTTTAAATTAAAAGGTGTAACAGATGAGGAAGTATGAGTTAGTATTAGTAAGTGGAGAGGGTTGTATCTACTGTAAGATGTCTAAGGGCCTGCTGGATGATGAGGGTCTGGGATATCGTATGGTAGACTACAAGACATTTCCAAAGTTCAAAGAGGATGGTCATTTAACCATTCCTCAAATCTATCTCTTCAATAGGACTGACGCTACTTATCAGTTACTTAAAGATGGTTATCAGGGTCTATTAGACACAGATATGGAGGAGCTTAAAGCTACTTTACATGAGGAAACAACTATAGATTAGGAGGAAGGAGATGTATATCTTTAGTAAGCCCTACAGGTATCAACTTAGATATCTCAGGGCTAAGCTAGCAATTAAGGGATATGGAGGGAGAGTAGCTTCGGCTACCTCTCAATTCCTTAATGTTACTCTATTATTCGGTAAAAGACCTAATGAGTCTATCTCAGGTAGAGCTTACAGGATGAGTAACCAAGGCTACAGAAGGTGGTACAGAGTACAGCAGTTATTGGACTTTGTATTTCTTAAAGTAGTAAGACAGCAGGACCACTGCAGAGTAGCCTATATGAGTGATATCGTAGAATCTAACCTGTTAATCATAGAACATGAAAGGATGGAGGGGTAAGATGGACAGAAAAGAGATAGGCTTCGAAGCACGAGATGTTCCTGTCAGATCTATTGTATTGACTACTAATCCTGAAGATAAAGTGGCAATCAAGGATTGTATGAGGATAGCACAGGACCTTAAGGAAGATGCTGATACTGAGGGATTACCTGTAGCTTTCAGGAGGGCTAAACTTGTGAAAGCAGGAGAGGATGATCTTCTAGTAGCTAAGGGGTCTATTATGGTTGAGATTCACTATATGGACAATGTTATTAACTATACATTATTAATGGAGACGTAGTATGTTAAACAAAATAGGCAGGAGTGTGTATGAGCTGTATGAGTTCTTTTTCTCTCTGAAGTATAACCCATTAAGGTTAATCCCTAATGACTTTACTCAATTCTTACTAATGTTCTACCTATCTGTAATGTGGACTGTAGTCTTTACCATATGGGGAGGCTACACTATATACTTCGGTATAGGTAGTGTGGGAGGGCATTTATTAGTAGTAACAGCCTTCTTCCTCACAGCTATGACATTCAGAGATGCAGAGAGGAACCCTCATTTATACAAATAGGGAATGATGTAGAATAAGGAGAGGATAGTTGACCATTAAGAAGAGGTCTCTCTGGGTTAAAGTAATACTATAGTAATATCTATAGTAATCTAGAGTGACCTCTTAGGGAGAGTAGTTGTTATATTTCTTAATACTAGGGATAATTTATTATTTATTTTCTTATTAAATACCTATAGTTTATATAGGTCTCTAGATAGATGACGTTTAGGAACCAAGAGTTACGACTCTATCTCAAAACTTAACTTATTTACAGAGGATGTTATATTGATATTAGAAAGTAAGAGAGACACTGATTACCAGAATGTTAAAAATAACAACCAACAAGTTAATGTTAGAGAGAGACCCAAACGTAACAACAGACCTAAGTAGTGGTCTATGGTAATGAACAACTACTTAATCTCCTAGGTAACGTTGTATTTATCCACCTCATGAGGTAACTATATGAACTATAGTGTAGGATAATGTATATAGAAGTTAGTTGTAGGAACTAACTGTAAGTAAAACCTACTCTACCTATAGGAGGTATAGTATGATATTAGATAGTATGATAGATAAGATAACAGAAGAAGTGGAGAAGAGAGTTATAGCTAACCTTGAGAATCTTAAGTTTAACATTGAGGTTACTATAGTTAAGGATGACAAAGACGAGGATACTAACGATGGAGACTAGAGAATGCCATATCTGTAATATAGATAAGGCTATCAGTGAATATCGAGGAACAGATAAGAGAGCTAAGATATACCACTATTGTGGTGAGTGTATCGATGCAGAGCTTATTAAGTGTAAGGGCTGTGGTATTGTACAGCATAAGGATATGTATAACAAAGACTCATCCAGTAGTAGAACTTACTTAGGTCGTAAGTCTAAGTGTACATCCTGTAGAACCGCTGATATGACAGAGAACGATCTTGCTAAATCCAGAGAGTGGAGAGCTAAAAATAAAGATAAAATGAAATCTTACTATGAAGCTCAATGTGAGAGAAATCCAGGTTACTTTGCAGCTAAAGCAGCTAGGAAGATTAAGCCAGAGTCTAACGTTAAATGTGACGAGTACATGGAGTTCCTCATGGAGGAGTTCTACAGTATAGCTAATGAGAGGACTAAGGTAACAGGTATAAGACATGAGGTAGATCATATCATACCAAGAGAGCATGATAAGGTCTGTGGTCTTCACACACCATATAACCTACAGGTAATAACAGCTACAGAGAATAGTTCTAAGAGTAATAACTGGAGTATGGAAGAGGAGAATATACTCTAGATACATAGAAATGTAGTAGTATTTACTCTATATCTGTAGTATTGCTGTAGGTATTACTATGGGTAAAATATATAAAGGAGTATGTGATATTACCATAGTTCCTTATAGATTATACTGTAGACACCTATAGCTACCTAGAGAGCCTTATACTATAAGGTCCTATAGTGACCTATAGGTGTTACTCTATGTATACTATAGGATTGATTATTAATAGTACTATAGTGATAGCTATATGTATCTATGGTATTCCTATAGGTGTCTCTATAGGTGTCTCTAGGGGTGTAAGGCCCCGGGGTACTACCCCCATGGAACTGTATCCTTCTATTCCATCTGCTCTATAAAATTTTTATATTTTTATTAAGGGCTTTCACCCTAGACACTATTAGACCTACTAATAGGATTTAGAGACAGGTCTCAGTCACTATAAATACTTATAGTACAGTCCCCAGTCCCTATAGGAGATCATATTAATAGATTCTGTTAGTATTACTGTCAGTTACTATAGTACTATAGTATTACTAATAGTAATAGTTATAGATATTATTAACCCAGAGAGAGATTCTTCTTAATGGTCAGCTATTTTATTTCCTTATTTTATATCACCCTTAGGAGGGTACCCCATGAGTGAAAAAGCCCCCAAGGGTTACAAAGAGCACCCGAAGCTTAAAGGATACTACGCCAGTAAAGCTGGAAGGATCATTGGAGTCTTCGGTGGAGTATTAAGACCCTACGAGAACAGTAAGGGCTATCATCGTGTTAAGATTAATGGTAAAGACATCTTTGTCCATAAGTTTGTATGGGAAGCCTACAAAGGTACCATAGACTCTAACGATGGTCTAACCATTAACCACATTGATGGTAAGAAATCCAATAACTCTTTAAGCAATCTAAGACGCATCTCCATGAGCGCAAACGCACAACACGCTAGAGATACCGGTCTCCGGTAGCCTCAGTGTCTACATCACTCCTACCTACAAGGTAGATACATGTAGCTATTGTTATTACTTACAGTATGTAAGGCCCTTTAACTTAAAAGGATAACGATATCATGAAGAATCTTAAAGCAATACTGCTGGGAATCCTGCTTACAAGCCCTCTGGTGATGGCCGCAGATGTACCAACAGAAATAAACGTTAAAGCACAGAAAGGACAGTATGAGTTCTATCTTCGAGAGAGTTCACGAGCGGACCACTTTCAAATCAATAGATCCCTGTCTGATCTTGAAGTAACCCCTAAAGGTACTCATACCTTTTACGATAAAGTAATCAACAAGATAAGCAAAGGTGAAGTAGGTATTCGTCATGCTCAAGGCCCCAGAGGGTCCTATGAAGAGCTACGACTAATCCTTGACTACCCTTTGTATCATGCTGAAGGTTCACTTGGCCACTTTGAAGTAGATACCCGAGTAGAATTCCGAGACTTTAACTCACAATATAAGTCTTCAGAGTTTCGCTCACGGTTAATCCTGGAGTACACCACACCGTCCCTATTCACTGTAGAGGGCGTTAGTGTAAGTGCTTGGGCTAAACTTCAACCACGAGTTGCTAAGAAATCTCAAGATGATAGTCGTAATCAGCTAGGTCTGCTTATGGCTCACAACGACTTACCCTTTACCGTAGCACCTTTTGTTGAATCATATAGAAATGAAGACTTAAACCATGTCTATAGACTCATAGGTGTTAACGTTGAAGCTAAACTATAACCTTATTACAAGGAGGCATAAATGAGCGAGAATGATTCCTCTCTCCCAGAGGATACTGAAGAAGTTAAAGAAAGCAAACCAATGGGTGGAAAACGACCGGGAGCAGGCAGACCTCGAGGGGCAAGAAACTACAGACCCTCACGAGTTGAGATCGACTCCCACGGTTCCACTAAAAAACTTGAAGCCTTAGGGTTTGACCCAATTGAGGCCCATATTAAGGCAATTGAGGAAATCGATATACGATTAAACAAGGAAGATCAGAAGAAGAAGCCCTCAAGTATGGCTGTTTCCCAGCTTCTATCGATTAAAGAGAAGCATGTTAGTAGTCTTATGAGATATGGATACAGACAGGTCCCTGAAAAGACCGAAATTGAGTCTAAAGTCAACACCTTTGGCATTACACTTACTGATAGCCCTACACTTTCAAAAACTGAAGAAAGTGAAGATTTTAATCAACCTCAAGAGGAGGATACTAAAGACAATGAAAAATTACATTAAACCCCTAGCAGCTGCAGTGGCTATTGCCGCAGGTAGTACTGCTTATGCACAACAACATAATAACAGTGAGAACACTGGTCAAGTACTGATGTTCCCTTACTACAATGTAGAGAATTCTTCTAATACCTACATGCACATTCATAACACTACAGGAGAAGCCAAAGCTGTTAAGGTTCGCTTCATGGAATTTAAAAATTCTGCTGTAGTCCTTGAGTTTAACGTCTATCTTGGACCATATGACATTTTCCCAGTAGGTATTGACTCAACCCCTGAGGGCGGTGCCTCAGTCATTACAAATGATAACACCTGTACTATCCCTGAGTTGGGAACTGCTAACGCACCCTACGATGGAACTAAAACCGAGCTAGCTGATGGCTCTACGCTTCGAAGACAACCTTTTGTCCCATACCAGTACAGCACTGATGTATCAGATGGCCTCAACCGAACTCTTGTAGGTCACGCTGAAGTTATTGAGATGGGTGTTGTAAGCAATACTGTAGATGTTACAAAGTGTTCAGACCTTAAAGACCTGTGGAATACAGGTGCTTGGGCAACCAACACTGCAACTAACGTAACTGCCCCTACTGGAGGATTAGCTGGAAATTCATTCTTCATCAATCCATCACTGGCATACTCTATGACCATTAACCCAGTAGCTATTGCTGATTGGGCTAAAGTAGGAGTTAACTACCACAAAGGTCCGGGTACCCTATCGCCTGAGCTTACTGAAGGGGTAGCCAAAGCAACTATCTATGACGGTGAGAACTATGTCGAAGTAGACTATAGCCTTCAAGCCAATGGTGGCGCTTTAGCCGCTACTGCTGTTGTCGCTACTTCTGAGGTTAACAGTGAAGTTCAAGTAGAAGACGCTCTTGCAGCTGAGACTGACTGGGTGCTTACTTTTCCAACAAAAAAGTACTTCACGAATGGCACAGTCGCTTCTGCCCCGTTTACTAAGGTATACGATGGTACTGAAGCGAAAAATGTAGCATGTGAGCCTGTGAATCTGACTCAATTCAATCGAGAGTCCACCGCTGGTGATGCTTCAGGCACTTTTGTCCCCTCTTCCAGTGCGGTTGAAGGAACTCTGTGCGATGCTGTATCAGTAGTATCTTTTGCTCCAAACAGTGCTCTTCTGAACACTGACACTACAGCTGTTGGCTTTCCCTTCCAATCTGGATGGGCTTCTATGGGTTTTGAGCAGAAATTACCCGCAGATGACAACGGTGTTACCGTAAAAGGTCTTCCTGTTATCGGTTTTGCTGCTACTCGTATTGTAAATGGACCTATGTCATATGGTTATGCCACTGAGCATAAATCTATGACTATCACTTCAAACTAATTAAAAGGGGGCACCTAAATGAGCTATTCAGACAAAGTTCTGGACCACTACGAGAATCCTCGTAATGTTGGTAACCTTACAGGTCCTAAGACCGGAAGAGGGATAGTTGGGGCCCCCGCTTGCGGTGATGTGATGCAGTTATGCATTAAAGTTAACGATAAAGGTATCATAGAGGATGCAAAGTTTAAAACTTACGGCTGTGGTTCTGCCATAGCCTCATCCTCTCTCCTTACCGAGTGGGCTATTGGAAAGTCCCTTGGTGATGCCTACCAAATTAAAAATACAGATATTGCGAAGGAGCTTTCGCTCCCTCCTGTTAAGATTCATTGCAGTGTATTAGCCGAAGACGCTATTAAGGCTGCAATTGATGACTACAGGGCATCTCTGGACCGATAGGAGGACCCATGCAAGTTCAATTCATAGCAAAAGTATCGCAACCTGCTACCGAGGGACTCCTGCAGGATATACCCATAGGAATACATAAGATATCGATACCTATTAGCAAAATGGCCTTTATAGATACAAAAGGTGGAGTCAACACACTAGGTGGCTCTTTCACCTCATCAACTGTGGAACAAATCATCACAGATGGTGTTACTATTGATGGGGTTTCATACTTTGACATTGTTATTCTACCCTATGAATAACGATAAACTAAAATAACAACAGGAGAAGAAAGAGATGGCAGCTTTCCAAAAGTTCAATTCTTTCGTAGAAGCCGTTGCAGAGAGTAAACACGACCTAGGTGCCGACACACTCAAAGTAATGTTGAGCAATACTGCTCCTTCTGCAACAGATAACATTAAGACAGACATTTCAGAGATTGCCTCTGGTAATGGCTACACCACTGGTGGCAACAGCGCCGCCGTAGTTTCTTCCGCACAGACCAGCGGAATCTATAAGCTAGTACTGGCAGACCCTACAACTTGGACCGCCTCAGGTGGTGCGATGGGTACCTTTCGCTACGCTGTACTTTATAACACATCTGCTGCTAATAATGAGCTTATCGGTTTTTGGGATTATGGCTCGGCTGTAACTCTTGCCGATGGTGACTCCTTTACTGTAGACTTCGACCCAGCAGCTGGTGTATTAACTATCGCATAAGGAGGCTAACATGAGTGATGAGACCTCCATTGAGTTAAACTATGCTTTCTCAGTAGTACCTGCAAGCGGCAACGCTTCACTCTACAGCTTACTGCGACTTAACAGTAATATCGACCCAACAATGCCTGAAGAGGGCAATGCAACCACAGCTTCTGTAAGGGAAAACTTTGCTTACTCAAAGTATGAAATTGAGTCCCTGCAAGCGGCTGTTCAACACTTAGGTGCAGACTTTAACAATATGACTGGGGACTATGTTGCCACAGCTGGTGACACTATGACGGGACCTCTAACCCTAGAGGCCACTATAGAAGACCCTAAGCACGCTGTAACTAAAGAATGGGTTGAAGCTAACTTTGCTGGTGGCGGAGACGTAACTCTTTCAATGAAGTGGAAAGATATTGAAGAGAAACCTGAGACAATTGAAGCTTTAGCAGGGGATAACCCTCAAATGAAATCCTTCATAAGCGCAGGGGTATACTGATGAGCACTATACGAGAAAAAATCGTAGAAGCAAGTAGAATACACTTTGAATCACATATTAGTAAGCACATTGTCAACGTAGAGCTACTTCTGGAACATCCCAGTGGTATTGCAGAACATCCTGACATTATGGACACAGTTGAGAAAGAACTGGAGCAGATTGCAGAATACCATGACAAACTGGAAATGCTTAACAAATACTTTTAGCTATTAGGAGACTACTACAATGGCAACTAAGATTTATATTAAACACGGCACAGGCGCACCCGATGCAGCGGACATTTCAGGTCCCGGTGAACTCGCTATTGACGTGCAGAACAAAATTATCTACACTAAAGACAATAATGACCAAATGATTGCACTGGGTGCTGATGTTACCTCAAGTGTTATTGACTGGTCGCAGTTAGAGAATGTACCAACAGAATTTCCACCCTCAGACCATGAGCATGACTACACAGAGATTAACGACGGTAACGGTACCGCTCTTAACGTAGAGATTGACGCTATTAACGCTGCTCTTGGAGAACTACAGTCAGCTGTAGACTCTCTTGAAGGCAACCTTGCCTACGGTGGTACTGTTGACGGCTCACTTGGAACAATCACTTCAGCTACCGCTGCAGCTACAGACAAAGGTTTTGCTGTAGGTAACGTCCCTGCCCCTCCTCCCGCAGGCTCTGAAGGTGTTTACTTCATTGCTGAGAAGGCAGGAACAATTGACGGCCATGTCCTGAGTTCAGGTGACTGGCTTGTATCAGAAGGTGATGCTGGTTGGACCGATGTTAACTTTGACGCAACCATTTCAGTAACTTGGGATGAGATTGGTGGAAAGCCCACTGAGTTTCCTCCTTCAGACCATACACACACTATAGATGAAATTACAGATTTGCAGGATGAGTTAGACGGACTAGCTGTAGCAGACCATACTCATGAAATTGACGATATCACTGGGCTACAAGAAGCCCTTGACCTAAAAGCAAGTGTTCTGTCTATCAGTGGTGGGACCTACTAAGAGGAATTACCAATGACAGAAATTACATTAAAGCAAGGAACAGGTGCGCCAAACTCAGATGACTTGGTTGCAGGTGAGGTTGCTATTGACAACTTTGCACTAACTCTGTATTCAAAAGACGCCATTCCCGGTGTTGGTTTTGTAGAGCGAGTAGGTATTAACGATTTCCTAGCCTTAGATGGCGGCAACGCTATGAAAGCGGATATCGACCTTGATGAGCAATACACCGTTACAAATGTTAAAGAACCTTCTGCTGACAGCGATGTGGCCACCAAGCTTTATGTTGATGGACTTATTGGTGGAGGCGGAGGTAGCGGCAGTGGCAACCCTGTTATTATCTCTGACCAAGCCCCTGCAGACGCTGTAGTAGGCGACTTATGGTTTTGCTCTCTTCAGGGAGAGGAAGGTTTATTTTGTTATGACTCTGATGACCCTCAAGGCGAGGACGGTTACTGGTTTGAAGTAGCTGGAGCTAAGGGTGAAGATGGAATAAACGGGATAGACGGTGAAGAATACGACGATACCGAAATTAAAGCAGACATCTCAACACTTCAGGGCGAAACAACTGCTCTTGTAGCTGTCGATGTAGACCTTCA
>ENA-ORDA01003864-ORDA01003864.1-marine-metagenome-genome-assembly--contig:-NODE-3864-length-10211-cov-2.508881_pt1 | contig 10211 bp, 5 predicted proteins | sample MGYA00237778_ERZ508506 | MGnify/ENA primary metagenome ERZ508506 (study PRJEB26177, sample SAMN06267891) | marine metagenome | isolation source: Monterey Bay, California, USA | place: Pacific...
GCGGACTCGCTCAAGTTCCATTTATAGGATTAGAAAAAGGCAAAGAATTAAATATTAGTTCTTTAGAAGTTGAGCACATTACTTACTTACCAATATCTTATTCAAAAGGGTTTATACTTAAACCAGGTATTATTCCATTTGGCCAGAAAAGTTATGCTGGCTTAAGATCCAATCTGCTTATCGGTCTTGCAGAAGTACATACTGAAAGTGTCAGAGGTAAATTACAAGGTACTGACGCCAATACTCTGATTGATGCTGATATAGAATTAGGTGCATCGCTTCCAGTTTCAATAGATGATTCTATTCCAAAAGGTTCTTTTCCAGTTGGGCTTAGTTTTGATCTAGGTGTTATAACAGAAATTGATGAGAAACTAACTGTTGGTGCTAGCATCGATAATATATTTGCCTCATTTAAGTGGAGCGGTGCAACCGTATATACAGCTAGTGTATTAGGAGAGCTTACACCGGAAGAGATAGCGGAAGCAGATTCTATAACAAATCTTTTAAATCAATCTGAAGTAAAAGAGAGTTCTAGCTATAAAACAAGTTTACCAACTTCTATAAATATTAGCGGTACCTATAAAGCGGTAGAATGGGTGACCTTAGATGCAAACATTCGAATTGATTTTGGGAAAAGTTATTGGGCTAGTAGTACGCCACTCATATCTTTAGGATCAGAATTTTATCCTAACTCTAAATCTCCATTCTATTTCGGATTATCATTTGGAGGTGAAAATAGTTTTGGATGGGGAACTGGAATGAGCCTTAAGATGGGCTCAGTAATTTTTGATATAAGTGGAGGTCAGTTAGGTGGAATATTTAATAACGCGACCGGTATGCAACTTGGATTTGGATTAAGGATACAGAAATAATTATTTATTTTGCCGCGTAAGCTTTTGCCCATTTTGACTCTGGAGCAAGAGTAATCAGTTCTTGTTCTTTAGCTCTAGCGGTTTTCTCATCGCCAAGCTTCCGATATATTTGAATCATGTAATGCCTAACTTCAGGAATTTTAGCATGGTCCTTATTTTTTTTCTCTAACCTGCTAAGTGTTTTCATAAGCTTTCCTAAAGCCGACTGAAGTTCCATTTTATTAGGGCCTTTCATAGACTTTCTGTAATAAAGGTGATGTAGAGCTTCATCTTCAGCTTCAGCTCCGCGAACACCAGCCACAGTTATTACTTGTTCAACTTCCCCTTCAACTTCATTTATTTCTTCGATTTCTTCCCAGACGGTAGTGTCCCAAAGATCATCCATGTTGATGTCTTCTTCATCATCTTGAGCAGTTACTAAAGAAAAGAATAATATAGGTAATATATAATAGAACTTTTTCATTATTTAAATATTACAACATTGTGCATTATGAATCAAATTTTTTGTATTTAGATGGTTTTTCGCCCATACTTTCTATAAAGCTCACTTGCCCTACTAATTCTGGACTCTTTAGTTTGACTTCTTCAAAAAGTTGGAAAGCTCTATCGTAGCTTCGGATGCGGTATAAGGCTACAGCTAGATTGATTTTGTATTCATCATTTTCCGGATCTTTGTCCATCGCTTTTCTAAAATAATCTACTGCCATTGCATTATTTCCAATTTGCGCAAAGGTAATTCCTACGGCATTATCACTCTTTGCTCTGCGAGCTCTATATGAAGCACGTTGGACGGCTTCTGGTTCAAGCTTAGGAGCGGAGTCTTTTAGTTCATTTAATCCTTTTGAAGATTCTGCATCAAGATCCGCCTCCAGGTCCGCAGATAAGCTAATTGTATTAGAGCTGGCCATTGGTCCCATTGATGCTTTTGCTGCGCCAAGAATATCTTCTAGTTTACCTGAAAAGGAAGGCGCAATCTGAACAACCTCATCATAGGTCTGTTTTGCTAATCCTTTATTACCTAGCATGAACTGTGAGATAGCAATATTTAGCATGAAGCCCGGATGGTTTGATTGTTGCTCTAAGGCTTTATTATAAAATTCGATAGATTTCTCATATTCTTCCTGCTTCGTATAGCAAACACCTAAGGTATTTAATGCATCAGGGAAATTTGGTGTGATATTCATTGCTGTATTGAGATTGTCAATTGCGCTCTGGTACCTTCCAAACTCCATATAAAGAACAGCCACATCATAATAATCATCAGCCGTTTCTAATTTTCCTTCAATCCCTTTTGCCACTACTTGATCAAGCCACTTTATATATTGTCTAATATCTTCTTCAAGAAGCTCACTAACCCCTGTTGGATCAGGTATATATACCTCTTCAGGAGCAATGGAGCCAGGCAAATATTTTGCCATGGCCTTTGTCATGTTTATTTCATTCACAAATTGATCTGCTTTCATTTGAGAATATTTTAGTGCTCCTTGTTTCCATGCACTAAAAAATGGTTTGCCCACTAAGGTAGCTTCAACAGGAATCCATACCTTATCATCAAATACCGCAACCTCATTTCTATCTAAAAATAATCGGTCCACATCATCTGGATCAACACCACTATCAAACATTAAAAAAACGTGACCTTCACCCGGTTTAAAGACATCAAGCCACATAGTTTCAATACCAATATTATTTAATAAAGTACTATATAGAGTAGCAAGGTCGTCACAATCACCAATTTTATCGTCTAATAGTTCCCAGGGGTATTTAACAGTATCAAAAGCTGATTTATCATCTGATATTTGGAGGAAAGGGGTAGAAGGGTCGACATTATAAACTAAGCCAAACGTTCCCAAAGCATCATACAAAATAATAGCTCTACCTAAATTCGTTTTTCCAAAATATTTTTTCAGGACTTCAGAATATGCTTGAATATTTGTTCTAGCAAATTTATCTACAACAACATCTTGGGTCGTAAAATAGGAAGCAATCATTTCAGGATCACTCCAAGTCAATTTTCCTTTTCCAAGAACATAGGATGATTCTAATTTTTTTTGAGCAAGTTTCTCTTCGCCGTCTTGTTTGTAAGTGACTTTTATGTCAGGCTGAACAAGATTATCAAACGAGGCTTTTGCAGATGTTAAAACGTCTGAAGAAAAAGAAACACCCAGGTTATACGTTTCATCAGATTTAGGTGGAAGAGTGATTGATTCAGTATGTGGGTTCTCCATCATCGTAGGGATGAAAAACGAAACATCAACAGGGAGTTCAGCATCTGAAATGTTTTTGATGTTTGTTTTTACAAAAGGAGTGCCTTCATAGTATCTGTGTAAAGATCTAAAAATAGGATTATGATTTATGGCTGCTGAGTTAATACTTACAACAGCAGGACTCAACTGTAATGATAATGAATATCTGTAAGTTGGTTCTAAATAAGGATGTGATTCGTATCCGTATTCAAAAACAACACTTTTAAATTTCAAGGTAATACCGGCAGAAGGGATTATAAGTTTTTCTTCTCCATTAAGATCTTGCTGAAAACCAGCTCTGAATCCAATTCGATTTTTTACAAAATACTCTCCACCAACATGAGCCCTGTCATTATCTATATCCATCGCAAGCGTTAAACCATCTATTGGAAAATAGGCGATACCAAGTTTGAATGCTTGACCTAATAGTTCTTCATCTACTTTATTTTGTTTGTAGGTAACATCTGTTCCACCTAAATCATAAAGACCAAGGCCAAATCGCAATTTTTTGTGTGGAGAAACTAGAAGCCCTAAGTCATATCCAATTCCAGTTGACTTTCCGTAGGATGTTCCGTCAAGGCCCATATCTCTGGATATATATTTAAATGTTCCACCAATTGAAACAAGCTTAAATGGTTGATATCCTAAGGAGAAGTTTAATTTATTTTCACTATAGTTAAGCTCTTGATCATCATAACCAATATTAGACCAATCAAAGCCTACGGCAACACGGTCACCAAACGGCCAAACGATACCAGTGTATGAATGTGAAATATCCATAGCATAAAGGTCAGCATAGCTTGATGTAAATTCTTTTCTTCGCAAGCGAGGAAGCCCCGCTGGGTTCCAGGTAATTGTATTCCCATCATCAGCGACAGCGATGAAAGCACCACCCATTCCTAGTGGCCGCGTTCCAACAAATATCTGTTCTTGGGATAAGAGCGCTGAAGAAATAATAAGAAAAGTAAAAATTAATTTTTTCATCGATTCAGAACCCCGACAGTAGTTCTGAATATTGATTCAGAAGATTCAAGAGTCACAATATATAAACCGCTAGGCACTACGCTACCATCAAAGTCTTTACCATCCCAGACGATCACATTGCTTCCAGGCCCTAATTTCTGTTCAGGCTTTAATGTCCTTTTTATCTTTCCTGAAACATTGAATATTCTTGCAGTTACATTATCTGAACTAGGTAGATCAAATAAAATATTTGTATGCGGAAATTCAAATACAGAGCCCGCAGGAGAGAATATCCTTGGTTGGCATATTATCTCATTCGTTTTTAGTGAGTCAACGCTGATTGTACTATCTGATTTGAACGCTGCAAAAACGCCTAACTGTGATAATTGCGATTGTAAGTATGGAGTTCCATTTACACTTATGATTGACCCACCTATAGTTGTTTTTTCTCCAGTTATTGTATTTAATCTTCCAATATGTAAGTTTTGATTTTCCTGACTATCATCCATTTCATTAGCGGGAACTGCTATTCTTATTATAGTCGGTTTTTTTAATTCTAAATCAGAAGGTGATATTGTATAAAAATTTGATATAAGATTCGTGTCGAGGGCTGCTATTTCAATTAATGGATTTATTGAAATAGAAACATCTTCATTCACAGCATTTTGAGGAAATAGGATTGAAACATTTCCATCTGAGCTAATAACACTTCCTCCTGCCTGTGATATAATTTTTTGAGGAGTTTTAAAGTATACAGAATGCTTCATGATATTTCCGCGCATATCTTTCGCATTTGAGATATGTAATTTTATTGATTTCCCAATATAATGATCTGGCAGGCTAAGGAGCCCGGTCCATACAGTGGCGCTATAACTTTGTTTAACCACAACTAAAGTATCGCTTATCTGGTCACCATCAATATCATTCATATCTGGATGTACAGCATAGATAAATGGTTCAGCTTCTGAAGAATTATTCATTTCAAATTCTTCTTTAAAATTGACGATAATAATTATTTGACCACCAACACCATAATTAACTTGAATTGTATCAACTTCTGGAGGGGTTTGGTCAATATAGTAATAGTCCCAATCAGACCACTCTGAGGAACCTAAACTGTGGTCAATAGACCTTACTCTCCATTGATACCTGCCTTCTGGTAAGCTGTTTATTACATGGTTTGTTCCTGATCTAGAACCCATTCTCCCTGTTCCATATTTTCCTGAGATTATTGAATGAGTATTTCCTGCAAGACTATAATTTTGATCTTCGCCCATTTGTAATTGATATTTCAAAGCGATATCTGAAGTTCTTCCTGATCCATTTTGATTATCAGTATCTATACCGCCCTGCCAACTGATGTAAACAGAATCTATATTTACATCACTTAAAAGCATTATTGGTTTGGTGGGTTTATTGTTAGGGTTTGTAAAGCCTTCTAAATTTTCATAGACTCTAGTAATAAGTTCTTTTTCTTCTGTCTCCCCAGTAACTAATAAATCGAGATCTCCGTCATTATCATAGTCACCCCAGTCTAAGCTTGAGTATGTTGCTCCTTCTAGCTCCTGTTGAAGAGTGAATCTTGTTCCATTTTCGTTGGCATAAATATTTGTGTGCATATTTGAACCATCAAGATGAGCAACAGCGATATCATCGAAGCTATCATTATTATAATCTCCTACAGAAATAGCGTGCAATGTAGAGGGAATTGAAAATGGTTGTTCTGATGATAGTGTTAAATTTCCTGTGCTATCATTAATATACATGTGCGAAATGCCGTCAGAGCCTAGCCGGCCCAGAGCCAGCAAGTCTAAATGATTGTCACGATTTATATCAATCCAGACAACTGCGGAAGGGAATAAGGGCACCAAATCAGTTTGTGTCGTATCAATTGACAATAATCCATTTGAATTATTAAATATGTTTAGATAATTAGTATTGTCAAAAATACTTATACCTCCACTAACTAAATCGAGGTCTCCATCGTTATCGTAGTCACCCCAATCGTGGTTGTATTGACCGCCCCAATACCCGCTGGAAGCAGATAGCTGATTCTCTTGCTCATCTAACACGAAGTTTCCGTTTTCATATTTATATAGAAGAAGAGCTGTAAATGTTGAAAAGTTTATTGTGGCAATCCCTGTCATAGAGATATCCAAAAACCCATCATTGTTATAATCAACAAAGCTTAGATGACCGCCATAGACATTTGCCATGCGAGGTTGTAGGTTGTCAACATTTAAAATTCCTTCATCATTTAAATATATTTGTGTTTTACTCGATCCTGTATAAAGGTTTCCTGTTATGGCTAAATCTAAAAGTTCATCATCATTGATATCGCTCCACCTAGAAATACCATAAGAATAACCAGGAATAGATTGAAAGGATTTTACTAATCGAGGTATAAATAGTTCTTTTTCTTCAGACCACTCAGAAATAATACCTGATGGGTCAATAGTTTGAACCTTCCAATGGTAATTTCCCCATGGGATATTGGTAAACTCTCTTATGAGTTTAGTACCGACGTTAGAATTATTATAAGTAACAACCTCTGGGATTAGTGCTTTAGTTTCATTTCCATCTAATACTCTTGAAATCGAAAGGTTATATTGGAGAGTTTGGGCAGGTGCGATGTCATCACTGCCAGCACCCCAATTAAAAATAGCTCTATTACTGATTGCAAATGACTCTAAAATTGTTGGAGGTGTTGGCTTATTATTTGAATCACTTGAAACATTTAACAGAACTGATACAAAAGAGCTATCACTATCTCCAACTTCTGTAGTTCCAGAAGCAATAATATCCGGTTTCTTATCTTGGTTAACATCGACAAAGGAAATAGTTCGAGCACCTTCAATTGTTTGAATATCATTGAACTCAATTTCACCATTACCACTATTTAAAAATATTTTTCCTTCTAGTGCCCAAACACTATCTCTAGGGTTAAGCAAAAGCACTGTGGTATCTGCTTCTAAAACATCTCCCTGCTCACTCATTTGAAGTGTGTCAATTAGATATACACTATCATAATTAATACTATGTTGAACAGCTCCACTTATCGCAATATCTTTAAATCCATCCATGTTAATATCGATTGCTTCAATAGAACCAAATATGGTTCCAAAATTAAGTTGTTCATCGGCTAGTCTAAAGTTTCCCGTGGGTTCATTAACATATATCAATGTCTTTAATGAAGAATCTATAGGACTGTAACCAGAAATAATTAAATCTGAATCCGTGTCATTATCTAAATCTGAAAAACAAATTGCTGTTCCTTTTAATGCTGCAATTTCTTGATTTGTATCTTCACCCAATCTTCCTAAAGGGTCATTGAGGTATAATTTAGTTACACCAGATTCAACAGTAAGCTGCTGCCCGCTTGTAAGCAGATCAAGATCTCCATCTAAATCAATATCTTCCCAGGCAAGTGCCCCATTACGTAAGTCAGGCATTACAATCGAATTATCAAACGCCCAATTTGTATTCCCATCAAAATCTATTTGATTAAGAAGAAGCTTATTTGTTATCGTTGTTCTGCCATTTTTTAATCCCATCCAAAAAAGATCAAGATCTCCATCATTATCGACATCGGCCCATTGCAAAGAGCTCTCGCCTAAACTCTCACTAAAGTCATCAGGCATATAATTATTTGTAGACAGGTTACCATTCAAGTTCCTTGTCAAAAACATAAATTCAGCGCCATGGATTAATACATCAATTAGCCCATCTTTATCATAATCACCAAGTGCTAATCCACCATCCCCACCTATATACTTTGATGAATGGTTTTCAGGGATGTAAGTAAAATAATTACTTAGTAGGTTCATCTGGAGTGTGTCGATTACACCTGTTGATGAAATACTGTAGGTATTTAAAAATAACCCTTCTTGATTTCCTATCTTATTATAACCAGAAAGTATGATGTCATTAACACCATCATTATTTAAATCTGCAATACCAATATCTGAGGATATTATATTTTGTAATATGGAGCTGCGATCAGTATCTATCTCGAAAAGCTCTTGACTAAAAACTGCTCTTTGAATGAGAAGGATTAAAAAAGATATTTTAAAGAAAAAATTTCTATTTAGGAACATAGACCTATTTAGAGGTTTGAGTCCAGACACCGTCCCAATCATCTCCAGGAGGATTCGCTTTAAAATTCTGACAGCGAGGAATATATATTCTGCTAGGATTTGTTTTTCTTCCTGGAAACATTTCTTCTAATTCATCGGCTGTTTTAAACGCTTCAATTGCTTTGTCCCAATCTTGTTTGAAATAATTTTCTAAGCCTTCATGAAATATTGGAAGAATTTTTTTATATGGTTCTGGTTCCTGTCCTTTTTCAGAGATTAATTCAAAAACTTTTACGGGTTCTGTTTTACCCATAACTCTTACGAAATCAAGGGCTCGAACAACTACTTGATCTTTTACTGCTTCATAGGTGCTGTCAGATAGCTGTATATAAACTCCATATTGCTTTGCTGAACTTTCCAGCCTTGCAGCAAGATTTACAGTGCCGCCTATAACGGTGTAATCTAAACGTGTTTCACTTCCAAAATTACCCACTGTGCATTCTCCTGAATTAATACCAACTCTGATTTTAAGAGGACTTGAAAGATTAAAATCATTCATGAGTTCTATTGATAATTTTTTCATTGTGTTTTGCATTTCAATAGCCATTTTTACACAATTCAAAGCATCATTGTTTTTCCCAGCAGTTTCAGGATCCCCAAAAAAAATCATCACAGAGTCACCGATATACTTATCAATAGTACCTCCATATTTTAGAGCAATTTCTGACATTTTAGTAAGGTATATATTCAACATTTCAGTTAGTGGAACTGAATCCATGTTGTCAGAAATTGATGTAAATGAAACTATGTCGGAGAAAAAAACTGTAAGAAATTTTTTTTCGCTCTGAATAATTACCTTTTTTTCACCCGAAAAAATTGAAGCAAACAATTGAGGTGATAGATATTTTGAAAGTTGACTAGCAATTTCCTCAATTTCTCTACTTTTCTCTTTAGCTATTTCTTCTGCATTTCTGGCTAATTGCTTTTGCTTATCAATTTCAGAAGCTAAATTACGACGTAATTTTGATTCAAGCTGTAATTTTGCAACTTGCATTTTTAGTGATCTTATTTCAGTACTTTGATTATCAGTCATTTATTTAATAAACATTAAATTAAAAAAATATAAAATATTTTTTAGTTAAGCATCAAAAGGGTTAACTAGTTTTTTATTTGTAATTTTATCTGATGAAACATATCTCTGCATTTCATTTGGCATAGTAACAATAATATCATTCAAACCTGCTTGTTCAAGAACATCTATTATTGATTGTTCATCCTCTGCATACCAATGACAGAAAAAAAAGTCATCTTTCCCCATCCAATGTTGAAGGGTTTCAGCTTTCTCAGTTCTTAATCCAGCGAAGAATTCTTTGTCAGTCATTTCCCCTTGTTGTTTTATTATATCTTTAATAGTATCTGCGTTTGACCATGTATGTGTACACATATAATGTTTTTTTGCCATTAAGTTATTTCCTTCCTCTATATTTAATTAATTGATAATTTTACGAATAAACAGTTATAATGATAACAAATTTCATTAATTATCCAAATTTTATGTTTACTTATTATCCAATTTGAAATTACGCTTGTGTCAATACTATTGAATTGATTCCAATAGCCATTGTCAAGAAAATCCAGGCCTAAAACCTCATCGTTGTAAGCTATGTTCTCCTGATAAACAGAATAATTCACGATTATTTAAATATGTTCTTGTCAGAACGATAATCATACTGAGGTATCAATCTGGGATATAACCATAATTCGTGGGTTTCAAATATGTCTTGATCTAGGGTTCAGCTAAAAATGAAAGTCCTGATTGATTCAGTGGGTTTTTGGTCGAGCTAAAAGGCTGTAATTAAATTGATTAAATATGTTTTGAAAGGTGGTAATTAAGATTACTTTTGCAGCCCTTTTTTAACAGAGTTGGGACTCGGAAAAAGGATTGGAAATGAGAAATTTATAATTCCTCTCTTTTAGTGGTTTGTTAACGATCCCCCATTGAATGAGATACAAAGATTTACCATATGTCTGAAGAGGCAAAAAAAGCTGAAAAA
>ENA-ORDA01003865-ORDA01003865.1-marine-metagenome-genome-assembly--contig:-NODE-3865-length-10210-cov-20.491069_pt1 | contig 10210 bp, 8 predicted proteins | sample MGYA00237778_ERZ508506 | MGnify/ENA primary metagenome ERZ508506 (study PRJEB26177, sample SAMN06267891) | marine metagenome | isolation source: Monterey Bay, California, USA | place: Pacific...
TTCTACAAAGTGAGTTGGCCATTTTGAAGTTGTGGCCCCGTTGTATCCAGCTTGTGTTAATTCGCTTACTGTCTTTACTTCCCAGGCAATTAACATTACATTATCGCCAACCAGGCATATGTCATGATGAGAACAATGGTTAGAATTAGAATAAATAAACTCCCATACTACATTTCCAGAAGGATCTATTTCTTGAACCACACCACCAATAGCAGCTCCGTTGAGTTGATTGGAAGCGTATTTTCCTCCTCTTACAATATTTCCATTTTCTTTTAAAATTAAGTCTTAAAAATTCACAATTTGCACCTCTCCCATCAGCAATTATTATTGTTCCAGGTGCTAAATAAAATTCAATTTTTAGTATATCACACGACATTGGCATAATATCTTTATGCGTTGTCGTAATATTATTTATATTGCCTTTAATTCACGTACATACTCATATTTAGACGCATTGTTAAATGGTTAGATTCACTAAATAATAAATTCTATTTCAAACCCTCAGCAACAGCCTGACACTCATCCAAAACACGTAATAAATTACCTGACCACAATTGCTCGATTTGATCTTCAGAATAACCACGACGTACCAATTCTAAAGTGACATTAAATGTTTCAGAAGCATCGTTCCAACCTTCAATACCGCCACCACCATCAAAATCGCTACTAATACCAACATGGTCTAATCCCATTTTCTCTACTAAATAATCAATATGGTCTACAAAATCCGAGACATTAACTTCTGGTGGGAAATCTGTCATGGTTTTAATCTTGGCTTTTGTTAAGTCATTAATTTTAGATAAATAGCCACTTTTGCCATCTTCTATAACTTCAGGAATTCCTCCACTGCATGTAGAAATAACCGGAACAGATGATGCCATTGCTTCTAGAGCAGCCAATCCAAAGCTTTCCTTTTCTGAAGGCAGAATGAATACATCGGAAATGTTTAAGACTTCTATTGTAGACTTTAGATTTCCTAAAAACGTATAAGCTGAATTGTCAAGTTTAGCTCTACAAAGTCTTTCAATTTTATTTCTTTCAGGACCATCCCCAACCAAGACTAGTTTGGCTGAAATTTTTTCACTAATAATTTCAAAAACTTTTACAACATCTTCTATTCTTTTTACTTTTCTGAAGTTTGAAACATGTGTAATTATGAACTCGTCATTAGGACTAAATCTTTTTTTATTTTTTCTTCTGTTTCTGTTGTTCCATCCCAGTGAGCTGAAATAAACCCACCTTTTTCTTTTAAAATATCTTTAAATTCGTCATAATCATTTACAACTCTAACATTATTTTCAGTAAATGTCTTTGCTTTAGAAAATAAATTGATTTGAATATCTTCTAACAAAAAATCAATTTTTTCAAAAACTTCATCAAACCTAATAGTTTCCTTTTTCATTTCATCTCTTCTAAAAATTTCTAAAGTTGAATTCTCTAAATCTTTTGGCCCAACGGCTATTCTAATTGGAACTCCTTTTATTTCATGCTCATTAAATTTGAATCCTGGTTTATGAGTATCTCTTTTATCAAACAAAACAGAAATATTTTTGGATTTAAGCTTGTCAATTATAGGGTTTACTTTAGAACAAATTAGATCAAACTGTTCATCAGATCTATATATAGGAATTATAACTACTTGAACAGGTGCTAACTTTGGAGGCAGCACTAAACCATTATCATCGGAGTGAGTCATAATTAAAGCTCCCATTAATCTAGTTGAAACACCCCAAGAAGTTGCCCACACATAATCCAAAGAACCAGTTTTATTTGCAAATTTAACATCAAATGCTTTTGCAAAATTTTGACCTAAAAAATGAGAAGTTCCAGCCTGCAATGCTTTACCATCTTGCATTAAGGCTTCAATACAATAAGTTTCTTCTGCTCCAGCAAATCTTTCACTTTCTGATTTAAGTCCCTTAATCACGGGTATTCCCATAAAATTTTGAGCAAATTCAGCATAAATATTATTCATTAATTCAGCTTCATCTAAAGCTTCTTGTTTTGTTGAGTGAGCTGTATGACCCTCTTGCCATAAAAACTCGGCAGTTCTCAAAAACAATCTAGTTCTCATTTCCCATCTCACAACATTAGCCCACTGGTTTATAAGTATAGGAAGATCTCTGTATGATTGAATCCAGTTTTTATAAGTATTCCAAATAATTGCTTCGCTGGTTGGTCTTACAATTAATTCTTCTTCAAGCTTAGCTTTTTCGTCTACAATTAATTTTCCAGGATTTTCATCATCATTTTTTAATCTATAATGTGTAACTACAGCACATTCTTTTGCAAACCCTTCGGCATTTTTTTCTTCAGCCTCGAACAAACTTTTCGGAACAAACAGAGGAAAGTAAGCATTTTGATGACCAGTCTCTTTAAACATTATATCGAGTTGGGCCTGCATTTTTTCCCAAATAGCATAACCATACGGTTTTATCACCATACATCCTCGAACAGATGAGTTTTCTGCTAAATCAGCTTTAACTACTAACTCGTTGTACCATTTTGAATAATCTTCTTCTCTTTTAGTTAACTTTTTAGACATGAATTGCTATTGGCATAATTATTGATTAATTTTAAGTGTAGCTAAATTAATTAAATTATAAATAAAATGAGATACTTAATATTATTACTTTTTACATTATCATTAATTAGTTGTGGACCCTTGAATTCAATCAACTCAAGTACTAGTGATGGTATTTACGGTAATAATAGTGAAGTTTCAGGTAATAACAGTGCATTTTATAAAAATTATTTTGAACAAAAATCTGATGAATTGGGTCTTAATAGCTCAATAAACGATTCAGTGCTCACAGACATAAATTCTTATTCTTCAAATACAAATATTTCTTACTCAAATAGTAATGGTTCTTGGGGAGATAATCCAACCTCAGTAAATATAATTTTTAGAGATCGTTATGTTTACAAACCTTACATGAATTATTACCCTTATGGATATAATTGGTATGACAATTATATGACAAGCTATTGGAATAGATGGTACTCTCCTTGGGGATATAACTACCCAAGATATAGAAACGGATATGGATATGGATATGGATATGGATATGGATATGGATATGGATATGGATATGGAATGTGGAATAATTGGTGGCATCCATACTATAATGGACCAGATTATAATGATCCATATTATTACAGAAACGAAAATAGAGTTGCTTATATGAATGGTAAAAGAAGTTCTATATATTCAACTGATAAAGGAATTCTTGAAAACTCATCTAACTCAAACGTTACAACAAATTATAATGTTGGAAGGAATGACAGTAAAATAGTAAATTCCAAAACTGGAGAAAAATCAGAACAAATAAAGAATAGAAATATTAATAGAGTATATTATGCTCTAAAAAATAGTCAAGGCAGAGTAGGACCAGCTAGAGGATACCAAAACAGAGGTGAAGTTGGAAATTATGGAAATTCTGCAACTGATAACAAATCAAAATCTAATTTTCAAGCAAGTAAATATGGATCAAATACAAGATCATATGATGTTTCGAGATCTAGCAAGGGTTCCTTAAACAAAGGAAGGGTTTATTCTAGACCTGAAAATAATAGTAATAATTCCAGTAATACAAGAAGTTATTCTAGACCAGAAAGCAACAGTAATAATTCTAGTAATAAAGCTAGAAATTATTCAAGACCTCGATCAAATACTTCGTCAAGCTCAAGCAGTTCTAGACCGACCTACAGTCCGCCATCTAGCTCATCAAGGTCTAGTGTTGGTAATGTGAGCAGCAGTAGTTCTTCAGGAAGATCAGGTGGCGTATCTAGAGGTAAAAGATAATGTCTTAAATGTTACATAGAAAAATTTCATTTTTATTATTAATTTTTTCATTTTCTTTAAACTCACAAAGTTTAAATGATTTTTTAAAAATTTCTATTGATAATCCAGTTGGTTCTGCAAGGTTTGAGTCAATGGGAGGTGCATTTGGTGCTCTTGGTGGTGATTTGTCTGCAATTAACGTTAACCCTGCTGGCAGTGCTGTTTTCAACGATAATCAATATGAGTTTACACTTTCTAACAGTAAAAAATCAACTAAATCCTATTATTATTCTGACACATCTGTTAAAAATAAAAATAAGTTTAGCGTTAATCAAGGCGGTGGAGTTTGGGTTTTTAAAAACTATGGAGGAGGAAATGTTAATAAAATTTCTTTCAGTGTAAATGCTCAAACTAATAGTTCCTATTATGATAATTTTGAAATAAAAGGTAAAAATCAATTTAATTCAATTGATAAATTTTTCCTTAACAATTCTAATGGAGTTACCGTTTCAGATTTAAGTGTTGGTACAAATGAATCCACCACAGAAGTTTATAAATTTCTAGGAGAGTATTATGGTTTTTCAGCGCAACAAGCATTCTTGGCATACCAAGGTTATCTAATTGACTTTGATGATTCAAATAATACCTTTTATTCGCTTGCACGCTATAATAATGGAGTTGATCAACAATACACAAGTGATTCTAAAGGTTACAATAATAAATACAACTTAAATATTGCAATTCAGTTTAAGGAAGATTTTTATTTCGGATTAAACATAAACACACACGAAGTTTATATAGAAAACTACACTAGACTTTTCGAGTCAAATTTTGATGAAGACTCAGCAATAAAGTCAATTTTATTTGAAAACAGACTAACAACTTACGGAGAAGGGTTTTCTTTTCAGATTGGTGCATTAAGAAAATTTAATAAATTAAGAATTGGAGTTTCTTATCAATCACCAACGTGGTATACACTTTGGGATGAAACATCACAATATCTAGAAACCGAATCAGTTGATTTAAATGGATTAAATTACAGAGATATAGTTGACCCAAGAATAACAAATTTATATCCAAAATATAAATTAAACTCACCATCCTCTATAACACTAAGCTCAGCTTTGGTTATTGGAAAAATTGGATTATTAAGTTTTGATGTAATATCTAAAGATTATTCGAAAATTAAAGTCAAACCAAAAAATGAGTTCACTGATTCTAATAATTTAATTAAATCGCAACTACAAAGTACATTAAATTTTAAAATTGGTTCTGAAATAAGATTGAATAAATTAAGCTTAAGAGCTGGTTTCAATTCCATCGAAAGCCCATTAACAAATTTCACTGAAAACAGTACTTCTCTCGCATATGGGTTTGGTTACGATTTTGGAAATACATTAATTAATTTTTCTCACAAAACATTAGAACAAAGTAAAAATCATCAATTATTTGACACTGGGCTGTCTGATATAGCTTTATTAGAATCAACTAAATCAATCTCATCATTATCAATTGTATTTAAATTTTAGAATTAATTAATCTTTAATTAACTTTGCAACACATTTATTATCAATATGAAATACGAAAAATTTTTTGAAGAACAAATAGATATTGCCGGGGATGATCATTTAAGTTCCTCACCCGATACTCCACTAAGAGAAGATGCTTTTGAAATAAGTGATGAAGAAAAAATTTCAATCATAGAAAAAAACGTTTACAATATTTTAGAGACAATTGGTATGGACCTTACAGACGACAGTTTGAAAGGCACACCAAAAAGAGTCGCTAAAGCATGGGTTAATGAACTTTTTGGAGGGTTAAATCCAGATAAAATGCCAAAAGCATCAACATTTGATAATAAATATTTATATAAAGAGATGTTGGTAGAAAAAAATATTACAGTTTATTCAACCTGTGAACATCATTTATTACCAATAATTGGGAAAGCTCATGTTGCATACTTTTCCAAAGGAAATGTAATTGGTTTATCCAAAATGAATAGAATTGTTGATTATTTTTCAAAACGTCCTCAAGTTCAAGAAAGACTTACTATCCAAGTAGTAAAAGCTTTACAAGAAGCACTTGGTACTGAAGATGTTGCATGTGTTATTGATGCTAAACATTTGTGTGTCAATTCGAGAGGAATAAAAGATGTAGATTGCAGTACTGTTACTGCTGAATTTGGAGGTAAGTTTAAGGATAAAAATGTTAAAAGAGAATTTTTAGGTTATATTAGTAATTAAAGCTGAAATAATTTGAAATGATTTCAAACTACGCTAAAAATTTAAAATTATACAATTCCTTAACTGGCAAAAAAGAAAAATTCATACCAATTCAAGAACTCAATGTTGGTATGTATGTTTGTGGTCCAACTGTGTACAGTAATGCACATTTAGGAAATTGCAGGACATTTATCTCATTTGATTTAATATACAGATATTTAAAACACTTAGGTTATAATGTAAGATATGTAAGGAATCTAACTGATGTAGGTCATTTAGAAAATGAAGATGATACAGGTGAAGATAAGGTCTCTAAAAAAGCAAGACTTGAGAATTTAGAACCTATGGAAGTAGTACAAAAATACACATTAGATTTCCATAGTATTTTAAATAAGTTAAACACATTACCACCTAGTATAGAACCTAGTGCAACTGGCCATATAATTGAACAAATTGATAGCATAAAACAAATATTAAAATCTGGATTTGCATACGAGAAAAATGGTTCAGTATATTTTGATATTATGAAATTCAATGAATCTAAAACTTATGGAAAATTAAGTGGAAGAAAAATTGAAGAAATGCTAAATCAATCAAGATCTTTAGATGGATCTGTTGATAAAAAAAACCCACAAGATTTCGCATTGTGGAAAAAAGCTGAAAAAAATCATATTATGTTTTGGGATTCTCCTTGGGGAAAAGGGTTCCCAGGGTGGCATCTTGAATGTACATCAATGAGTAAAAAATATCTTGGAGATTATTTTGATATTCACGGTGGAGGCATTGATTTAAAATTTCCGCATCACGATTGTGAGATAGCTCAGTCCGAAGCAATTGACGGAAAAAATCCAGCAAAATTTTGGATGCATACCAATATGTTGACTTTAAATGGGAAAAAAATGTCAAAATCAATTGAGAATTTTATTTTACCTAACGAAGTTTTTAATGGTAATAATAAAATCTTAAGCAAATCATTTAGCCCAAATGTTGTTAAATTCTTTATTTATCAAGCTCACTACAGAAGCGTGTTGGATCTAAGCAACGATGCTTTAATTGCTTCAGAAAAAGGATTTAAAAAATTAATGAGTGGATTTTTATCAATTTCTAAGTTAAATCATAATAGTGAGGTTTCTGACTTTGATATAGACCTTTGGATTAGTAAATGTTATGCTAAAATGAATGACGATTTTAACACTCCAATGTTAATAGCCGAATTATTTGAATGTGTAAAGTTTATAAATAATGTTAAAATCAATTCAAAAAATTTAAACACTAAGGATAAAGAAAGGCTAGCCATAACTTTTAATGATATTTTGTTTAATATTTTAGGCTTTAATAGTGAGATAAGTAAGGTTGAAAAATCAAATTCTCAAAATGAACTAGTTGAGTTATTAATTAAAATAAGATCTCAAGCCAGAAATGATAAAAACTTTACATTATCAGATCAAATAAGAGACGAGTTATTTAAACTTGGAATACAATTAAACGACGATAAAAACAGCTCTTCATTTGAATTAATTTAATGAAAAGAATTATTATTTTTCCATTTTTAATTTTAATTAAATTTTACCAATCTTTCATTTCTCCATTATTACCATCGACATGTAGGTATACTCCAACTTGTTCTGAATATGCTAAACAATGTTTAACAAAACATGGTCTTTTCAAGGGTTCATTAATGAGTGTTAAAAGAATATTAAAATGTAATCCATGGGGCGGAAATGGATATGATCCTATACCTTAGTGTAATTAATAAAAATTTAGATTATGATGTTTTTTAAAATAGATTGGGCTCCAAATGAAATTCTTTTTGAAGTTTTTTCTTTAACAATATATTGGTACAGTGTAATGTTTATAATAGCTTTTTCTTTAGGCTATTATATTGTTCAAAAAATATATATTAATGATAACAAGTCTGTTACATTAGTAGAACCACTTTTTATATATGTAGTGTTTGGAACTCTTATTGGAGCAAGATTAGGTGAGGTGTTTTTTTATAATTGGGATTATTTTCAAAATAATTTAATAGAGATTTTTCTTCCTATAAAAAAAGATATAAATAGTTCATTTCTTTTTGGAATCATTGATGGTTGGAAATTTGTAGGTTACAGAGGATTAGCTAGTCATGGTGCAACTATTGGAATAATAACTGCTATGTTCATTTACAAATACAAATTCAAATACAATTCAGTATTATGGATTTTTGATAGAATTGTAATTCCGATTTCGATAGGTGGAATGTTTGTGAGAATTGGAAATTTTTTTAATTCTGAAATTGTAGGGAATTATACTAATTCAAATTTTGGTGTAGTGTTTCAAAATAATGGCGAAATTTTTCCAAGACATCCTGCGCAATTATACGAAGCTTTCGGTTATTTATTATTATTTATTCTTCTTTGGAACATTTACTGGAAAACAGATTTAAAAAAATACAAAGGATTCATTTTTGGATTGTTTTTAACTTGCCTTTTTTCAATAAGAATGTTAGTTGAAAATGTTAAAGAAAGTCAAGGAGGACTTGAAGATACTCTAGGAATTTTATCAACTGGCCAGTGGCTAAGTATACCTTTTATAATTATAGGAATAGTCCTAATGCTATATTCAAGAAGAAAGTATGCTTGAATTATTTCTTTAAACTTTTTCTTAATGTATCAAACATAACAGGTGTAGCGATAAAAACAGAAGAGTAAGTACCAACTAAAACACCAACAATTAAAGCGAACATAAATCCTCTAATTGATTCTCCTCCAAAAAGGAAAATAGCAAGTAATACAACCAAAGTAGTAAAAGAAGTATTTAAAGTTCGGCTCAAAGTACTATTCAGTGCACCATTAACAGTTTTTTTAAACTCCCATGATTTATTTATTAATCTAAACTCTCTGATCCTGTCAAACACAACCACAGTATCATTTAAAGAATATCCAATTACTGTTAGAACTGCAGCAATAAAGGCTTGATTTATTTCCATATTAAAAGGCATAAAAGAATATGTTAAAGAAAATATCCCTAATACTATTAAAACATCATGAAAAACTGCAGTAACGGCTCCTAAAGAGTATTGCCAATCTCTAAACCTTAGCAAAATATACAAGAAAACCACAAATAATGAACCAAATATTGCTAAAAACGAATTCTTTTTAATATCATCGGCAATGGTAGGTCCAACCTTAGAAGACCCCATTATTCCAACAGATTTATCGTCAGCTCCATTTACAAAATCATCATAAGTTAAATTTTCAGGAAACTTAGTTTTTAAAGCATCAAACATCTTTTGTTGAATTTCGTTATCAACTTCAATACCTTCAACATCAACTTTATAATTAGTAGTAATTTTTAATTGATTGTCTGAACCAAATGTTTTTGCTTCTGCATTCCCTAAAACATCAATCAATGAAGCCTGTATTTCACTTTGATTTACATCATTATCAAACCTCACAGTATATGTTCTTCCTCCAACAAAATCAACACCTTGATTTAATCCGTTTGTACTTAATGAATATAAACTAATTAATAGTAAAGAAACTGAAACAAAATAAGCTACTTTTCTCTTTTGTAAAAACCTAATAGAAAGTTTACTAAATAGGTTTTTAGTAAGTGTTGTAGAGAAATCAAGAATTCTACCTTTTGATAGTCTTGAGTCAACTAACATTCTTGTAATGAAAATTGCAGTAAATAAAGACGTAGCAATACCTATAAGTAAAGTTGTTGCAAAACCTTTTATTGGACCTGATCCAAAAACAAAAAGGATTAATGCGGTAAGACCAGTGGTAATATTAGCGTCCAAAATTGAAGATAATGCGTTACTAAAACCATCTCCAACAGAATGCTTGAGACCTTTTCCTCTTCTTAATTCTTCTCTAATTCTTTCAAAAATAAGTACGTTAGCGTCAACTGACATACCAATTGTTAAAACAATACCAGCAATCCCTGGTAAGGTTAGTACAGCTCCTAGACCCGCTAAAATTCCAAATATTAAAACTAAGTTCAATACCAGAGCAACATCAGCATATATCCCAGCTCTACCATAATAAAAAATCATCCAAATAAGAACCAGAATTAGAGCTATAATAAAAGAATTTATACCTTTTTCAATATTTTCTTTTCCAAGCGATGGGCCAACTACCTCAGATTCAATAATTTCAGCTGAAGCAGGTAATTTTCCCGCTCTTAAAACATTAGCTAAATCAATTGCTTCATTTAATGT